>ENA-OQES01000295-OQES01000295.1-human-gut-metagenome-genome-assembly--contig:-NODE-295-length-21766-cov-3.675401_pt1 | contig 21766 bp, 26 predicted proteins | sample MGYA00242798_ERZ504641 | MGnify/ENA primary metagenome ERZ504641 (study PRJEB26092, sample SAMD00036327) | human gut metagenome | host: Homo sapiens | study: EMG produced TPA metagenomics assembly of...
AGCAAGTGACCCCACCTCAGCAGCTGCAACCGGGCCGCCCCAACCAACGCATAAACCAACTGGGGAAAAATCCATCAATGCAGCAACCCCCAGCGGCCGACGCTCTCAACCCGAGCGCCGGCCGCTACATTTATATGTACATAAAGCACGGAGAGAAAAAACTTCTGCGGAAATGCTTTTGAAAAATGCAATTTAACTCAGCCTATATTTATTAGGAAGCACACAATATAGCTAAAACAACAGTCTGGAAATCAATACGGCGTAGCAAAACCAAGTGACATAGGGGCGTGAAAGTTTTTCACGCCTTTTTATTGCCTATGGAGGTTTTTATGCCGCTGCGCCCGCTGCCGCTCTCCGCCGCACTCGGTTTTTGAAATCAAATCAATTTCAAGAACGGAGTGTGTTTATGAAAACCATTGATATGAACGATTTTTATGTTGATCCGCTTCTGTACGGCAATCCGCCGCAGACGGAAGTATCCGATGAAGTGGCAGAAGCGTTATGGCAGTTTATGCGTGACGAGCAAGCTGCCGACCGTCGTGTGCGCCGTGCCAAGGCGTATTACTCGTTAGACTGCGGGGACGGCATTGAATATCGACGAGCATATCCGCGAGCCCCCACGCCTGCCCGTTGAATGATCTGTACGTCAACTGGGAGATTCCAGACCCTAGTGCAGCGAGGATCTTTCTGAATCGGTAAATAGGCACTAAATAACAACAATCCCCAAGGTGCCGCCTTCGGGGATTGCTGCTTATTATACTCACTATATGTGTCAGCCTCTAAAATCAGCCAAAGCACTGGCTATTAAATCTATTGGCGCGAGGATATAGACGGCTCCTTTTTCTGCAAATCTGGGGTATGCCCACAGTTTCTGCTTTTCTAAGTATTCCTGCACGATTTGCTCAATCAAGGCGCGGTCCGTCTGCTGAAAAGACTTCGTTGCTGCCTTTTCATAGCATAGAATTGCATCGGCAAGATACTGTGCCTTGCCCCTGTCACGCTGCCGTTCCAAGTATTCTACAGCCCGCACATGGTCTGGATTTTCCATATCAAAGCGAACCGTAAAGCGTCCCCGGTCCTTTTTCAGCTTCATGGTTCATCACGCCCCTGTCACTGTGCAGCGGTAAAGATACTCAAAGCCCTTGGCATTGGCATTCACGTCCTCCACAAAGACGGGGTGTGCCACCTTTCCGGATGTTTCGATTTGCCGCCGCAGCAGGCAGGCACCGCCGCCTACGAAAATCACTCGTCCCGTGCGCAGGTCAAGCTGACGCTCGCGCAATGCACCCAGCATATCATTGACAAACTCCTGCGTCTGATATTCTACCAGCGCGGCGACTTCTTCCCCATAACTGCTCCCCTGCCCCTGCAAGAGAATGGCATCCACATCGGTTTCCTCCAGCAGAATGTCCAAATCGGAGCTGGCTTTAGAACGGATGCGGTTGTACAGCAGAATCACACCATTCTCCAGCGAGTCACAGGTAGACAGGTCGGCGCGGCCGTTCTTCAGCAGCAGATAGTCCGCCGTGAAGCCGCCCACGTCCAGAATCAGCGCACGCGGCACCGTTGCCAGCTCGCCCAGTATCATGGCTGCCGCTGCAAACGCCTGCGGATAACACTGTACATTGCGGATCAGGATGCTGTACAGCTTGTCACGGTAGGAGAAGTAGATGGGTTCCTTGCGCTTGAAGTAGCGCACGAACGCTTTATTCTGCGCGCCGAAATGTGCGGGCGGCAGGCCAATGGCAAGGTCAATGGGCATCAGCCCGGAGGTATAAGCGCCCTGTGCTTCGATTTCCTCCGCGATGGCAAACAGCGACAGAATAAAGAACCGCTCATCTGTGGTTTTGTCCTTCTGGTATGGGATGCGCTGTGCGGACAGCGTATAGTAACTGCCGCCGTATTTTAGTACATCCCTGCCGTAAGGTCTGATTTTGCTTTTCTGTACACCGGAGACAATAGCATTACCGTGAACAGTTTTGACTTGTTTGTTGCCGTGATCGATAGCAATAAGCATAACATCAACTCCCTTCGATGCTTATATTTACCTTATACGTTTTGAATACGCCATTTCCCAACAAAATTACGCATTACTTTTTTCTTATACGCAATGATGCGCATTATTTATTTGTTTGCATTTCCCCGGCTGGTGCGCTATAATGGGCAAAGTAAGTAAAAACACAGGAGTCTGCCATGAACAAAACGCTTGAAGTCAGTGCCATGCAGTATGATTTTCATACCTTGCTAAAAGTTTCCGATATATGCGGCCTCACCGGGGAAATTGGCTTCCATGACACGGACACAGGCTACCTCGTCAGCTTTCCCGATGACGACGGCAAAGCCGACCAGCGGATGGCCGAGTATAAAAAGCGGCTTGTCGATCTTGAAAACAACATCTGGAATCGGTAATTTGTGACCCGCCGGGGAAAATTTCAATACAATTAAAGTAATAGCCCCTTCTGCTGAGATTGCATCAGCGGAGGGGGGCTGTTATTATGATTTATCGGTATTTCTAACCTCTTATATGCTCTTCTTCATCTTGTCGACATTTTGCGCCAATCTGCCGCATCAAGGACAATGTCGGTAATGAACGTAGCAATATTCAAGAAGAATGCCAGTATAATAGAGGATATCGCAAACTGCCAATATTGGCTTTCCTGAGCGATGGCATTTTGACAGGTGCAGTGAGTTCCCGTCCTAGTAAGCAACAAATTGTACCTGATCATATTTTTTTGTCATTCTGCAAAGTTCAGCGGCGTAAAGTCTGTACTGCCTGCCAGCAGGTTGTCCAGCGCTATGACGCCGTAGACGTCCCAGTTCATCGGCCGGGTGTAGGTCGTGCCGTCCTTGTCCACGTCGTGTACCGTGCCGGTTTTGGTGTCGTAGGCGGCCAGCACGCGGCCCTGCTGAGCGTCCAGGATGCGGATATTCCGCACGTCCTTGCCAGGCACATAGCGCTGCTGTGTCAGCTCTGTCTTGACGCCGTTGCGGCAGAAATACTGGCGGGTCGTGTTGTCGCCTGTGCCGTTGCCGTTTTCATCGCGGCCGCATTCGTCCACCCACACCAGCCAGCCATCGGCAAAGCCGGTCAGGGAGTAGTAGCACTCCCACCCTGCGCGGGTTGTGGGAAAGCCATCGGCCACGGGGGTAAAGCTGTCTGCTGCCGCATCCAGATAACCAACCTCCCCGCTTTGGTAGTTGCAGTTGGCAAGGCCGCTGCGGCTGCCCTCGGTCAGGATTTGATAGTCGTTTTGGTAGCTGATCAGGTCGCGCTTCTCCATGCCGTCCCCGGTCACAAACACAGTGCCCGCATCGCGTTCATAGCGCTGCTGCGGTGTACAACTTCCATCGGTCAGATCCACTGTGCAAATCTGTATTGCCTTGGTTCGGGCGTCTGTTGACTGTATCGTCTTGGCAAAGGTCATTTGCCGACCGCTGACCTCCAAAAGCGTATACATTTCCGGGGGAGTACTCCCCAGCCCCATCGGCCAGATCATCCCATCTGCAGACCTTCTGCGGTTGCCCGCCCGCTTTGTCCACGGCCCACAGCGTCTGATGGCAGTCATCGTCCAGCACGCTGTAATACAGGTTTTTATCGTCCGTGGCCACACCGCGGCCCACAACAGACAGGCCCGGCTCAATCCTTGCCAGCACGGTGCGCCGGGTGTGGTCGGAATTGATTTGTTCCCAGCTGTAATAGCTGGTTTCCTCGTTGTAATAGAAATTCAGCAGATAGACTTCGTCCCCATCGCCGTAACAGAGGGTGGTGTTTCCATCGCTCCACGCGGGGCAGGTGTCGCTGTTGTGGGCGCAGCCGGGCAGGCTGCAGACAGGGCGCGCATCACCGGTCTGTTCGTCGATGGCATAGATCAGCGCACGGCCCATCGTGTCGGTGTAGTTGATTTCCCAGTCGTTGAACGCCTGATAATACACGCCGTCCGCAGCGGCAGTCAGCAGCCGCAGGGCATCGCTGCCGATGCTCTGCCGCTGCTCGGCGGGGGCTGCTGCGGCTTCCGTGGCCGCAGTCGGTGTCGGCGTGCTGTCCGCTGCGGCCTGTCCGCAGGCTGTCAGGGTCAGCGCCAGCGCGGCAGTGATGGCAAGGTACTTTTTCCATGATATTTCCTCCCCGTATTGTGTGTTCAGTGCTGCAAAGGTCTGCGGCGTCATGCTGGCGGCGGAGAGCGTAACGCTGTACCCGCCGGCGTTCGCCACGGCGTAGACCTGCGCGGTCTCACTGTAGCCTGCCGCACCGAAGTCCCGCACGGCTGTGCCCCATTCCGGGTACTGCCAGTCGGTAAACTCGTCCAGCCCAAGCAGGGCGCAATATTGCGCCACAGCGTCATCGGCCAGCGTAGCGCCCTGCCCCAGATCGTTCTGGTAGTTCAAAATACAGCGGTGCATCGTCACTGGAAAGAATCAGCTGGATATACACATGCTCGGTATCGGTGTCTGTGTAGATTTCTTCCGGGCGGCGCACCAGCTGCGCCAGCCCGCAGGGCGCGGTGTACAGCTCCCAGCTGCCGTAGTCCAGCCGGCAGACCGAGAGCGCGGCGGCATAGCTGTCATCGCACAGCAGCCCGGCCTCGTGCAGGGCGCGCAGCGTCCGGCGGGCGCGGGCCAGCGCACTGCCGTCCATCGTGCCCGCCGTCCAGCCGCCGTCCCAGAGGCTGTTGCTGCCGAGCGGCACCTTCGTCACATGCTCGGCGGCGTAGAGGGTGCAGGCTGTGGTGTTGGCCCGCCCAGCTGCCGTAAAGCGCTCCCCGTCCGTTCGGGTGTGGGGCGCGGCCAGCAGTGTGCGGTCCCACAGGGCGAACACCACCAGCGGCAGCGCCAGACTGCACAGCACCACAGCGGCACAACGCAGGAAGGGGGCGCAGCGTATCAGCTTTGCGTGTCATTGTCAGCCTCCCTTTCGCTCGGCAGTACCTCCGGCACGGCGATAGTCACGGTCGTGCCGACATGCTCGGTGCTGGTGATTTTCCAGCTTTGCCCCGTGCGCCCCGGCAATACGGGCACAGAGCGCCAGCCCGATGCCGCTGCCGCCTGCGGCCCGGCTGCGGGACTTGTCCACCATGTAAAATGCCTCGGTCACGCGGGGCAGGTCGGCGGCGGGTATGCCGCAGCCCGTGTCGGTAACAGTGAAAACTGCCTGCCCGGCGCGGCGCTCACACCGCAGGGTGATGGCCGCGCCCTCGATGCCCTGACAGGCGCGCTGGGCGTTGAGGGTCAGGTTGCGCAGCATATCCACCCACAGGCTGCGGTCTACCCGCACACGCACCCGCGCTGAGGACCCGCGGCACAGGCGTGCTGCCCTGCGGCAGGCTGCGCACGGTCTGCAGCCAAAAGCCCGGCATCCTGACAGAGCACCAGCTCCAGCGCCCCGGCCTGATCCAGCCCCATCAGGGCCAGCAGACTGCGGCTCAGTTTCTCCAGCCGCTGGGTCTCGTGGTAAATGTAGCCCGCTGCCTCCCGCTGGGTCTCGGCGTCATCGGGCCGGGCACGCATGAGGTCAGCATAGCCGAGCATCGCGGTCATCGGGGTCTTGACCTCATGCGTAAACGCCGCAATAAAGTCCTGCTGGCTCTGCGTAGTCCTTGATAATTCGCTGATTTTTCCTTCCACCGCTGCAGCCATCGCGTCAAAGCTGCGGCTCAGCGCGCCGATTTCATCATCGGTTTTAACCTGCGTGCGCTGGGTGTACTCCCCATCAGCAATTTTCTCGCTGGCCGTCTGCAGCGCAGTCAGCGGGCGGGTCACGCGGCGGCTGAACAGCACAGCTGCCCCGCCGCCCAATACCAGCAGCACTGCCGATGCCGCCAGCCACGCCCGCAGCTGGGCGTCACGGGTGGCGAACACCGCGCTCACATCGTAGGCGCAGAGCATATCGGCCTGCACGCCGGGCAGGTCCAGCGGCTGGGTCAGCAGCAGACACCACCGCCGCCGCCCGGGTCAGCTGCCAGGCGTTTTCGCCGTTCGTCAGGGCCTGCTTCAGTGCGGTGCGCGGCAGAGCCGCAGGCAGGCCGGAGTAGAGCGTATACGCACCGTCCAGCCAGAGTGCCATGCTGCTGCCCGCATCGGCGGTCTGCTCGGCATACTGCTGGGCCGCGGACGCCAAAATGTAATTTTCAAACTGCGCACTGTCCGTGGCCTGAAAGATGATGCGTTCCAGCGCGTATTTTTCGTTTTTCCTGCTGGGCCTGCAGGGCCGTGCGGGTGCTGGCCAGACTGCCGGAAAAGCTCTGCCCGGTCAGCAGCAGCCCCGCCGCGCCCAGCGCGCAGGACAGCAGCGCAATGCAGCCCAGAGATAGCTTGGTTGCAAATTTCATTGCTGTTTCCTCATACCAGATCGCGGCCCTGCAGCGTCACCTGCACCCAATCCTGACTGCCCGCCAGATAGTCTGCTGCCGAAATGATCCCATACTCCCCGCGGCAGGTGGTAATGCTGTAGGGTGCGCCATCCGTGCCGATGTCATTTGTCGTGTAGTAGATCTCGCCGTATTTCACAAGCAGCATCGTGTCGCTGGCCGCCACAATAAATGGGCTGCGCTCCACCGCCTGATCCTTGAGCCATGTGGTCGGCAGCGGGGTGTAGACGCCGGTCTCAGGGTTCAGCAGCCCCTCGCTGTCATCGCGCACCGTCACAGGGATCCAGCCGTCCAGCCTTGCGCCTTCCACGACACCGTATAATACTCCCTGCAGGTCAAGCTGTCGGGTTTGGGCTGTGCCCGCAGTCAGGTCGAATTTTTAGTCACCAGCCCCGATTCGTTCAGCACATAGGCCGCACCGTTGTGGACAAGCTGGACATTGCCCGCATCACCGCGCCATGTCATGTCAGTGTCGGTCATGTTGCCCGCCGTATCCAGCAGACAGAGGTTTTCCGTCTGCTCGTTCCGCGCCTGCTCGTCGGCGGCCAGCCATGCGCGCAGTTCCTCATCCGTGGCGGCCTCTCCGGCCGGGTTCAAGGGCTGCTGCAGATAGCCTCCACTGTGCTGCAAAACGATTTTGTCCTGCCAGCAGCCTAAGGCGAAATAGTCCTCGCCGTCCGGTATGCTGCGGGTAAAGAAGCACGCCGCACCGCCCTCATCCAGACGCAGAGCGGAATATTTGTCATAGCTGCGCACAAATGTATACAGTGCTGTGCCATCCGTGTACCAGACATAGGCATTAGTCAAATCGGGCAGGTCATCACCCTCGGCCACACGGCGGCGGTCACTGCCGTCCGGATTGCTCACATCCAGATACGCGCTGTCACTCTCATTGTGGCGGCCATCCACAAGCCAATAGAGCCGGTCGCCCACGGGCAGCAGCATGGCTTGCGGCACGCAGCCGTTACGGATGGCCGTCATGTAGGCCGGGCAGCTTTCATCCGTATGGCTGCAGCCGAGCTTTTTGCAGAGAATACGCTGCTCGCCCGTGGAAAAATCAATCGTTGTGGCGAAGTATTGGCCGGCATCGTCAATGTTCATCGCGCTGTAGACGGCATCTTGGCCCACCGCCGCGCCCCAGGTCGTGTAAATGGGTGTAAGTGTGTCCTGCACGGCGGGTGTTTCTGTGGTGGGCTCTGCAGTCTGCGCGGGTGCGGCGGCTGTCTCGGTGGTCGTGCTTGCAGGCATATCCTGCGGCGCGGCCGTGCAGGCCGTCAGCGCCAGCGCCAGCAGACAGGCGGTCAGCCTTGCGGTGTGTTTCATCGTAGTTATCCTCCTTTGTTTGTTGTACCCCCAGCATACCGCAGGATTGTTTCCGGTTGGTTACAGCTTCGTCACGGGCGGGTTACAGTTTATTCCTTTTCCAGCATATACCCGATCTGCCGCACGCTGCGCAGGCGGTCGCCAAGGTTCAGCTTGCGGCGCAGGCGGGCAATGTGGGTGTCAAGCGTGCGGGTGTCACAGCCCGTGCCGTCATCGCCCCAAACGGTTTCGTACAGATAATCCCGGTACAGCGCCCGGCCCCGGTTGCGCAAAAATAACAGAAGTAAGTCATATTCCTTGCGGGTCAGGTGCATTTCCTCCTCACCGCGCAGCACACGGCAGGCCGCAGCGTCCACCGTATACTCCCACATCGTATAGACGGCGGTGCTGCGCCCGGCGCGCCGCAGCACGCTTTCCACCCGGGCCACGAGCTCGGTGGGGGCCAAACGGCTTGACGATGTAGTCATCCGCGCCGCTGTTCAGCCCGCGCACCCGCTCAGCCACAGCGTCCTTCGCCGTGATGAAGATACAGGGCGTGCCCGTGGGCCGCAGGTACGCCAGCAGATCGTACCCGTCCAGATGGGGCATCATCACATCGAGCAGCACCAGATCATAGCGGTTCTTTTCCAGCAGATTTGCCGCCGCGCGGCTGTCGGTCACGGCCTGACAGCGGTAGCCCGCCTCCGTCAGGATGCGCCGCACCAGCATGGCAATGGCGGCTTCATCGTCCACAATCAAAATCGGATTCATTCAACAATCCCCCTTTATAATCCCTATTGTACAACAGAATGTTACATTTCGGTGAACTTTTAGCCAAAATTTACAAACCCATTTTGCAAGCTACTTTGCCACGTCACGCGTGAACATAAAGTAATAGCCCCTTCTGCTGAAATCACATCAGCGGAAGAGGCTGTCTTTTTAACCTATGTGGTTTTCTTCATTTTTCCAATATTTTACGCCGATCTGCCACATCAATGACAAGCCCGGTAATAAAGGCGGCAATATCCAAGAAGAACGCCAATACAAGAGAAAATGCTGCCAGCTGCCAATATGGGCTTCCCAGATAAATCAGTGCCTGATCAACAGGATTATGCTCTGAAATATAGAGGCGCTGTGCATCGTCCAACTTATCAAGGGCATCTGCACGGTCATACTCCTGCCCGCTGTCACTGACAGGCAGACCACTGATTGTTGCCTTCAGACGCTCAATTTTCTCTGTCCATAGGGGCTCCCAGTTTTCCGTATCCTGTGCAGTGTCTGCCGTCATGCTGTCAATCTGGTTTTGCAACGCGTCACCTGATGATTTTAGGACTGCGTAATCCTGCACCTTGCGGATAAAACTGTCCATATCATTCAATAATGTCTGAAAATCTGCATCCGATCCACTGTCCTGTGCGGCTTGCAGCTGTTCAAACACGGTGCGTGCCTGCTGTTCAATAGCTTCCGTATCCACATCCGTCTGTAGCAGCGCACTTTGGATACTACGCAGCGCCTGACCTGTCTGCACGGAGGCTGCATTTCCGGCAATTCCCAGCACACCTGCGTATCGTTGCAGGATTCCCTGCGCCTGCTGATAATCCTGTAAGTCCTGTTGTTGCTGATTTACCGTATCCTGCAAGTTACTCAATCGGGATGCCGCACTGTTATAGGCACTCTGCAAAGCGTTAGTATTACTTCCATACGGCGCATTTCGCAACGCACTGGCTGTGCTGGTTTGCGCATCTGCTGCTGCCGTCAAGGCGTCTTGCGTCTGGCTTATCTGCTGCGTCAGCTGTCCGATGCGAGTTTCCACCTGTTCGGTAAGCTGTGTCAGGGCTGCGGTAGCCTGTTCGCGCACGCCGGAGGATGTTCCCTCCTGCGTGGCGGTCTGCATCGCTTGGATTGCCGAAGCAATTTCATTTTTTGCCGCAAAGTCCGCATTATCGGCGTAGCTTGCCTTGTCCGCTGTCAGATCCAAGCCGGAAGGATTCTGTGTTGTTTCGGTATCGGCGGTCTTGCTGGCAGTGTACAGAACCGCCACCTCGTCGCCCAGCGTTTCCCGCAGGGCGTTGCTGCTGATTTGTACAAATTCATCTGCTTTGTACAGTTCATTTCGGTACACCGACTGAACCAACAGGCGGCTTTCGGTCTGCCAGCTTTTTTCATAGACCGTGCCAACGATAAAAACATAGCTGAACCACGAGGAGCAGAACAAGACCACGCCGCTGAGCGCCAGCACGCAGATTTTCCCGCGCAGACTATGTATCCAGCGCCAGAAGGTCGGCAGGTAAAAGTTCAGTCCCAGCAGGATGCTTTGTATGGCAAACGAGGCAAGATTTGCCTGCCACGCCTGTGAAAACACATAGTCCCGCATCCCCTGTGCGGTACTCCACCAGGAAACGATTGCCAACAATACTGTGGCAAGGCGCAGCAGCATCAAAATTATTTCCTGCGAGTTTGTGGCTTTTGGTTTTAGCTGTCCCCCTACTTTTTGTAGGCGATTCCAAACATTGGTTTCGCTTGCTCCGGTCTCTTGCTCAACCGTTGGTTGCAACACTGCCTGTATCAACAGCGAAATTCCTTGAACAACTGCTACCAGTACCCACATACCGCAGAGACTGTTCATAAAGATTCCCGTATCGCTCAAAGGAGTGGGAATTCCGGCTACGCAGGTATTGAACACAAATGCCATCAGTGTAATAAAACCTGCCGCGGCGATCGCCACGGATTTTTCTGTGCTTTTTTCCCCACGCAAAAGCCCCACATAGCTGAAGAAATTCAGTACCAACAGCAAAATGTTCACCGTGACCACGCCGGATGGATTGGAAGAAGCCATCTGCTGGCACAGCAAAAACCACCGCCGCAGTCAATGGAGGCAAAAGAAAAGATTGTCGTCTCCAGAAGCCGCCTTTATCCGATTTGTTCTCCATCATTATCACCCCTCGCGTTCTGATTATTTCCAGTACACTTTATATAGTTAGCATACCATAGCTTTCTGTATTTGCACAACGGGTCGCCATAAATTTTACATCCGCTTTGCATGATTGGCAAGATACTGCACCGAACTCTAACCAAGTTATATATTTGCACCACTTCACAAAAGGTCCTCTTTCACAGCGAAAGAGGACCTTTTGTTTACTTACATCCCAGTATTTCCAATGCCCTTGACAGGGGCATCACTTTCTGGCACTTTGCCTCTTTGGAATCATATCTTGCTTTCTTACCGTCCGGCATCACCGCTATGGCGTTTTCTGTCAGGACGGCTGCTTTCAATTTGGGAACATATCGATGTATCTTCCCCTGCCGGTCAATCTTGGCATGAGGCATGATAAGTTCTGCCGTTCCCAGCTTGATTTTTGCTTCTTTCGGCAGCGGTGAAAGCCATTTGTAGGTTTCACACTCAGAAGCAGTATCCCGCATAGAATACTGGTATGTTCGCCCGCCGAAGAAGCTATCCTGCTGTTCCCTATATTCAAAGTGTTCTGTCTGTTGCGTTACCATCTGTGCCACACGGGCGGCATTCAGTTCCATCTCCTCTAAGCGGATGTACTCATGCCGTTGGTGTTCGCAATAATAGCCGCAGCTGATATTGACCGCAGCTGTTTCCAGATACGGCGCAATGTAGGATATATCACTGCGTGAACCACCCGCTGTTTCAAATCCGAACGAGGTGATGAAGTCCTCAAACTCCGGGTTATCGCAGCGGTAAAACACAGCATCATTGCTACCCCGGCGGTCAAGCTCTACGATGTAGTTTACCTGCGGCCGCAAAGAACCTCTTGTGAATTTCTTTGCACCTACACAGCCGACTTCCTCGTCCTCACAGAACAGCACATGACATTTTGCTGTACGCAGGATCTGCAAAATCATCCAGACACCGCAACGGTCATCACCGCCGATACCCTGCGGCGACATAGCTACCGCCCCGTCTGCCGAGTAGCATATCTGCTCGACAGGCTGACGGTGAACCGTGTCCATGTGGGCTACCAGCAAGACAGGAATCGTTCCCTCGGCATACAGGTAGCCGGGCTTATCGGTAACGGGGTAACCCCTGCTTTTCAGCTCGGCTTTTAACCTCTTTTTCAATTCCATCTGCGGCAGACGCAGAATGGTTTCAAACGTCAATTCTTGCATGGATTCCTCCTTTATGCGGCAAGGCCGTTCATCTGATTCGGACAGAAACGATTGGCACCGATGGAAAGGCAGTCGCTATGGATTGTGCAATTTCTGCATACGCTTATCACCTGCTCGTAGCAGGCGGGGCAAATTCCACGCTGCTCACCGGAACGGGCAATTCCGATACGCGGCATACCGATAAACTTCTCTTTGCAAACCGTACATTCATAGCTGCACTCATTGCAATAAAAGTGCTCATCAATATAGCGCCCATATCCATGCACCGTTTTGCCGCAGCCCTTGCAGACATACATATTGCCGCACTCTGCACAGCGTATGGAACGATGGTTCTTCTGTTCTCCACCGCAGCAAACACATCGAGCCACGGAACCAATCGTCATTTTGCTATAGCCGATCTCCCCTTTCAGCAGAGAGGCAACTGCATACCCATACGCATAGTCAGGATAGTGGTTGCTGTCCGCCGCAGATTCGCAGTAAGGTTCGGTTTCTTTTCCACGCTTGATCGACCATAGGTTCGGTTTGTCAAGGCAGACCGCGATAGCCTGTTGGACGATGCCTCGATACAGGGTTTTCTGGTCTTCCAAATCTGTAGGATACAGGCGTGATTGCAGCAAAACATTTTCCTTATAGCAGAAAATTTCTCGCGTGATGCGAGGGGCTGTATGAAAGTTCTGCGTGTACTCGTCGCTGACCGTGAAGAAAATCATACTGACGGCATCGCCCATATAGGACTGGCAGCCGCCGCGATAGCCGCCGCCTTCTAAGCAATGGCAGGAACTCCAAGTGTTGTCGCGGTTGGACATTTCGAGGAAATCGCAGGGGTGGATTGACAGCACTGCAGTTTTTTCGATATGTGCCGGATTCAGAGCATCGGCCAGCCGTGCAAACAGTGCATTGTATGGTTTGACTGTGCGCACATAACGGTTGTCCGGCTCACCTGCTTCGGTTTCTTCCTCAATCTGGTCAAGATGGAATTTCAGGCAGAGCCGATTGATAATGCGGCTCGCCTTTTGCCCCTGTGCGCACTTGATGCCGCCGTATTGCCGAATCGTGTCCAAGCGGTACTCGTTTGGTATCCGGGCATAGTCTGCGGTCGCCGCGCGCAGGGCGGTTTCAAAGTTTTCGTACACAGTATCATCCGTGCAGGCCCTGCGACCAAGTTCAAGGATGGCGGCGCGCGTTTCGTCCACTGTGATACGGTCGATTTCTCGGCGTTCCTCCACGCGGAACACGATTGCCAGTTCTTTCTCATTCCATAGCGGATGCCTGCGCAGAAGCTGCAAAAGTCCCTGTTTCTGTTCATTCCATTGTGTAAGGTTTGCTGTGACACCTTCCTCCGAAAACGGCTTCTGATACTTGTGCATAACCTCATAAAATTGCTGTTTGAGTTCGTCCATCATTGTGATCTCGCCTTTCTTGCATTTTTAATTTTTAACGCCGGGCGGCGCCAAACCAAAATAAAAAGCGAGAACAACTTTTCTTCGCTGCCAATAGCAGCATAAAAATCATTCTCGCTTTATGCGGGGTGTCCCCCCGGCAGATAAAAAATGCCCGCAATGCGCAGACCAGACGGTCAACGGCATTGCAGGCACAAAGTACAAAAATAACAACGTGTGTCAGTGCAAATTGCTTTGCAGGACACATAAATCACTTACATTAGTATGATACCATAATTTGCGGAAAACGTCAAATTATTGAAGATATGTCTTTTTGCACCAGCAATAATAACCTTAATGAGCAGTCTCTTCAATTTCATCAGGAGGCAACTCAAAGATGTTTACAGATACAGCGAAAACAACACAATTCTGTGATATGGGTTGAATATGCGAAGGATTTCGTGCATAATAAAATATAATTCCCTGTCAAAATTGTGAAACTTTGCGTATTCTTAATTTTTCGAACACAAATGATGTCCAATAGAAATTGAGAACGCATCTCATAAAGAGGTGAAATGATGGTCAAGGGTTTTATTTTTTCAGAACTGGAAAGATTCCTTTTGTAATTGAAAATTACCGTATGGATTTGTTTACGGATGACTCGTTGCTGGAAATATTTTGTAAGGAATATAATTTTAAAGAAAACTATATTCTGCAGGGGCAATGTTTTGATATTGGGCCTCATGGTAGGAAAGCAACCTTTCTCGTCGAAAATTCTATGGGAAGTACTTGCTATTTGCGTTGCTATATTGTTTATACATTTAACAAAGACGAAACCTATGACCGCATAGGTATTCAGTCGCCGTCTCTTGATGCAGCTTTTTGGATACGAACATAAATACATTGAAATGGTGCGATCTGGAATCAACTTGGCTTTAGAACCTAAAAAAGTGTATACAATTCCGTTTGATATGAACAAACAAAAATACGAATTGATTTTCCAAATCGGTCACAATCATCGCCTTGGTCTTTTGGAAGATTTCTCCAGAAAAGGGGAATTGATTCTGCCGTTACACACAAATGAAATCCAAGAGTGCTATGATATTGCAACAGTTCTTTGTCGGCTTGCAATGTTCATGACATCACACACAGACATCTTGTTCAAACGTATCACGCTTTATCGCAAAGAAGTAAGTGTCGGGTGGTTCTACTGTCCCTTCATTTCGGAAGATGCCGTTGATAGGTATAACGGCTTATTCTACGAATTTGATATTATGAAATACATTCCCAAGCTCTTAAATAATATAGCATTAGATTCTGGCAACAAAATAACACAGAGTATTCCACTTGGTCATTTAGGGAATTTCGACTCCATGTTCACGCCTCAGCGATTTGTCGAACAAATTGTAGCATTTGAGTACTTATTTGATAAACTGGAACACAAGAAAGCTCAAAATCTCCAATTTCCACTTAAAAAGGAATTGGAATACATGTTTAATGAATATCCCCAATTGCTGTCGCAAACAAATCTTTCTGCAGAGAAAGTTAGTAATCAAATCAAGGAGATCAGACGTACTATTGCACATGGATATGCATATTACTATGACTTCAAAAACGATAGAAGCAGCAAATATTTGATGATTCTTTTAGACAAATTGATACGGTGCATGAGCCTAAAACTGATTGGATTCTCTAATGATGATATTTCGAATTTTATGCCTTTTTATCCATAAACACCTTCACGCCACAATCTTTTTTCTGTTCGGCTATCTCTTTCAAAGTATCCAGATACCCACGATTCTCGACATCCGCAGTCAGCACAAAGATTTTTCTTTCTTTTAAAAAAATACAAATTCCTTATGGTCTCGCTACTTGACAAATTTATGCTGACTTTTGTAGAAGAAGCCGAATCGTCCACTGATATGATAAATCATCCTTCCCAGCATGGAAAAACTAACTTTGTCTCCGATGATGCCGCTGGTGAAAGCGACAGCCATAAAAGAAGTATAAAAATAATTGCCTCCGACTTGTACACATATGGTGCGAGTCGGAAGCAATTTTAACTTTTTGTATTCAGATCGCTAGTGGCGTCATTTTTCAAGCTTTCCCTGCTATGGGGTCTTTTGAATAGGTGTTTTTCGTTTTATATTCCACATACTCATGGGGAGTGGGTTCGTAGTGCTTTGATTGGTATTTTTGATATTTTTCGGATATGCTTGCTGGTTGTTCTTCTGCAACAGTTTCTGCAATTGGCTCAGTGCAAATCGCATCTTGCAAGATTCTTTCCAGATACTCATACTCGGAGTAATTATCCAAACACGCCATCACCAGTGCATCCCGGACATATTCTGCGCTCTGTGCCAACAGTTCTTGGTCGAAATAATATCCGTAATGCTCAACAAAGAATGTCATCAACATTACAACGGTTCGAGTGTTTCCCTCTCGAAAAGGATGCACACGCCAAATTTTCGGAAATTTATGCGCAATTTCTTTTGCGAAATCTTCTTTTGACAAAGAGATCCATTCTACTTGGTGGATTTCATCCCAAGCACATTTCAAGTCATGCGGAATATCTTCCGCATTGCTATACCATACACTTTGTCCTGCAAGAACAGGCTCTCTTTTTATAATATTGATGACACGATAGTTTCCGGCCCATTCGTACACATCTTCAAATAGTGTGCGGTGAATCTTCTTTACGCCGCGGTTTGAAAAATCATGGAAACCATGCTCATACAGAAGCATCATGCTTGCGCGAGATTGTTCAGCTTCCACGAGATCCAGAGTCTTTTCATCCTTGATGCCGAACTTGTTTTTTAGTACCGGCACATCCTCATAAAGATAAATATCATTCATAGCTTTACTTCACGCGACGGGCCATCTCCATGTGGCTTTTCAAAAGGGCCTCTTTCATCTGCGCCCCGGTAATTTTGCCTTCACTCCATGCGTTTGAAAGCTCTATTGCATAGCTGCGAACCGGTACTCCTTCAATTTTATTGACAGCATCTGCCACTCGCATTGCTCGTTTACGCTGTGCTATTTTCTGTGGTGCCATAGGATGCCCCCTACAATGTATTTGTTAGAATTATACCATATTACGTTATTAAGTTCAAGTTTATCCATCTTGATTTCCAGCCACGAAAAAGGCCTCCAATCTGCGCGGCAAAACCGTATAGATTGAAGGCTGTCTTATACCAGATGATTGCCTTTCTTGGTGGGTGAGTTCTTCATCCTTAACCCCAACCAACTTTCCAGTGTCTGCAAGTCGCTGAACAGAATATCATAAATCTCATCGCTTACCAGCGGCGTATGGGCTTCATACGCTGCGCGGCAGCGGTTCAGGCGGTCTGTCAGCTCTCGCAGCTTGTCGATGAAAATGGCCTTTTCCTGCCACTCCTCGGTTTTCATTGGCTTTTGGGGGCACAGTGGCCGAAGTTCAGTTCATGGATCACCGACAGGATGGTTTCATCGTCATCCCAGTTGGCAGAAAATGCCGTTGGCGCATAAGTTCCGTCCAGTAAGACCATTACCCTCCCCCGCTCGATGCGCAGGGTCACATCCTTGCGCCGGGCGCAGACGATGGCGAGATTTCCTATTTGCTTCATAAGGTGAGCACTTCCTTTCTTACGCGGTCTGCAAAGCCATAGGCAGCACCTTGCGGCTCCACAGGTCAACAAACTTTTTCACTTCTTTCGTAGGGTCACTGTTGCGTTCGCCACGGATTTGTACAATTTTGCCGTTGCTGACTTCTACCGTTACAAACGGCTTTTCCGGTTCTTCTACACGGCGGACAAATACAATCAGGCATTTTTTCGCTGCCACTCGCTCAATATAGGTGCCGACACAGTGGTGCAAAGCCTGTCCTTCTGTGATGAGGTCATCGGTTTGCTTGGGGCAGACAATTTGCAGTTTCTTTGAAGTGAGATTGGCCTTTTCTGCCAAATTCTCATACACTTCACGAAACGCACGCTTTGTTTGCTCGTCCCTACACTTCTTAATGTATCGGCTCAACTCGTCATGGGCCTCATTGCAGTGTTTGGGGAACAGAACCTGGCTGCTTTTCATGTCATAATTCTGACCTTGACACATTTGCAGGTAGTCGCTGTAGGTCGAGATTGCCTCTTCCATCGGGGAACGATAGAGGAAAGCCCGCTTCAGCTGCATATAATCCGGCAGCTGGCTGTCCATATAGCGCATGAATTTTCTTGCTGTCATATAGGCAAACCATTGCGTTGGAATCGTATGCACATGATTTTTGAGCTGCCACTGCAAAAGTTCCTGCCGGCCACGCAAATTAAGCTTTACATATTGCTGGTATGCTTTCAGTGTATCAACGCCAGCATTTAATTCACGCAGCATGGCCAAGTCTTCTTTGTTGACCCGTAAAATGCGGTGCGTGCGTTTTTGTGTGGCATCAATTTCTGCTCCCATACCGTGCCGATACACAATGTCTGAAACGATACGCTCGAATCCAACTTTAACAAGATGCTCAATAAGTTTTGGATGGCGCCGATATACGCGCAGGTAAGTACTGACCTGCATAGCCTCCTTCGTAGGTTCATAGAACTGCCGGAGTGCGCAATACTGCCACGGCGTTCCCTGCAAGGCTCTTTTCAGCGATGGAAGGTAAATCGCCCCGGTATCATCGGCTTCATAGCTGCTTGTATAGGGAGAAAATCTTGGACGATTTCCTCTACGCCAGTGCGTTGTGCTATCGTAACTGCTGTCATAATAGAACGCTTCTGTGTCGGTGCCTTCTTTCCCAACGACGCGGATAAATAACCTTGCGTTCTCATAAAATTTCTTTCGCAGGCGTATTCTTTTTTTCCTTATATGCCCAGCGTACCTTGAAGATCCGTATCAGCAATTCTTCATCGCTGATTTTTTGAATAACCTGGCAGGTTTCCCTGTCCTCATGGTAGGCGGCTCTTCTCCCCTGCGCTTTGGCGATTGCCTTTTGTTTACATTGCGGGCAGACAAAAACCTTTCCTGTTTTCGGCTTTTTTATCACAGAAAACTTCTCGCAATAGGTACAAAACACTTGTGTTTCCAGCTGATTCCTGTCATACGCATAAAACAAATAATGCGGCATGACATTTCGGTCAATCCAGTGTACCAGATTTGAGGGTACATCCGGGACCTTTTTCATTTTCTCGACTATGTCCGCATCACGTTTGCAGCGGCGCTTCTTTGCCTGCCTGTTGCGGATACCATACTGATAGACCTGCAACGCTTCCAATATTGTGATGCCACTTGTACTTTGATGGATAAAGTCCGAAACCGTAACCCCATCCGTTCCTTTATAAAAAACGCAGGATTCCCTGAATTTATAGAAACTTTCATCTGCAAGGTTCCAAAGCATGGCATCCCGCCATTTGACGTTTCCTGCGGCATCGCGCTCCAGCGTGGCAAAGGTATCCTTGCCCTGAAACACGACCCATTTTGGCATACGGTCATCTGCTTTCAGGCGTTCACATTCATAGAAGTAAACCACCAGTACCCTATGCCCGCCGAGCAGCTTGACTGCGGCAGTGACAAGGTATTTTACCCGTTCTGTGTACAGCACCCCGGCATTCAGGCTGATGGGCAGCGGAACATTGACTGCATGGCGGCAGGCTCGTTTGTCCAGTTTCATCCTGCCGCCTCCTCTGTGCCAAAGTCACCAAAGGTGAGTTGTTTTTCCATCTGCGGGTTCGGGGCTGGCTTAGGCTCTGTCTTTTTGGACTTTTCCATTTTTTCCTGCCTTGGGCGGTTTTCCCATTGTAGGTCTTGGGGACAAACTTTTCTTCGGATTCTGCGTCCTCCTTGGCATCGGCATCGCGGAAATACTCCCGCGCCCACTGGTAGCAGAGTTCGTCCGGCACATCGCCGCCGAAACCGCCGCCCATAGGCTCTTCATCGTTGTCCTTCATTTCCTGCTCCAGATACTCCCGCGCCTTGCGGTTGATGTAGTGGAAGCAGTTCACCATCTTTTTCTTGGGGTTCATCACAAGACGGGCAAAAGCGGGGTCGGCCAGACACTCGGTCTGCACATCCTCCATAACGCAGAGCTTCATGTTGCGGCGGGTCAGGCGCTCGGTGTCCTGCGAGACGCGGTTCATAGATGCCTGCATCACGTCGTCATCCGACATGGCGGCAAGTCGGTCCAGCTCCTGCTGTTCCCGCAGTTTCCTCTGCGCCTGTTTGGCCTCCCATTCGGCTTTGCGCTTAGCTTCGGCAGCATCAAATTCAGCCTTTTTGCGGGCTTCTTCCGCCTCCTCCGCTTGCGGTTCCGGCTTTTGGGGTTCAACCGGCTCAAATTCTTCGCTGAAAGAATCTACGGTTTCACTGTCCGAGGATACCTCAAAAGCATCGTCCTCGGCATCACGGTTCATCATATCCATTTCAGAGAGTATACCCATTGTTCTGTCCTTTCTAAAAAAGGCAGAGAGCCACCCAACGGTAGCTCCCTGCCATAACTTTGCGCGGCATCAGGCCGCTTTTTCTTTTGTTTCTTCCTGCCGCAAAGCAAGCTGCCAGTCATCTATACCCTTGTAGGCAGTATTCCAGACAAGGCTTGTGCTTTGCAGCCCGGCTGTATGGGCAATCTGCTGGACTTTTTCGGCAGCTTCTGCCACATACTCATTCTCTAACTTGTCCATATCGTAGGCTTCCACAACCAGCTTGGTACCGTTCTGCGCCATACAGCGCAGGGCAGATTCCAAGCCGTTCAAGCTGTTCACCCCTGCCACAGCGACAAACGAGCGTCCTGTCAGGCAGTGGCAATATCGGCTTTGAGCAGCCCTTCCGTCACATACACGGTCTTGGCAAACGGCTCGCCCACAAAATGCAGCGGGCTGCCGGAGGTCACACCATGCGGCTTACCGATTGACGACAGCCAGATATACTTGGCTCCGCTTTTGCCCGGTGGGTCATCCCTGCGGCGCAGCGGTGTGTCCAGCCGTATCTGCATACCGCAGATCAGACCGTCCATACCGACAGCCGGGAGCAGGATGCCCGCCGTGCGGCTGCCGAAGTTAATTGTCCATCGCCCGGTATTGTCTTGATAAAAGCCCGGTACGCCCTGTAAGGTACAGCCCTGCCGCCGCAGGCGCTCGGCATAGCTTCGGCACAGAAACGCAGGTGGGGTTGATTTGAACCCGAACCTTGCAACCTGTTCCTCGGTCAGCCCGCGCCGCGGTGACAGCAAGTGCGCTTTGTGCGTGGGTGTCAGCGGCAGCATGGAGAGCAGCAGCGAGTAGGTCTGGTGTATCTCCTGCGGAGTAGCGCGGGCGTTCTGCTCCGGCTTTATACCGATGCAGTCATTCACCCTTGGCCGTGGTGTGTACCGCCCCAGTGCTTCGCAAATCTCGCGGTAGGCATCGGCATTGCCGGTGCAGTTATAGCGGGCATACAGTGCCAGCATACCACCCGCCGTGCCGCAGCGGTTGCAGCGCCAGACGCTTTTTGTCTGTGTTGACATTGAGCCGCCCGCGCTGATCCCTGCAAAAGGGGCAGTTCAGGTACATGCTCGACGGCAGACGGCGGCGGACGGTAAGCCCCAGCAGTTCTACCACATCGGCAATGCCAAACGGAAACGTATCGGAAGATGAGGTCATGCAAAACGGCCTCCTTCCCGGTTATCCCGCCTGTTTTTCCTGCAAGCTGTCCCATATAATGGCGGCCGCCGCGCGAAGAATGTTGTTCTCTCCCTGATAGCCTTTCACATACCAGCGCAGGCTGGCGGCACGGCGGTCGGCCACCTGTGCCAGCGTCCAGCCCTTGCAGGTGCCGCAGTCCACAATGACGTTCTGCGCCTGCTCGTAGGTCATCTGCTGGCGGATTTTCTCCACCGGGCTGCTTTGGGTATATGCAGCGGCGGGCGGTTCCTGCTCCAGCACAATGACATTCTGCGGCGGTTCTGCCGGGGTCTGTGCAGGCTGTACGGATTCCAGCACAACAGTCTTGGGCTTTTCTACAACTTCTGCCGTGACCTGTTCAGGAACAGGCATATCGTCCGCCATGATGGCATCCAGCGGGTCATTGGCCTTGATGGGCTCTTCCTGAACCGTTTTTACGACTTCCGGCTGCTTCTGCGCAGGCTCTGCGAGTTCCGTTTTTACCTGAACAGGCTTTGCAATCTCTGCTTTTGCGCCCACCGGCACCTCACTGCCGTATTCCTCGGATTCACTGCCCACATCGGCAAACTGGATGCCAAAGCCCGCATTGGAGAGCGCCGTATCCAGCGCTTCCTCCTGCGCGGCTTCCACATACAGCCCACCGGGCGTTGCATCCAGCGTGCAGTTGGCAACGTAGCTGCTCAACGGCTCGGCATCCTCGCGGTCACGGTAGACCTTGGCTTCAAAAATTGCCATCTTCTCGGTGATGCGCAGGGCGTTGAGCTTCAGCCGCCCCGTGGGGCAGGCCAGCCGGAACCACAGCTTTTTGTACCGCAGGTCAAGGCGCATCACATCCTCCCCTGTCTTGCGGGAAATTGTGCGGCGCAGGAATTTCAGCGGGTCAAAGCCGGGTACATGGTTCAGCGCGGCCACAGTAGCGTTGGTGGTGTACAGCATAGGTTCTTGATTCCCTTTCATGGGTGATTTC
>ENA-OQES01000296-OQES01000296.1-human-gut-metagenome-genome-assembly--contig:-NODE-296-length-21737-cov-5.200046_pt1 | contig 21737 bp, 22 predicted proteins | sample MGYA00242798_ERZ504641 | MGnify/ENA primary metagenome ERZ504641 (study PRJEB26092, sample SAMD00036327) | human gut metagenome | host: Homo sapiens | study: EMG produced TPA metagenomics assembly of...
AGGTGCTGGGGCTTATCAAGCGCACCAGTGCGGAGTTCCGGCAAACTGTTGTGATGATTACCCACAACAACGATATTGCCCGCCTTGCAGATCGGATTGTCCGCATTGAGGACGGCAAGATTGTGGAGTAAGGAGGTGGCAGGCTATGACATGGCCTTTTGAGAATGACACCAGCGGCATTGTGAAGCGCATATCAAATCGCAGTATATCGGCAAATCGAAAAGAAATATCTTTATTATTTTGACGATTGCACTTGCCAGCGCATTGCTATCTGCTATTGTCCTCTATGGCTTTGGGGTTATGCAGGAAACGCAGAACCGCAACCAAAAAACAGCGCAGATTATGTATCATGCGATTTCTGAACAACAGGGACAGGAACTATACAAACAAGAAGAAATTGCGTGGGTTGGGGAATTTTTTAACGCATTTTCTGAACAGGTAAACCATTCAACCGTGAATTTTACTTATGCAAATGCAGATATGCTAAAATCCCAAAGTATGCCCTATTCGGGAGATTTACCCGCTTCGGAGAATGAAATTGTAGTGCAGGAATCCTTTTTTGGATAGTTTGGGCTATTCAAATGAATTGGGCCAGACAATTCAAATCCCCTTTTCTGACGGCACTACCCATGATTTCAAATTGACGGGAATCTTAGATGTGAAAACCGGCGATATTGGGCGCTATACAGCCATTATATCGAAAGAATTAGTAAGACAGCAGTATGGCGACGAGGGCATGATTGATTATTACATTGGGCTGAAAGGCGCTCAAAATATGAGCGAGGAAGAAGCCACCAACTATGCAAACACTCTGGCGCAGCAATTAAAAATTTCCGATGATAATGTGATTGTCCGTTCCACATATTTTAACTTAAAGGACGAAAATCACGGAAGCGATATGCTGTTCTATTTCTTGATTGGCTTTTGTAACTTCATTGGTTCCGGCATTGTGATCTATTCGAATTTTTTATATTTCAGTAGCAAGCAGTATCCGTAACTATGGACAGCTTCGCACAATCGGAACTGCAAAACGGCAGATCTAAAAAGATGGTTTACCGCGATGGGGAAATTACTTGCTGCCATTGCTATCCCGATTGGTCTGGTTATTGGAAATGTGATTGGGTACTTTCTGGTTCCTGCCGGTTGGTACTGGCTGACTACTTTATGTGTGACGGCCGGGGTTGGCCATTTTGCATTTATTATTGTGATGATTGCCATTCATACTCCTGTAAAAAGAGCTGCGGCAGTATCTCCGCTGGAAGCATTGCGATATTCCGATTATCAGGGGAAAATGAAAGAAAGTTCCGTGCTGCACCGTAAAATAACGCCTGCTTCACTTGCTAAAATGAATCTGTCCAGACAAAAAGGGCAAAAGTCCACTTTAACAATACTTTCTCTTTCACTCGGCGGAGTATTGGTTGTATTGATTTCGACAATGTTAGTTTCCTATGATGGCGTTGCAGAGGCAAGAGGCAGGGCGTTCCCTGTCGGTGAATTTAACATTCAGCTCAACGCAAATCAATCGTGGGACACTGCTGGTATTTCTTTGTCTGGATTGCAGCAAAAGAATTTTCTAAATGCCGATTTTGTAAATGCAGTAGAATCTATTGATGGCGTTACAGGAATCAAGCACTGGTATTACACGGACGCAGAATATCGTGTAAATGGTAATTCTGGAAAATGGATTCAGGGCTTTTGCCGAGATGAACAGCAGAATTTGGAGAAAGAGCGAATTGCGGGAACGACTGATTATGATGAACTGGTGGCAGGAAATGGAATTGTCTTGCTTCAAGAGCGTGCCGATCTCTATGATATTGAGGCTGCGTTGGGTGATACCGTCGAAGTGGACTATAAAAACCGAATCCGGCCAAATTTGCACAAAGACCTATACCGTCATGGGCATTGTAAACGAATATTCTTACTCCGGCTTTTCAAAATGCTTTGCGCTTCCGGAGCAGTTTATGAATGAAGCGACCGGGATAGATTGCACAGGTACGATTTCTGTAATTACCGATATGGAAAAATTTGATACAGTTGAAGCTGCATTAAATCAACTGATAGACGGAAATAGCGATTTGGTTATGGAAACCATAAAAGAAAGTATCACTTATTATAGCGGACTTCAACAACTTTCATTCGGGGTATTGTTGATCGTGGCTGTTATTGTTGTGTGCTTTTCTTTAATCAACCTTGTCAATACGACAATCACAAACTTCTTATCCCGTAGGCAGGAAATTGGAATGTTACAGGCGATTGGTTTGAGTAAAAAGCAGCTTATCAAAATGCTGTGCTATGAGGGTTGATGTATTCAGTTTTTGCTACGCTGGTAACATTGGTTTTGGGGACTGGACTTGGGCTTCCTATCCGTACAGGTAGTTGTGAAAACGATGATCCATACTTTTACTATTCATTTCCGTGGCTGATCGTATTGATATATTTAGCAATTCTGCTGATTGTGCAATTCACCTTGATTTCTTACACAACTGGAAATCTGAAAAAACAATCTCTTGTTGAGCAAATCAGGACGATGGAATAGCCGTATGGGATCGGCGGGGCGGCGTGTGCTGCCCCGCCATTTTTCGCCATTTCTCAAAGAAAATTTTTTGAAATGTCCGAGCGTTGTAACATTTCACCCTGATTTTCAATGAAATTTTTTGGCCGCTGTAACATTTCGCGGACATTTGGGTTTTACAATACCCTTATCAACAGGCAGAAAGCCTTGAAAGGAGTTTTGAGTATGAGCGTTTTACAGACGATTGATCTGAAAAAGTATTACGGCACAGAGCCGAACATTACCCGCGCCCTTGACGGTGTGAACTTCTCCGTGGAGGACGGCGAGTTTGTGGCCGTTGTGGGAACCTCCGGCAGCGGCAAGTCCACCCTGCTTCACATGATGGGCGGGCTGGACACTCCCACCAGCGGAACTGTGATCGTCCGGGGCGAAGAACTGGCAAAGAAGAACGATGAACAGCTTACCATCTTTCGCCGCCGCAACATCGGCTTTATCTTCCAGAACTATAACCTTGTTCCTATTCTGAATGTGTATGAGAACATCGTCCTGCCGGTGGAGCTGGACGGGGACACGGTGGATCAGAAGTTTTTGGACGAGATCGTTCACCTGCTGGGGCTGGAAGATAAACTGAAAAATATGCCGAACAATCTTTCCGGCGGACAGCAGCAGCGTGTGGCGATTGCCCGCGCCCTGATTACCAAACCGGCTATTGTGCTGGCCGACGAGCCGACCGGCAACCTTGACAGCAAGACCAGCGCCGAGGTGCTGGGGCTTATCAAGCGCACCAGTGCGGAGTTCCGGCAAACCGTTGTAATGATTACCCACAATGACGACATAGCCCGCCTTGCAGATCGGATTGTCCGCATTGAGGATGGCAGGATTGTGGAATAAGGAGGTGGCAAGCTATGACATGGCCTTTTGAAAATGATACCAGTGACATTGAAAAGAAGCTGGCAAAGCGCAGTTTGCATCGTGAACGGCAGCGTAATTTATTTGCAATCATTGCTCTTGTGCTAACTGCATTTATGATAACTGCGACATTCAGTATTGGTTTTAGTTACTTTGAAACCTACCAAATGCAACAAATTCGGTTAATGGGAACTACCGCTGATGTCGGAATCACAAATGTAACAGAAAATCAGTTGGTTGAAATTTCAAAATCAAACCTTGTCCTTGACGTAGGTATACAGCAGCGTTTAGGTAGTGTTGGTACAGAACAACTGAGAAATGCAAGATTAGGTGTAGTATGGATAAATGATACAGAGTGGGAACACCACCGTCTTCCTACTATATCAGGTGTTGTAGGAAATTACCCATCAAGTAAAAACGAAATTATGCTACCTACATGGGTGCTTGAACAGATGGGCATTTCTGATCCGCAAATAGGGATGGAGATTGTGTTGTCATACCAAATTGGCGATAGCTATGATTATGTCACGGACACCTTTTTGCTGTCGGGCTACTATACGGACTACATTCCAATGCGCACAAATAATCGTGGTTATGTTTATGTTTCATCCGCTTTTAAGGATAGCTTAAATGTATCACTGGATAATAGTGTTACGGCAATGATCCGTTTTCAAGGCAATGATAATGCTGACAAAAACTGTGAAAGATTGCGGCGTGAGATTGACTTTACAGAAGGGCAAACATTTGAAATTGTATCATTAGAACAGGCAAATGGTGGAACTATTATTTTAGCTGTAATAATTTTAGCAGTTTTTATATCCTTTAGCGGCTATCTGCTGATTTATAATATTCTTTATGTCTCTGTCATAAAAGATGTGCAATTCTATGGCCGTCTTAAAACGATTGGAACGACCCAAAGGCAGATAAAGAGAATTATCTATAAGCAGGCAATCAGAATCTCTTGTATTGGTATTCCGATTGGTCTGTTACTTGGTGCGGTTGTTTCCTTTGGCATTGTTCCTTACTTCCTGAATATGATGTATTCAACAAATTCTGATGTGGGAACAAAAGTATCTTTTTCGCCGTTTATTTTCATAGGAGCGGCCATATTTACGTTCATTACAGTTATGATTGCAAGCATGAAGCCCGCCAAAATTGCCGGAAGTGTTTCACCAATAGCAGCACTCCAATATACAGCAGCCAGCACAAAGAGTAGCGCCAGAAATTGTAGCAAAATGAAGTTGTCCAGAATGGCATGGAACAATGTCTTTCGTAATGCTAAGAGTACAACCCTTGTTTTTGCATCGCTTTTTTCGGCCTTTCCTTGTTCCTTGTCGTCACAGGGCTATTACATGGTTTAAGCCCGGAGAATTATGTGAGCCAATGGGGAGTAAGCGATTTTGCACTCACATATAGTATCCACGAAAGAGAAGATTTAATTTCCAGCGAAATGGTTTCAGAGATTGGTCAGCTTGACGGCATTGAGAATTTGAGGTTGACCTATGCACCTTATCCTCAAGTAGTAGCAGATGTTGTATATGACGATGCTGTATTTCACGAGTTTCTTGCGTCATTAGACGGAGTAAACGGCATTGATTTTTCTGATCCGACAAAATTAGAAAATTATCAGCAAAAACTTTTTTAGTGGGGTTTTTGGAATTGACAGTGCATATTTGGAAGAAATCAATAAAACCTTAAACTTGCCTATTGACACGTCTGCCTTTGAACAAGGAAAGGTTGTGCTGCTGTCCAAAACAGTAGAAGACCTTATTCAGCCGGGGCAGGAAATAACAATCCAGACGCAGAACGGACAGCATTCCTTTATTGTAGCGAACGGTTATTTGAATGAAGGGTTTCGAGCAGGAGGAGGCAATGAGAGAGGGACGGCTCCTGATTTGTATATTAGTCAAACAGCTTTGAAAGAACTCTTTCCGCAATATAGAGTGTTCCGCGTGGCCTTTGATACGGATGGTCAACATGACGAAAGTATACTGCAAGAATTAAAGCAAATCACCGCATCACAAGCTAACATTGATATTATATCCCGATATGAACGGCGAGAAGAAATGCAGGAATATCTCATTACAGCAAAGGTTTTAGGAACAGGGTTGTCCGTGATACTGCTGCTTGTTGGTGTCATGAACTTTGTCAATACAATGGTTGTCAATGTAAATACTCGGCGCTATGAATTAGCTGTTCTTGAAAGCATTGGAATGACAAAGCGACAAATCAAACGAATGCTATTTATGGAAGGTTTCTATTATTGGGGCGTTTCCCTTTCCCTTGCAGTCACCATTGGAACAGCAATCTTCATCTTGCTATATATGATTTTTAGTAAAGTGGCCTATTATGCTGTTTTCTCCTATCCATTTATCCCACTGGTGCTGGTGTCTGGACTGGTGTTGCTAATCTGCCTTATTGTGCCTATATGGGTCTACAAAACTGACGTTAACCTTCCAGTTGTGGAGCGATTGCGGTTGACAGAGTGAGTTTAATCAAATAGCAAAACATCCTTAGATCAATCATATCGAAGCGGAGCAGATTTTAGCTGCTCCGCTTCTTTAGTGTTTTTCAAAAAATTCTTTTGAAATGTCCGAGCTTTGTAACAATTCAGCCTGTTTTTCTGTCGAAATCAAAGGCACCTCGGACATTTGTGTAACATTTGGATTTTATAATAATCCTCATAAAGAGAAATAGCCTGTTAGCAACCTGCCGCACGACGGCAAAAGAAAAAAAGCCGTCGTACAGCAGACATATCCGCGCGCCCATTTTGAACCGGCGGCTTTTGAGAAAATCAAGGCCGCCGGTTCTTTTTGCTTATCAAAGCGTTTCATCGTCCGTATGGCGGCCACTAGGAGGATGCCGCCATGCGCCTGATATTCTATCGAACGCCTAGCTTTGAACTGTCAAAAAAATGCCTTGCTCCCGCACAGGGTCAGCAGGGCTTTTACTATGTACTATACGATGTAGTTACTGCGCGTTTCGTGCTGTCATTATGCCCAGTTGGCCGTTTTCGGTCTGCTGGGCTTTTCTATTGTCGCCTGAAAACCTACCTGTTTCAAAAAATATTTTTGGAAATTTTCAAAAAAGCGGGTAGAATCGGGTATTTCAGGTGTCATATTAGCGGAAAGGGAAAAATCCACCCGACATCCCCACGGAAAGGGGGTGAGAAGATGGAAGCTATCCCTCGCAACGATGGCGAACAGTATCGATTCGATGCGTTCTGCAAAGCGGTGCTGCGAAATGAGGCCCGGAACTATCACCGAAATAAGAAACGCTTGCTTGACCGTGAAAAGTCATTCAGCGTTCTTTCGTTGGAAGAACTGGGGCAGCTCACGAGTGTAGACCATTATCCAAGTGAAGAATTTGTATTTTCATCCTACGGCTGTGATCTGCACATCGACAATGAACTTGTTGCCAATGCGTTTGCCACTCTGCCAAAGCAAGAACAAAGCATTCTGATTCTGTTTTGCGTTCTGGAACTAGGCGATGGCGAGATTGGCGACCTCATGGGAATGTCCCGGAGTGCTGTACAGCGCCACCGGACAAAAACGCTGAACGAGCTGCAAAAAAAGCTAAAGGCGCACTTGCCGGAGGGAGGTTAGGCGTAAATGAACTCCTATGAACACACGAGCAGAGATTTTTTGCCGCTCTCGGTGATTCGCTCTGCCTGCGCTGGGGACACCGATGCAGTTGAACAGGTTTTGCAGCATTACAGAGGTTACATCAACAAGCTCTGTACAGGCATTCTCTACGATAAGCACGGCCAGCCCCATGTGTGCATAGACGAGTACATGAAACGCCATCTGGAAATCAAACTGATTTCTTCTATTGTAACCAAAGCCGAAACGGTCTGACCCTTTCCACGTTTCGGGACAGCACCTTGAAAAATATGCCCACAGGACAATGGCGGTGCATCATAGGGCAAACGGATACGTTGCTGTCTGTATCGAGCCGGACGGCGGGTGCGCCACGATGCTTTTCTCTGAAAAGTGGAGCGATCATCACCATGCCGCAATGCAAGCGCGGCTGCTTGTGGGCCATGACATACAGGCAGGCTGATACTCCCTTACCGTCAAAGTCCGAGCGTTCAGAGCGTCGCAGGCAATGAGTAGGGCTGCATGAGGAATGCAGGGGTGAGATTCCCGTGGGTTGCTGCCAGCAGCCGTCCGTTGGCTCATTTTTTATTTTGTGAAAGGGGGATATTTTTGAAAGAACAAAATTTGATACGTTATAGCATTCAGCTTGCTTTTTTGAAGCAGCTGTTAGAAAGAAAGCTCATAACCGATAGAGAGTATTCCCTTATCAAGCAGCGCTTAATGAAAGATTATCGTGTGGTTTCCGAACTATCCTCTTGATTTTGTGTTGCATTGGCGTTATGATTAACGCAATGAAAGGAACACATTCAACAAGGAGGTCAAGCATGAAAGATGTTGAAGTCATTAAAGCGCGAAACACGCTCTCTCCACGAGCGCGCACAAACTTTGAAAAAAGGCTGCGCGTAGCCGCCTATTGTCGTGTCAGCACCGATACCGAAGATCAGCTGAACAGCTACAAGTCGCAGGTCGAATACTATACCGAACTTATAAAAAGTAAGCCGGAATGGTCTTTGGCAGGCATCTATGCTGATGAAGCTATCACAGGTACGCAGGTGAAAAAGCGCGAGGATTTCCAGCGGTTAATCAACGACTGTATGAACGGTGACGTGGACATGGTGATTACCAAATCCATTTCGCGGTTTGCACGAAACACGCTTGACACTCTGAAATATGTTCGGATGCTCAAAGATAAAGGTGTGGCTGTGTTTTTTGAAGAAGAAAACATCAACACCCTTACTATGGACGGCGAACTGCTCCTTGTGATTTTAAGTTCTGTTGCACAGCAGGAAGTCGAAAATATTTCTGCGAATGTCAAAAAGGGCTTGAAGATGAAAATGCAGCGCGGTGAGCTGGTCGGTTTTCAGGGCTGTTTAGGCTATGACTACAATCCAGAGGACAAAACCCTCACCGTCAACGAAGAAGAAGCGGCTGTTGTCCGTTACATTTTTCAGCGATACACGGAGGGTGCCGGTGGTTCGGTTATTGCCAAAGAACTTGAAAACTTAGGTTATAAAACCAAACGCGGCAGTCCCAAATGGGCGGACAGTACCGTAATCGGCATTATCAAAAACGAAAAATACAAAGGCGACATTTTGTTAGGAAAGACATTCACCGTTGACCCTATTTCAAAACGGCGTCTGTACAACTTCGGCGAGGAAGATCAATTTTATATTCGTGAGCACCACGAGCCCATTATTTCGGAAGAAGTCTTTGAAGCCGCCCAAGAAATTTTGCGGCGGCGTGCAAAGCCCCGCAGCCTTAATGTAGACGGCAAACGTGAAAAGTTCAGCCGGAAATACGCTTTTAGCTGCATGATAGAATGTGGTTTCTGTGGTGGCACCCTGACAAGGAGGAGTTGGCATAGCAGTTCACAATATAATAAAGCAATCTGGCAATGTGTCGTTTCCACCAAAAAAGGAAAAAAAGTTCTGCCCGGAGAGCAAGGGCGTTGACGAAAGAACGATTGAGCGGGCTTTTGTAGAATCTTATCGCCTCTTGTGCCAGAATAACAAGGATGTTCTGGACGAGTTTATGAAACGGACAGAAGAAACTCTTTCTGAAAGCAACGCGGGCAAGCGTCTGGCGAAAGTCGAAAGAGATATTCACGCTCTGGAAGTCAAGAAAAACAAGCTGGTTGATATGCGTCTTGAAGATACCATCGACAAGGAGACCTACGACCGAAAGTATTTGGACCTGTCCAGCCAGATTGAGCAGTTGCAGAAAGAGTGTGAAAGCCTGCAAGATGCAGCCGAAACCGAATCTACAATGCGCAAGCGTGTTGCCACGTTCCGGCAGACCCTTGAACAGAACGAGGTTCTGGACACCTTTGACCGACATATTTTTGAAAGTATAGTTGAAAAACGTAATTGTGGGCGGTTATGATAGTAATGGGAACAAAGACCCCTACATGATTGTCTTTGTTTACAAGACCGGGTTCAAAAATCAGTGTGGACGGCAAGAATTTCAAGCCGCTTCGCAAGAATAGCAAGGAGAACCACTCCCCTGCTGTTTTGTGTTCCCATGCTTCTAACGAGGCTGAATCCATGTGTTCCGATTCTAGCGACGACACATGTGGAAGCGGTTCTCCTTTTGACCAAACTCAATGTCGAGCGGCACATCGAAGTGGACGTCAGCATGGATGAACTGGATGTGACTGCTGCGGAGAGCAAGGCGACTTACAACGAGATTCGGGATTATGTGTGGAAACACCATCAGTTGAAGGTATCCAACCTCTACATTGCACAGGTGAAGCAGAAACACGGCATTATTGAGCGAGAGAACCACCATAAGGCGAAGTCCGAAAATACAAAGCAGCCTAAGTGTCCGAAGGAGAAAGCGGATGCAATTGTAGAAGCATTGAAGCATTTTAAGATGATCTAATGAGTAAACCCCCAGTCTAAACCGACTAAAATCGGTACAGACTGGGGATTTTTCAATCATCCGTCGGATTCATGATTGTATTCAGATTGTCTATCACGAATTTCTGTGCGTTCTCATCATAGACAACACACGGATATTCTCCACGTACTCCTGTACGGATTTCAGTAGTGATTCCCATCGCAATACCGCTGGCAGTTGGAACCTTGCGACATTTCCCTGCTGAAATTTCTTCCTCCTCCATAAGTCCAACTTTTACTAACCACGCTGTGATTGTTCTATAGGAGACTTTCCGCATTTTCTTTTCGTCCAGAATCTCATTTACTTTATAGCTGATTCCGCTAGCGGGAATCGGCGTTTTGGACGGTATATATTGCAGCTTTTCTTCTTCCGTAATGTAAAACTGTTTCTTATCCTTCCCGGACACCTTTTTAGGTTCATGACCATCAAGCTGTTTTCTCAGGACATCGGATACAAAGAACAGGCATCGAGAAATCTTTACGTTATTCACGACGTCCTGTTCTGGAATCAGCGTTCCATCCAGTGGATTCAACCCATTGGCAAGGCTGTCAATATAGTGTTTTGCGCGGTGGAGTTTTTCCTGTTCAGTCATCGAGCACACTCTCCTGCACACTTTACTTAATATAGGGTTCTATTATCTTATCAGACATTCAAAATCTTCTGAACTGCATACGGCTTTGCATACTTTATGTAAGCGTCACTCACATAAATCGTTCCATCCTCACGTGGTTCTTTCCACATAGCCGGATATACAACAAGTTTTACTTCTCGTCCTCGGTGCTTCGCTACAATTTCATTATTCGTAACAAGGAGCGTGCATCCTGATACTCGCAAAATCGATTCCAGCGGGAGCAGCAGTGCTTTCTGTCCCTCTACTGTTAATGAATCAGCCAACTCTCCATTTACTCCCCAATCGAGGAGTTCTAATGCAGCAAAACGATCAAGCAGACCATGTACATACTGATTTCGATAATGCTTTAAGCACTTGTGACAAGCGTTACCGCAGTCGCAAGAAGCCAAAAGCTCACGGATTCGATTCAATAACGTTTCAATATTGTCCGCTACGCTGACTGCATATCCTGCACCGCTGGATAAACTGTCGTATAGATAAACATCCACAAACGCCCCGGCATTATTGGTTCGGATTCGATACCCTGTAACAAGCTCTGTAAACTCAACATCCAATTCTTTGCTCGCCGCCAAACGAAATGCTTCTGCCAGCGATTGAGCCGCCCTCGTCAGCCAAGGATTATCCGTCCGATGAATGTCCATCTTCTGTTCATCCAGTTTGATTTCCAATACCAACATATCCGTAATAAAATCATATCCAATATTGACGTTTCTTGCATTTCTATGGTTGCACGGTTTCCGGGCATATTTCGATTTGTAGGGTCGCAAAACTCCATCCAATGTCTTTTCATTGTCACCCGGCATTGCTGCACCGCAATCCGGGCATACCATAAATCCCTTGTTTCCAAGTCCCTGATTCACCATAATAATTCGCTGGTTTGTGCGAGAAGCCATCCGGATATTCTTGCAGCCGGAAATCGGTTGGATATCCTCTGCATCCGGAAGTGTCGAATATAGCGGCGGTTGAACCGATGAATATTCCTCTTCCAGTTGTGCATCTGGTACTGCTTCTGCATTTTTAGGTGCAAATCCCCACGGTCGGAGCATTTGTCTTCCTTCCTCCAATGCACGATTTCCGCAGAACGGACAGGCATCCGGTCTCTCATCTGCAAGACCAAACCAGCCGCAATCCGGGCAAGTCAGAATATTCTTCAGATAATTCGCATCATCCATATAAGCCCTTGCAGGTGTCGCTGCTTGACCGTATACCCGATCACTTCCAGGACTATACATTCCTCCTATCTGATAGGTTTGTTTATCCACAACAATTGAGCGTCCCGGCGCATATTCACTGATTGCAATATCCAATCCACGATCCACCTCATAGCGAAGGATTCCATTCATATCGGAAATATAGGTACTGACCACATTTTTGGGGAAAAGAGTAGGTTGGTATGATTCCTTCTTCATAAAGTGCATCCAGTAACGTTTTCTGTTTGTTCGCCGAAGCGTTCGATATTGCTTCAAACTGCTCCGGATGCGCGTTTCGCTTTTCTTTCATGTTCTTTAGGCTTTCAGCAAATTCATTTCTGAAAGCATCCATATCCAGTACAGCGTTTGCTGGCACGAGTGCCGATTTTCGTTGTATCTTAAAGTCCTGTAAATAATCCATAAACTCATCCTGCACTTCATCCAGAAACAGCACCGCAGACAGTTCGTCCAAGCTTGAGTGCTTTGCGGCAAGGAACTCCTGTAATGCAATCATATTCAAATGCCGTTGCAATAACTTTTCGCTCCGAATGTCAATCCATGGTCGTCTTGGATCGCCACGAAACATCGGAACCGGATTATTGAAATATAGCGTATCGTGCGGTCCATCCTCACAGAAGGTTACAATAGTAGAAAGGCTTGCGCCTCGCCGACCTGCACGGCCTGCGCGCTGCTGATAATTTTCTCGCATAGGCGGAACATTTCTCAGCCCAACTGCTACCAGAGAGCCGATATCAATACCGACCTCCATCGTAGTTGTACTGCTAAGAATGTCAATCGGCGTTTCCCCTTCCTGAATCAAATCCTGAAATCTCAATTCATAGTGTTCTGTTTGGCTCCACAAATCCATCCTTTGGTCCTTATGGGAAAGTTGCGCAGTATGCTCTTCCGTATCGATCACATGGATTTTATTGCCTCTCAACGCATCTACAACAGGTTTTCTCCAAAAATCCAGTGAATGATATTCTTTCTCGTTCAATACATGAGTTCCTGTAAAACCACAACTCGGACACTTTCCTCGCAGGAGATACGGTGTGATTTCAGAGCATTGTTCACACCGATACCATTTATGTTTTGCATCAAATCGGGGCTTCACCCGTTGAAGATCAACATACAGCCTTCCATTATCCGGTTGTGCCGAATCCAGGAAGTTATTCTTCAAAACTCTCCGCCAGACATTCAGGTCATTGGAATCATCCGTCCACCCCATGATTTCCTGAACGGTCTTTGTAAAATTCCACTCCTTTGCCAATCCGTAGAAATCATAACTGCGACGTACTTCCAAACGCACCTCATCTGGAATCGTATGTCCCAATGCAGTCGCATCGTCACACACTGAAATCATCCACGCATTAAAGAGTTCAAGAAACTCCTCATCTTCTACGGAGACACCGTTTTCTTCAAGTTCATCAATGCTATCAAATAGTGCCTGCTCTGTTGGATCAATCCAGCTCGTGGCAGAATCGTAGAGCGTATTATAACCGCCAGAAAACAGCCGAAGCAAATCTTTTTGCATCTGTGTCGGCGCATTTGCAATAGAAAACCGCGGTGTATACTCACGATTTCGGCGAGTGCTGCGCTCATAATTGCTCAATGCAATGTTGCAGTCTGCGCCAAATTTTTCACGTTCCGGTTCATGAAAAATTCTGTACATGATGTTGTCCTGCTGCAAGGCAAAAAATTAATCATAAAGATCGTTCTGGAACGCTCTGTTATGGATTGTTCCATATTGTAAATTGCCAATGCAAAAAGGCTGTCGTGCCGCCATGATGTCCGAGGAATCCGACATATCACGCGCTAGCTTTGCTGCACGCTGCCGACTATCCGAGAACAAGAGAACCTTTCGTCCTTCATTTGGCAGACGTTCCGGATCATTATCTTTTCCACTTACGGCAGGTTGCTGCTCAAATTGTGTTTTTATCAAGTTGTAAAAAGACTGATTGCCACGTGTACTAAAAGACGTAAGCTGCGAAGACGACAGCAAGTGTCTGCAATGCGGACATGTTGGAAATGTCAAGATTCGCGGGCGATTTTTCTGTTCAAAGTTGCAGTAATACAGTTTCCGAAATCCTGTTCTTCCTGCATCTGAATCGTCACGGAAATTGATAAATCCATTCTTGATATCCAGATAACAGGGCCGGATCGCGTTCTTTCCCTGCTTTTCAGGAAGTTCATAATCCTCAGGCGACAAATAAAGATGAACTTCCTTCATCTGCGAATCCAACACCTGACCGGGATAATGCCACAAATATGTTCTCTGGTGTGTTCCGATTGCATCATCCAGAACATAGCCTTTATAGAACAATGCTCCGCAACGCCGGTCATTATATAGTTCATATACAACACTGTGGCAATGTGGGCACGTTAAATGTCCATCTGCCCAAAATATCTCTCCCAACGTAAGTGTTCCATCCGTATGGGAATGCGGGCAGCCTTCATTTGCACAAGCGTAAACGCCTTTCATTCCCTTAAACAGCAGGTGCATCCGTGCCGGGAACAAAATTGCACCTTTCTGATTTTTCGCAAGCGGAGCAATTGCCAGAAGAACACTGACATAATTTAGAGCTTGTTCGTCTTCAATGTCTGGAAATGCTTCCTCAGCAAGTTCCGCAAGCGATACAGCATTTCCTCGGCACTTTGAGATAAGCACATGAAATGGCTTATAAAAAATCAAATTATCGTACATCCACTGGCATGCTACCGCCAGATTTTGAAATGGCGCACTCGTCCCCTCAACTCCATTCCAAAAACGGTTCAATTCCTGAAGACAGGCTTCCTCATTTCCTTCAAATGCAGACGTATTTGCACACTGAAATTTATCCAGTGGAATCATTCTGGCGATTGTTGTATCGATCTGCTCTCTTTCGCCAGTCAGATAGCAAAACGGAATCGAACCATCTGCTGCCGTCAATTCATGTGCAAACTCATATACAGAGTCCTTATCTGTTTGATCTCGATCTGGCATACTGGCAGTCGTTAAGATGAATTGAACTCGCTCTCTCGTGATTCCAAGTTTGTAGAACAACCGCCGAATCAAAAGCGCAACTTCTCCACCTGACGAGCCACGGTACATATGAGCTTCATCAATCACGAAGAGTAATTTGTTATTTTTATCTGCGTCAAGCCATTCTTTTGTTTTCTGCCAAATTCCAGCCTCTCTTGGACGAAGAAGCATATACTCCAGCATGGAATAGTTTGTAATGAGAATATCCGGGCAACATTGCTGCATTTCAAATCGAGTGATCAACTCTGCATCTTCTGGATCTGGGATATGTCGTCCATTATGTAATCCCTCCAAAAAATGTGCGCATATTTGCTTTTGCCGGAATTTTTCCTTCATGCTGTAATGCTTCAAAGAAGACTTTTTCCGATTCTTTTTGAGGGAACGACATTCGAGCCAATGTCTTTTCAAGCTTTCTGTCTTCACTGGTCACTGGATCATTGCCCGGATAAGGAGTGCGTCCCGTATACATTCCAAATTGAGGGCGGCGCATACTTTCCCCGCAAACAGAACGGAAAATATTTACAAATTTTCTGTCCGGATCGCCAATCAGCCGCCGCAGTCTACTTACCTGATCTGAAACGAGCGCATTCATGGGATACATGATAATCGCACGAACTCCTCGCATTGACCATGTATCCGGGCTACTTTTTTGCTCTGCCGCCAGATTTTGCCATCAGTGGCCACATAAAACATTCTGTCTTACCAGAGCCAGTACCCGTGGAAACGAACAAATCCCGCCCTTGCACAGCTCCTTCAAGTGCTTGAATTTGATGAACGAATGGATTCGGATATACACCAATTCCCGCATCTGAGAGTTTTGAAAAGTAAGATTTCATCCAATCCGGGATTTGTGCATTTGCAATACCATTTTTTACACTTTTATAAGCCGGTGATGACTCAATAAAAGGTTTTTGATACAGAAGTCCCTCGTCATCCAAATGCTGTTCCACAGCTGATAGCAGAAGTGGTGACTTTCCAAAATACTGTGCCTTGATATAGTCTTCGAGATCATGGCGAAGCTTCTGATGAATCGAATTTGCTCCGTTTGACATTTTATCATTCCTTTACAAATTGGTATCCAATCGGTTCTAACGCTTTCTTTACTGCGTAGAACACATCTTTCGCAAAAATCCGATTGAAATCGTGCGGCAATTCAATGCAGGAGGTCGGCCAACTGTATAACTTTATAAAATCCAATTCTTCTGCGGGCATCAGATATCGAAGTGCAAGTGTAACAATAGGACCATCTTCATGATAAACTGCTACCGGCAAGGAATCTTTTGCCGCCAAAAGAGCATTCGACACCCTACGGTAGCGATGTCCATCCGTCATCCACGTCGGGAGTTGGCTAACAAAAAGATTTCCCCTCATTTTTCTTTATAAAGATAGTAAAATCGATTTTCATTTATGCCCATACGGATGAGAGATACTTCGTAATCTTCTTCCTTTTGTCGTTGCCAGTATCCATAATTTGAATGGCGGTTCCAACCGCAAAAATTCGACAGATTCATTTTGATGAAACAAGCTCCACTTTGCAGTTCTCATCAAGAGTTCCCATGTTTCAATCAATGTTTTTTCTGGAAGTTGAAACATTTTTTGCGGAGAGTTCATGGATTGCTTTTCCTGTGAAAGCAGATATGTTCCCTGCCCACTAACAAATCGTTTTTCTCCGGGAGCCATTCCTCTTGTAAACAAAATTTGCTCTGCACTCGCACAAGAATATTGGGTCGGAGCCAGTCGGTATGACGTATGATAGAGCGTCCCACCATTAAGTTGAATCGTATAAATTTCCTCCAGCAGATTTTCGTAATTATAGCCAAAAGATTTGTGGAGATCATTGAATATGTCACAATAGCTTTCAATGAGTTTTTTCATTCGGGATTTAAAATGGACAACTGAAACAGGTTGTTCATTTTCTTCTACATCCCACAGAGATGCGTATGCCATCTGCCCAAGCATACTATAAATCACACGCATTCGCCATTGCTCAACAGGTTCTGTTGTTCCACGTTCAATCCTATATGCTTTTGCAATAATCGGAATCAAATTGTTTTGCAGTGTCATTCTTCACCACCGAGATATTCATGTATCATCGTACAAATATTCTTTGAAGGCTTACTTTCATCTTTCTCAAGCTGTTCCATCAAAAGGTTTGCTTTTCCCGCAATAATTGCAAAAGGTAAAAGTCCAAACAAATATCTGTATCCAACCGTGTCAGATGTTTCACCTTTCAGTATGGATTCTATATTTGCAAAAACGCTCCAAAGATTTTTCTTTGCCAAAGTACTATATCCGAGACTTGTTAAGAAATTCTTGTGAATTGGCCGTACTTTCGGCATAGGAAGTCTATCAAAATCCGGACTGAGCTCGCTGCCAACAAATACCGACGATGGTTTTTTATCTACCAAGAACTCCGTCATCAGCGGCAACACATAATTCGATATTCCCATCGGCTCCACCTGCAAATCTTCTGCATACGGTGACAGCAAAAAGAAGAATTTACCAGAATCAAAAACAGCCGTCGGAAGTTGTTGTGTCCACCCAGCACAGAATGGATTCATAATTGCGACCACATTATCCTCAGATTCCTTGCATTCCTTACAAACCTTTTCCGTATAATCTCCCACACACGATAATATTGCAACGGTTCTACTAAACAGCGTCGTCGAGAAAGCTTGTGCAATCGCCAAACCATTCGGACCTGCAAGCAACACCGGCGTTCGATATCTGTATGCCGAATAGAGATAAGCTGCTAGTCCTCTGGTATAGCTTTCCTGAACACCTGCTTCCTTCAAATTATCTGCCAGATACTCTATGACATCGTCTGAATTTTTTCAGGACAGCAACTCTATCGTCCATTGATTTACCAGAAGTAAACGATGAAAATACTGTCACTGAAACCGTCTGTTTTTCACCTACGCGATTGATCTGCGGCAGAAATGCTTGTGCCGCAATAAAATCAGCCGCATCTTTTTGTGCTTTTGCAATTTTTTCTGCTACTTTTTGTTCTACTTCGGCAGCCAGCTGCTCACGTTCTTCCATCTGTTCATTTGATTCTTTCAGTTTTTGCTCAACTGCTTCATATTTTTCTGTCAGTTGTTCCACCCGTATTCTTTCGTTCTCTGCCGCAGTTTTTCCGTTGCATCAATTCATTTTCTACTTTTGAAATTTTTTCAGAATTTTCTTTTTCCCATTCGGTTGTCAATAGTTCTTTACAACGTTTCTCCAATTCGGAATTTTGCTGAATAATGCGGCTCAGCATTTCATCTTCAATATCCGTAGCAGAAAGATAAGAGTCCGCATTCTGTACAAACTTTCGAATCAGCTCATTCGCTTCATCCTCTGTACAATTACACTGCATCGCAAGTTCTTGCACGAAATCTTTGTTCGGCAACTCTTGCAAATACGCTGTGATTTGCTGATGCGCTGCATTTGTAATCCCCCGCTGTTTGGATGTCGCCCATGTCAGCCGTTTGCGCAGCAATGTCTTCAAAACATCCATAGAATCCTTGACATTTATTACTTTCGTCGGCATTCCAAAAATTCAAAGCCGTGCAAACTTGGCAATCTCCTGCCTGATACAGCAATGAAGCAAACACCTCAAAAATCAGGAAGTCTGAAAACATCCTGCTTTAATGAAATGCGATCCATTTTAACATCAAGATCTTTGGGATGGCAATAGATGCCTTCGTACTTTTTACCATTCCAATAAGCAAAGAGAACACCCTCGCAGTAAATTTTTTTACAGACACTCCCGCAGTTAACTTTTTTATAATTTTCTCAGCGGAATCGCATTCCTTAAAAACTTATAATTTGCGTTGGCTGAGACGAACTATAGCTAGTTTCAATAAAATCCCTACTCGGATCTTTTTTCATTTGGAATCACATGCCAAATTCCCCAAAACACCAACATATCCTTCCTGAAAAGTTCCTGATTTCTGATCACTGAACAAGTCTCTTTGTGTCGGAAATTCTTCCAGATATTCTCCCGTGATCTCATCATGCTGAATATCCGACAGCCTCTTTAGGCGCACATACCCATCTGCCCAGAAAACCTTACAAAGTGACTTAAAAGGATACTTTGCATCCGTTGTATCTATTCTGTTACCAATTGAGTATTTTTCCAGCTTACGGTATTTTGTCAGTTCACTCTGTTCTAAATTTAGTTTGCTTTCCAATTCATCCTTTTCATTTCTTAATTGAGCCGTGACATCTTTTTCCTTTTGTAAATCTCTCTGAGTCTCTTTCAACAGTTCCTGCAACGTTTGAATTTCTTTTTGCGACCGCTCCTTTTGTGATTCTAGTTGCTGTTTCCATTTTTCTTTTTCCGAATTGTCAGGAACTTTTTTCTATGGGAGCAATCTCATATGTACCTTTCGCAATGCGCACCGCAATTTTCAATGCGTCAATCTTTTCCGAAGACCAAACAGGACGTTCCAATCGAAAATACAAATCCAAACAATCACAAAAGGGACTGTTTCGCAAGCGCAATAACCCATGCATCATCAGCCAATACGCCTTTTGCTATTAAATTTGTCTGTTCTCCAACGATTTTTATCCATCATGGACTGGATTTTTTTCATTCAAAAACTTTGAGATAAATCTCATTGAGGAATTTTGAGCTGTTAGGCTAATTGCTGCTTCATCCGAAACTGTGTTTGGACGAAAACCTGGTTTTATTGTGCTAAACCCATTTGAGTTCGCCTGAAAGTTTTGTTTCAATTTTTTAGGAACCAATTAGCTTACAAATCAATTCCACATCATCCGGCAATAGTTTTTCAAGATAGTTCATATTATTTTCCTCACCGCTGGCTCTTTAACATCACGATAAAATTTTTGATAATATGCGAGGGCATCTTCTTCAATATAGCCGCTTTCGTATTTTTTTCAGAAATCCATTTTCGAGTTTTAGGATACTTCTTTAGTAACCCGACCGTTGCCCCTAACGTATGCGAAACCGGTATCTTTCTCCCCTGCGCACGAACCAGATTCTGAAAATTCACTGTATCGTCCGAACTCAGGACTTCGGAGTTTTCTTTCTTATACTCTGCACTCCAAACAATGTCCAATCCCTGTAAAATCAGAACACTCATGCCATATTGAATTGCATCAAGTTCGATTGAAATTTCTGCTTTCAATGAAATTTGTTCAATTACAAATCCATTCTTTTCAAGTCGAATCGTTCCATCAAACGGAGCAGTCACTCGTATAATATGATTTTGCGGAATAATATTTTGCAATCCACTTGGTACAGGATTTCCATTGATATCAGAAATTGTCACCTTCGATTGTTCTGCCCGTTCATTCAGTGGTTTCTTCCAAAGATATGTGTACTCCAGTACCTTCGCTCTACCCGTAGAAATCAGCTGCTGTCGCTCATTAACTTCAATCGAGCAAACTTTACCTCCGTCAGACGGATAGTATAGCATTGTTGCTGCCGGATAAGTCTTTGTCGTCGTTTCACCTTGTCCCTGAACGAGAAACCATGTCGTTTCCCCAGAGTTTTGAATGACATACGGTGATTGCACATATACTGGCCAAATTGGTTGAATCGAAATCGGCTGACTTGTAAGGCGGCAATGATAGTTCAAAAAGAATTTAGCTGCAGATTCCGTAAGGTCCGTTGCAGTAACTTGCGATAAGTACCATGTTGACCAAGAGATATTTCTTTTCAAAAGTTGTCTAATCGAAACACCGTTATAAATATTGTACGGTCGGACTCTTGAAAGCAAACAATACTCTTTTCCTACTATAACATCAGCGTCATCAAGAAGCAGCTTTCCACTTTCCGCATCAAAAAGTCGCACCACTCTCTCGTACACCATTTGTGATGCGTGGCCAATATGTTCTTTCAATTTCATCAGATGATATGACAGTGTACTTTTCACTGGGACAATCTCCAATTGGAACATATGTAAGAACGTCCTTATTTAAGCGTTCATACGAATATACAAATGGAGTCATCGATTTGTTAGATGGAACAATTGTAAGCTCCTTGCGCATCTGCTTTTTCAAAAGTTCTCTTGGAACCGCAACCAATCCCAACTCAAATGAAAAGCCCGTGCTTGTAATATTGACAACTCGGATGGGAAGTTCATGTTCACCAGCCACATAGGTATAGTTTCCTCCCGGACCAAATGTACGCTCCGGACAATTTTTTCGCTTTCTTCATATGCACTATGACGAAAATGCGGTGTCTGGATATCACCATCAACAAATCGTACATATTGTCCGCACAATTCACACATAAAAACGGCCACTGCGTGCAGATACCGATCCTCCCGGATGGCTACGGGCGACTTCTTCAGGTGTGATATGAGTCCAGCCCTTAGAAGACCACACACATACATGTGTTAGTGATGCCATAATAATTCTCCTCATACACTTTATCGAACCCAATTATAATAGACTAATATTACCACTAATAGTCCAACAATGAAATAGAAATTCCAAACAGCCGCATTCTATCCAAATCGTTCGGTTGAAATTTGTCTGTTTTGACAGTTTTTCGGCACTTCAGCCTGCATCCACAGGATGCAGTTCACGGGTTTGGGTGTTCCCAAACAAGTATTTTGCAACGCAAAAATAAGCAGATGTATATACGTCTGCACTGCTTGCGGGTACTATGAAGCCTCTCAACCTGCCCTCCAATTTTGAAAATTATTTTGCAAGCCAGACCGTCCGTTTTCAGGTTCAACCTGAAGCGGACGGTTGTTTTTGTGCAAAACGGAATGTACGTAGCTAAAGCAAGTTGTATGCAAAAGCGGAGGTGCGACCTCCTGAAAAATTCAACGTGATTTCTGCTATGATAAAAGCGATCCAGTGGTTAGCCGGAACTAAAGCTTCCGGTTTTTGTCCATAAAAGCCGAAAAAAGACCTCAAAACGGACGAAATACTTCCATGTTCAGCAGCAAAAGGATACGGTATACTTATCTTACGCACCGGGTCACGATGTCCGATCTTCAAGAGGAATTCA
>ENA-OQES01000297-OQES01000297.1-human-gut-metagenome-genome-assembly--contig:-NODE-297-length-21623-cov-3.377000_pt1 | contig 21623 bp, 31 predicted proteins | sample MGYA00242798_ERZ504641 | MGnify/ENA primary metagenome ERZ504641 (study PRJEB26092, sample SAMD00036327) | human gut metagenome | host: Homo sapiens | study: EMG produced TPA metagenomics assembly of...
TTCTCTCAGAACTGAACACTATCAAACCGGTATGGGTAGAACTGGGACTTCAGACGATCCATGCCGATACTGCTGCCTATATCCGAAGAGGTTATCCACTCTCTACTTTTGAAGCCGCAGTAAAAAAGTCTGCATGCACGTAATCTTGAAGTCATCGTTCACACAATTCTCGGACTTCCCGGGGAATCTTCGGAACAGATGCTTGAGACAATCAACTATCTGAACTGCCAGCCCATCCAGGGAATCAAATTGCAGTTGCTTCATGTACTGAAAGGAACCGATCTTGCCGATGATTATCTTGCCGGAAAGTTTCAGACACTTTCTCGTGAAGAATACCTAGATCTTCTGATTTCCTGTCTGGAACATCTGTCCCCTGATCTTGTCATTCACCGTGTGACCGGTGACGGACCCAAAAATTTACTGATCGCACCTCTCTGGAGCAGTGCCAAACGTTCTGTACTCAACGACCTGCATCATATGATGAAAGTTCGAAACACCTGGCAGGGTCGACTTTATAAGGAGGATCTGTATGATTGAAAATACCTCTACACTTTATAAAATGATCATTTTATACATGCTGAAAAAATGTAACCTTCCCTCTTTCCAACAGCCAGATCACCAACTTTCTGCTGGATCATGAATATACCACATATTTTCATATTCAGCAGACGATCCATGATCTGATGGATACACATCTGATTCTGGAGCGAAAACAGGGAAACAGTATCTGCTATGAGATCACTCCGGAAAGGGCGAAAAAACACTTTCTTATTTTGAAAAGAATATGTCCGATTCCATCCGGCTGGAGGTGGACAGCTATATCCTGGAAAAAAGGATATGAAATGCGGAATGAGAATTCTATTACCGCCGAATATTACCGCACACCTGAACAGGAGTATACCGTCCAGCTCGGTGTACTTGAAAAAAAATGCACCGCTGATTCAATTAAAAATCACTGTTCCCACTGAAGAAATGGCAAAAAATCTCTGTCATAACTGGCCGAAAAGAAGTCAGGAAATCTATGCATCGGTGATGACATCTCTTTCCTGACTTGTTCTGTTCACTCTGTTCTTTTCTTTTATTCTTCTCTCTCCCGTAAATGTCGGAGTCTCTCTCCGGCCTGTTTTTCATAACCGATATCTGTTGGGTGATAAAAAACTTCCTCTTTGATCTCATCCGGCAGGTATTGCTGTTTCACATAATGTTCCGGGTAATCATGGGCATACAGATAACCAACACCATGCCCCAGTTTTGAGGATCCTTTATAATGAGCATCCTGCAGATGTGCCGGAACACTTGTCCTTTTTCATTTTTCACGGAAGCCATCGCTGCAAAGACTGCTTCACAGGCAGTATTACTTTTCGGCGCAGTTGCCACATAGGTTACTGCTTCTGACAGAATGATCTGTGCTTCCGGCATTCCGATCCGTTCTACTGCCTGTGCTGCAGCTGTAGCAACGACAAGTGCCTGTGGATCTGCCATACCTACGTCTTCTGCCGCACAGATCATGATTCTTCTCGCAATGAAAATTTGATATCTTCTCCCGCATACAACATCTTCGCCAGATAATAGACAGCTGCATCCGGATCAGATCCCCGCATACTTTAATAAATGCTGAGATGGTATCATAATGCTGATCTCCTGTCTTATCGTAACGCACTACCCGCTTCTGGATGCATTCCTGCGCTGTTTCAAGATCTACATGGAATTTTTCCGTCTGCACTTCTCTCTGTAGTAAGAACGCCAAGTTCTATTGCATTCAACGCTGCCCTTGCATCTCCACCGGCAAGGTCAGCCAGAAAGTCCAGTGCCTCCTCACTGACTTCTGCATGATAACTGCCCAGTCCCTTAACCGGATCTGTAACAGCCCTGTCCAGAAGTTTCGGATATGCCCTTTTTTCCAGCGATTTCGTTCAAAAATAATGGAACGGGACAGTAACGCACCGGTTTACCTCAAAATACGGAATTTCTGTGGTAGCACCAATCAGTACCAGCGTACCGTCTTCTACAAACGGCAACAGGTAATCCTGCTGTCCCTTATTAAACCGGTGGATCTCGTCTACGAACAGAATCGTCATTTTTCCCGTACATTCCAAGATGTTGTTGCGCTTCTTTTACCACTTCCTCCATATCCTTTTTTCCGGCTGTGGTCGCATTCAGCTGGGTAAATCTTGCGCTTGTCGTGTTGGCGATCACTTTCGCCAACGTGGCTTTTTTCCGGTTCCGGGAGGACCGTAAAAAATAACAGATCCCAGTTTGTCTGCCTTGATCGCACGGTACAGCAATTTGTCTTTGCCGATAATATGTTCCTGCCCAACCACTTCCTCCAGCGTCGTCGGCCGCATTCTCGATGCCAGCGGAGACTCATTTTCCAGCGTTGTTTCTTTCATATAATCAAATAAGTCCATCTTACGTCCTTTCTAATTCCTTTTGTTGCATCCGGCTGCACTTTCTTTTATCATACCAAACTTTTGTTCCTCTGTCATCTATTCCAGAACCATTTCTTCCACATTAACAAACACAAAACCCTGTTTCTGCAGATGATCCACAAGGGCAAATGCCGCATCCACGGAACTCCGATACCCGTCATGCATCAGAATCACATCTCCTTCTTCCACCTGTCCTGACAGACAGCTCAGTACCTGTTCCTTATTCTGCAGTTTCCAGTCCAGAGAATCCACATTCCAGAATACCGGGATCATATCCACCACCTTTTCCAGTTCCTGACTCCATGCCCCATACGGTGGGCGGATATACACGGGAGCTTCTCCTGTCCACTCCCGGATCAGCCGGTTTGTCTTTTCAATCTCTCCCGTCGCCTCTTCTATGCTCAGTTTGTTTAACTGCACATGATGATACGAATGATTGCCGATCAGATGTCCGTCTTTTACCAGCTCTTCTACCATTTTACGACGTCCTTCCATGTTCTCCCCCAGAAGAAAAAAGGTTGCCTGCACTCCCCGTTCGTTTAATCCTCTGGATAATTCCACCGTGTACTCACTTGGTCCGTCATCAAAAGTCAGGGCAACTTTGCGTGCTTCCTGCGGTTCCTGCACCAACTCCTGTCCACTCACCATTATCATCCTTTTTCCCTTCCAGGCAAGGAACAGATACAGCATCCCGATCACCACCAGCCCGCTCTTCTTCCAAAGATACTTCTGCATCTTATCGCTCCGGTCTTTCTCGTTATGTTACTTTATGTAAAAGAAGACAAAAAAGACCGCCGCATCTTGCGACAGCCTTATCTTTTGTTTTTAATTAAGCCAGTTTGCTTTTAGCCAGCTCTGCCAGTGTAGCAAATCCTTCTGCATCGTTGATTGCCATATCAGCCAGAACTTTTCTGTTCAGTTCAACACCAGCCAGTTTCAGACCGTACATAAATTTGCTGTAAGACAGTCCGTTCATTCTTGCTGCTGCGTTGATACGAGCGATCCACAGCTGTCTGAACTGACGTTTTTTCTGTTTTCTTCCAGCGTATGCACTTGTCAGAGCACGCATTACAGACTGTTTTGCAACTCTGTACTGTTTGGATCTTGCTCCTCTGTAACCTTTAGCCAGTTTCAGAACTCTATTATGTTTTTTCTTTGCGTTTAATCCGCCTTTAATTCTTGCCATCTCTTATATTCCTCCTTCAAACTCAATCTTATAAATACGGTAAGAGTTTTTTCATGTTCTTAACGTTGCTCTGATCCAGCACGGTAGCTTTTCTCAGATTTCTTTTCTCTTCTGAGTTTTCTTTGTTAAGATATGGCTTTTATAAGCTTTATTTCTTACGATTTTACCTGTACCTGTAGTTTTGAAACGTTTAGCAGCTGCTCTGCTTGTTTTGATTTTTGGCATTTTATAGTCCTCCTTAGATTTACTCTGTTATTTTAACGTTTTTCAGTTAAAAACATAGTCATGCTTCTGCCTTCCACTTTTGGTGCTTTCTCTACCACTGCAATGTCAGCCAGTTTTTCTGCAAAATCATCCAGAATATATTTGCTGTTGTGCATGTGCGCCATCTCTCTTCCACGGAAACGAAGAGTAACTTTTACCTTGTCACCTTTGGAAATGAACTTTCTTGCAGCACCTACTTTAGTGTTCAGATCGTTTGTATCGATATTGGGAGACAGACGAACTTCTTTAACATCAATTGTACGCTGTTTTTTACTTTGCTTCTTTTTCTTTTCTGGCCATCTCATATCGATATTTTCCGTAATCGATAATCTTGCAAACCGGTGGCTTAGCCGTCGGTGCAATCTTCACCAGATCCAGTCCTGCTTCCTGAGCATGTTTGTATGCATCTCTGGAAGACATGATTCCCAACTGTTCCCCATTCTCGCCAATCAGACGAACTTCTCTGTCTCTGATCTGCTCATTAATCATTAAATCGCTAATAGTAGTGCACCTCCATTATTCTTAGATAACCTTTCCATATGATTCGCATTCACTGCCCTGCAGCATAGCCGCATAAAAAAAGCAGATAGACCGACTATCCGCAAATTTCCCCTAAGATTACTCTTTCCACTTAAGTATTAACCATAGTCACTCTTGTGCTAAGGTGAGAGCGGATACTCTTCTTTGTTTTCATACTTGCATAGGATAGCATAGATTCCTTTTTTCTGTCAATATACTTTTTGATGGTTTTTCCTGCTTTTTTTATTTTATTAGTTTTTACTCTTATAAAAATCTCTTCCTTTATATATACTGTAGTACTTCTGACATTTTCCTTACGCTTCCCTGTAATTTTTCTCTCTCTGTCTTGTATCTGCCGTAAAATCTGGTATAATGACCATGAGTTTAAATCAGAATGCATGTTCCGATAGAGATGCATCTGGCTTTTTTACTAATCTAAGGAGGGGAATATTTATGAAAAAAAAATTGGATGGACTTCCACGGCTCTCGCCTGTTCCTGTATGTTATTAATCAGTGGCTGCTCCGGAAATAAAGCAGATGATTTTGATGCTGTTGCTTATACAACTGCATATCTCGACGGTATGATCCGTGGAAATGTGGATACGCTTTCTTCCTTGTCAGGAGTTTCTTCTGATGATCTTACAGCCACCTTCAATTCCATGATCGATGATCTGGTGTCTTCTTCCATTGGTGGCGACGGAAGTAGTCCCGGAAGTACACAGATTTCTCCACAGCTGCGTCAGGACTATACTGATTTCTGGAAACAGGCTTTCAGTAACACAAAATACGATGTCAAAAAAAGCAGATAAAAAAGAGAACACCTATCAGATAACTGTAGATACCCAACAAATGCAGCTTTACACTGCCATGGAACCGATTTATGATGAGAAACTTGCCGATTATCTAAAGGATAACAGCGTAGACAGTGACCAGTATATCGAAGATGTATACTCTCTGATGCTGGAAGCTTATCAAACCGCCCTTGACAAAGCAGAGTACAACGATCCGGAATCTGTTACTGTAACTCTTCAGAAAGATGATTCCGAGCAGTGGAGTATTTCTTCTGACGATATGACCACTCTGAAAAATGCTCTGATTGATCTTGCCTCTCTGAATCCTTCTGCTGATGGAACCACCGGAACACCTGCCCAGGTAACCGCAGAAGATATCGCTAACAGCCAGTCTGAGGGGGCTCCGAATATGGAATATCCGAAGGATCTGGAAAGTACACCAGCTTATAAAGTGGGCGATGCGATAACTATTCAAAGTGACGGAAAAGACGTTGCTACATTTACGATTGACAAAGTAGAAGTTACGGATGACCGCAGTGAATATGATACTTCTAATCCTGATAAAGTTATTGTCATTACATACACATATAAAAATCTGGCATTTGATGATCCTCTCTTATATGATCAGATGAGTTTTCGTGTGCTTGACGGTGATACTGTATGTCTTCCTTATTATCTGGCAGATCTGACTTCACCGGATCTTGCCACTACCGGTGGCGATGCAGTAACTGCTACCGCAGCTTACGGCATCAGTGCTTCCTGTAATGAAGTGACCATCTATGTGGATGGAGCTCAGATCGCATTCCCATTCCAGGTTTCCGCATCTGTTTCATAATGTTATCCTTTTTTAAAAAACTCTCCGTCTTTGTGTTTCGCCTCAAAGACCGGAGAGTTTTTCTTATCTTATTGCAGAATCATCTTGCTTTATTCACACCGGAACGTTCCACAGCAGGTTTCTTCACAGATACAGGCCTGGCTTCCATCGATGTGCACATGATCCGCCTGGCATACCTCCTGTCTGTTATAGGTACAATCATGGGCTGCACATCCGACCTGAATAGAGCTGCAGCCGCCTCCGCATGTATAAGCATTGGACATTCCGGTCTTTTCCACAAAACTTGAACACCAGGTTTCATTTTGCGTAGCTGCATGATCTCCTTTTACCTGGATATCTCCTTTGGAACAAAGATTATCCTTATTATACATACATTTTACCGCTGAACACTGTAATGCTGGCATTGCACATACCTCCTTCTTCTTAATAATAAAGAGCATGTCCGGACTGCTTTCTAATCCGGGCATGCTCTAGTATGTGCACATGTTCTGTTTTTATACCCAACATCACTATATTAAACAAGTGCTTTTTCCAGTTTTTCGATCATCTCGTCGACATCTGCTTCCGTAATCACAAGCGGAGGTACCATACGAAGCACGTTCGTCCCTGCGGAAATAACCAGCATGACCGATTTTCAATTGCCTTTCGTAACCACTTCTCCTACCGGTTTTCCTTCCAGTACCAGTCCCTGCATCAGACCTTTTCCACGTCTTGTGGTGATGAAATCATATTTTTCCACCAGCTGATCCAGCTTTTTCCTCCAGATACGGTGCCACTTTGTTGACATGTTCCACGACTTTTTTCCGATTCGAACAGGTCAAATACTTTGCTGACTGCCGCGCATGCCAGTGGGTTTCCGCCGTATGTGGTTCCGTGGTCGCCAGGTACTAAAGATGCGTTGGCTGTCTTTTCATTCAGGACAAAGGCTCCTACCGGAACACCGCAGCCCAGGGCTTTCGCGCAGGTCATAACATCCGGCTGTACGCCGTAAGCCTGGCAGGCAAACATGCTTCCGGTACGTCCCATACCGCACTGGATCTCATCGAGGATCAGCAGAATATCGTGTTCATCACACAGTTTCCGCACGCCCTGAAGGAATTCCGGTTCTGCCGGATAGATACCGCCCTCACCCTGTACGGTTTCCATGATGATCGCACAGGTCTTGTCGGTAATCTGTGCTTTTACGCTTTCAAGATCATTGAAATCTGCAAATTTGATTCCTCCGATCAGTGGTTTGAATGGATCCTGATAGTGGGTATTACCGGTTACGGATAAAGCTCCCAGACTTCTTCCATGAAAAGAATGGTTCATCGCGATGATCTCATGATCGTTGGAGCCGTCTTTCAGGTAAGCGTATTTTCTTGCTACTTTGATCGCACCCTCGATGGCCTCGGTTCCGCTGTTTGTGAAAAACACTTTGGAAAGTCCGGTTGCTTTTACCAGTTTCTCTGCTGCTTCCATCATTGGTACATTGTAATACAGGTTGGAGGTATGGATCACTTTATCGATCTGATCCTTCAGTGCCTGATTGTATGCCTGATTATTGTATCCCAGGGCAAATACTGCGATTCCTGCTGCAAAGTCCAGATATTCTTTGCCATCTACGTCATACAGATGAACACCGTTTCCTTTGTCCAGAACGATCTGGAAGCGATTATAGGTATGCAGAATGACTTCTTCTGCCCGATCGATATATTCTTTACTATACGTCATAATCTTTGATCTCATCCTTTCTCAGAATTGCGGTTCCGATTCCTTTATTTGTAAAGATTTCCAGCAGCAGACAGTGCGGGATTCTTCCGTCCAGAATATGTACTCTTGAAACACCTTCTTCGATCGCATCGATGCAGTTTTGTAATTTCGGGATCATGCCACCGCCTACATTGCCGTTATCGATCAGTTCTTTTGCTTCTTTTACAAATAATTTGGACAGCAGGGTGGACGGATCATTCGGATCCAGATATACGCCTTCGATATCGGTCAGGAATGCCAATTTTTCTGCATGGACTGCCTTCGCGATCGCACATGCCGCATCGTCTGCATTGATATTGTAAGTATCAAAGTTTTTATCCAGACCAATCGGACAGATAATTGGAAGGAAATCCTTTTCCAGCAGATCTTCGATGATCTTCGGATTCACGGAAGTTACATTTCCCACATATCCGATATCTTCCCCGTTGGAATATTTCTTTTCTACATTTAACAGGGCACCGTCTTTTCCGCTGATACCCACTGCCTTTACACCGAGAGATTCTACCAGTGTTACCAGTTCTTTGTTGACTTTGCCAAGAACCATCTCTGCGACTTCCATGGTATCTTTATCGGTTACGCGAAGACCGTTGACAAATCTTGGTTCCATACCGACTTTTCCTACCCAGCGGCTAATCTCTTTTCCACCACCGTGTACAATGATCGGCTTGAATCCTACCAGTTTCAGAAGTACCACATCCTGGATGACCTGACGTTTCAGATTTTCATCCACCATTGCGCTTCCGCCGTATTTTACCACAATAATTTTACGGTTAAACCGCTGAATATAAGGCAGTGCTTCGATTAACACCTGTGCTTTTTCCAGATATTCTGTCTTTACCATTTTCTTTTGTTCTCCTCTTTCTGGTTCTTGTATATCTATTTATGAACGATAGTCCGCGTTGATCTTTACATAATCATAGGTCAGATCGCAGCCCCATGCGGTAGCTGTCGCCTCTCCCATCTTCACATCTGCAATCGCTGTTACTTCTTTTTCGGAAAGAATCTTTGTCGCTTCCTCTTCACTGTAATCGGTCGCTACGCCGTCTTTGATGATCTGCAGTTTTCCTGCTTTACTCTCAAAATACAGATCTACTTTTTCCGGATCAAACTGTGCCCCGGAGTATCCCATCGCACACAGGATTCGTCCCCAGTTCGCATCATGACCAAAGATGGCTGCCTTGGTCAGATTGGAAGTGATGATGGATTTACTTAAAGTTACCGCCTGTTCTTTGCTCTCAGCGCCAACTACTTTTACTTCAAATAATGCGGTTGCTCCCTCTCCGTCTCCGGCAATTTTCTTTGCCAGACAGGTATTGACATAGAGCAGCGCATCCAGGAAGGTCTGATAGTCTTCATTTTCTTCTGTAAGCTCATCATTGCCTGCAGCTCCGTTTGCCAGAAGCAGTACGGTGTCGTTTGTGGAGGTATCTCCGTCTACCGAAACCATATTATAAGTATCTTTTACCACGGTACTCAGTGCTTTCTGCAGCAGTTCCTTGGAAATTGCCACATCGGTGGTCAGAAAACCAAGCATCGTACACATATTCGGATGGATCATACCGGATCCCTTGCACATACCGCCAAGTGTTACGGTCTTTCCTCCGATCTCCATGGTCACTGCCACTTCTTTCGATACGGTATCTGTGGTCATGATTGACTGTGCTGCCAGTTTTCCTGCCTCTCTTGTATGAGATAACAGCGGTACCAGATTCTTTATGCCTGCACCTAGAAGATCCATCGGAAGCTGTTTCCCGATGACACCGGTGGATGCCACCAGTACAGAATCTTCCGGAATCTGTAGGCTTTCGGCTGCGATCTTTGCGGTTTCTTTGCAGTAACCATATCCCTCTTCACCGGTACATGCATTTGCCACACCGCTGTTGCATACGATTGCCTGTGCTGTCGGTGCATCGTATACAATATGCTGATCCCATTTTACCGGGGCTGCCTTCACCACATTAGTCGTGAAAGTTCCTGCTGCCACACACGGTTTCTCGCTGTATACCAGTGCCATATCTTTTGTATTTCCTTTTTTGATCCCGGCTGCCAGTCCTGCTGCCTGAAATCCTTCTGCTGCGGTAACTCCGCCGTCAATAATCTTCATCATGTCCACTCTCCTTTGAGACTCTTTCGTTCTGTAGTTTTTTCCTCTCCTACGGGAACATTGGAACCAGTTCAAGTCCTTCACTCTCTTTCAACCCAAACATCAGGTTCATGTTTTGTACGGCCTGTCCAGCCGCTCCTTTTACCAGGTTATCAATGGCTCCCATCATGATGATCCGGTTGGTTCTCGGATCGATCTTGAAGTTTACATCCACATAGTTGCTGCCTTCCACCCATTTTGTCTGCGGGCAGACATCTTTTTTCAGTACACGGACGAAATTTTTCATCTGCGTAATATTTATCATAAATTGCCTTTATCTCTTCATACGTCACATCATTTTTTTCAGGCTTGCATAGGCCGTTGCCAGAATCCCACGGTTCATCGGTACCAGATGCGGAGTGAAGTTGATCGTGATCTTTTCGCCACATGCATAACCCAGCTGTTCTTCAATCTCCGGGGTATGACGGTGGGTCGCCACACCATACGCTTTCATATTTTCATTGACTTCGCAGAACAGATTGTCCACTTTCGCACCGCGTCCTGCACCGGAGGTACCGGATTTTGCATCTACGATAATCGTGTTCGGATCGATGATGCCTTCTTTTACCAGCGGATAGCAAGTCAGGATACTGCAGGTTGTATAGCATCCCGGATTGGCTACCAGACGGGCTTTCTTTACATCCTCACGGTTGAGCTCACACAGTCCGTACACAGCTTCTTCGATAAACTGCGGTGATTTGTGCTCCAGTTTGTACCATTCTTCATATACCTTTACATCTTTGATACGGAAATCCGCACTCAGATCGATGATCTTTACTTTCGAAAGAATCTCTTCATTGACTAAAGATGCACACAGCCCCTGCGGAGTTGCTGTGAAAATCACATCCACCTGATCTGCCAGGACTTCCATATTATCATCCATGCAGTTTGCATCTACCAGCTGGAAGAAGTTCTGATAAATGGACGCATATTTTTTATCAATGTAACTTCTCGATCCGTACCACTTGATTTCCACATCCTTATGCCCCAGAAGAATACGAACCAGTTCCGACCCTGCATATCCGGTTGCTCCAATAATACCAACTTTAATCATTTCTTCAATCTCCTCTTTCTTTCATAACGTTAATTTATTCTACTCTCTTCCACTGCCAAAGTAAAGTGCCTGAGATGAGATCTTCATTTTTTTCCTTTACAGTTGCATAATTATACAACATTAGTGAATAATATGCAATGATTTTTTACTTTTTTCCATTTATCTCTTGCTTTTCTATTTATATGATGTATATTATGCCTTGTAAAAATTCATCTGAATTTGATTTTGTCCCGATAAGATATACAATAAAATGCATAAAATACATTGTATATCGCTAAACAGGACTGAACAATAACATATATCTGTAAGGAGGATATTATAATGAAAGAAAAAGTAATCTTAGCGTATTCCGGCGGACTGGATACTACCGCACTGATTCCGTGGTTAAAAGAAAACTTTTTGATTATGAAGTTATCTGCTGCTGCGTAAACTGTGGTCAGGGTGCCGAACTGGACGGGCTGGATAAGAGAGCTGCCATGTCCGGTGCTTCTAAATTATATATTGAAGATATCGTAGACGAGTTCTGTGATGAATATATCGTGCCTTGTGTACAGGCAGGTGCCGTATACGAACACAAATATCTGCTGGGTACTTCCATGGCTCGTCCGGCTATCGCCAAACGGTTGGTGGAAATTGCCAGAAAAGAAGGTGCTACCGCGATCTGCCACGGTGCTACCGGTAAAGGAAATGACCAGATCCGTTTTGAACTGGGTATCAAAGCGCTGGCTCCTGATCTGAAAATTATCGCTCCATGGCGTATGACTGATGTATGGACTATGCAGTCCCGTGAAGACGAGCTGGAATTCGTAAAACAGCACGGCATCGACCTGCCATTCGATGCAAAACACAGCTACAGCCGTGACCGTAACCTGTGGCACATCAGCCATGAAGGTCTGGAACTGGAAGATCCGGCAAATGAGCCAAACTACAAAGATCTGCTGGTTCTCGGTGTTTCCCCGGAAGATGCTCCGGATCAGCCGGAATATGTAACCATGACGTTTGAAGCCGGTGTTCCGAAAACACTGAACGGAAAAGCAATGAAAGTTTCTGAGATCATCACTGAGCTGAATGCACTGGGTGGAAAACATGGTATCGGTATCATCGATATCGTAGAAAACCGTGTCGTTGGTATGAAATCTCGTGGTGTATACGAAACTCCTGGCGGAACTATCCTGATGGAAGCTCACGATCAGCTGGAAGAACTGATTCTGGATCGTGAAACCATGGAAACTAAGAAAAAACCTGGGCAGCCAGTTCGCACAGGTTGTATATGAAGGAAAATGGTTCACACCACTGCGTGAAGCGATCCAGGCTTTCGTAGAATCCACACAGAAATATGTAACAGGTGAAGTTAAATTCAAACTGTACAAAGGCAACATCATCAAAGCCGGTACAACTTCTCCATATAGCCTGTACAACGAGTCTCTGGCATCCTTCACAACCGGTGATATGTATGATCACCACGATGCTGACGGATTCATCACTCTGTTCGGACTTCCACTGAAGGTTCGTGCACTGATGATGCAGGAAGTAAAAAATCAATAATAAATAATGCAAAACAGTTATCCCCGGCAGAATGATTTCTGCCGGGGATTTTTTATATCTTTGTCTGTGGTTTTCAGGATTTTCTCGTTACCACACTTATTTCTAATTTTTACTCGTTCTCTTCCACATACTTCTGAATATTCGAAGCATTTACATATTTCTTTGTCTCGTCTCCTTCGATGACTACCAGTGTCGGTGCCTGCATGATGCCGTATCTTGATACCAGTTCCGGGTTTTTCTCGGCATCGATCAGCTGATACTCTTCTTCCGCTTCTGCAAGCATCTGTTTCGCAATCTTACAGTTCGGACAGGTACTTGTGGTGAACAGATATTTCACACTGTCCGGATGCTGGATCTTCACATCGTCTTTTGTCATAGTTACCATCGTTCTGGTAGGATGTTTTCCGCCCATCACCGGCCGTTCCCCTTTCACTGCTTCCACCGGTTTTTCTGCCGGTGCACCGGAGTGAAGGATATCATACACGGTTCTGTTCTTGTATTCCTGCGCTTTTCCGTCATTCCAGTTCTGTACCGGACGGTAATATCCTGTAATTCGACTGTAGACCTCTGCCTTCTTGCCACAGGTCGGACAAGTGAAATGTTCTCCCGCAATATAACCATGTTCTTTACATACCGAATAAGTCGGTGACAGGGTATAATAAGGCAGACGATAATTTTCTGCAATCTTTCTTACCAGTGTGGCTGCCGCCTTCCAGTCCGGAAGTTTTTCTCCCAGAAACGCATGAAAGACCGTACCGGACGTATACAGGGTCTGCAGTTCATCCTGCACATCCAATGCATCAAAGATATCAGAAGTATAGTCTACCGGCAGGTGAGAGCTGTTGGTATAGTACGGGGTATCTCCTTCATGACCTGCAGTAATAATATCCGGATAATGTTTCTTATCATGTTTTGCCAGACGATATGCGGTGGATTCTGCCGGTGTTGCTTCCAGGTTATACAGTTCTCCGTATTCTTCCTGATAATCGGACAACCGTTCTCTCATATGATTCAGAACATCTTTTGTAAACTTCTGTGTCTTCTCATCAGCCATGTCTGCACGAAGCCATCTTGCATTCAGTCCTGCTTCATTCATGCCAACCAGACCGATGGTGGAAAAATGATTGTCAAAGCTTCCCAGATAGCGCTTGGTATACGGATACAGCCCCTCATCCAGCAGTTTTCCGATCACTTCTCTCTTGATATGCAGGGAACGTGCGGAAATATCCATCAGGCGGTCCAGACGCTGATAAAATTCATCCTCATCCTGAGACAGATAAGCGATCCGTGGCATATTGATGGTTACCACGCCCACAGAACCGGTGCTTTCGCCGGAACCGAAGTATCCTCCGGTCTTTTTTACGCAGTTCTCGCAGATCCAGACGCAGACGACAGCACATACTTCTTACATCGCTTGGCTGCATATCACTGTTAATATAGTTGGAAAAATTACGGAGTTCCGTATTTGGATGTCATCTCAAAGAGCAGACGGTTGTTTTCTGTATCGGACCAGTCAAATTCTTTTGTGATGGAGTAAGTCGGAATCGGATACTGGAAGCCTCTGCCATTGGCATCTCCTTCGATCATGGTCTCGATAAACGCCTTGTTGACCATATCCATCTCCTGTTTACAGTCTTTATACTTAAAGTCCATCTCCTTTCCGCCAACGATTGCCGGAAGTTCTGCCAGATCATCCGGTACAGTCCAGTCCAGTGTGATATTGGAAAATGGAGCCTGTGTTCCCCAGCGACTTGGTGTGTTCACACCATAGATAAAGGCTTCGATACATTTTTTCACTTCCGGATAAGTCAGATGGTCTGTCTTTACGAAAGGTGCCAGATAAGTATCAAAAGAAGAAAATGCCTGTGCACCTGCCCATTCATTCTGCATGATGCCAAGGAAATTGACCATCTGGTTACACAGAACACTCAGGTGTTTCGCCGGAGCAGAAGTAATCTTGCCTTCTATTCCTCCTAATCCTTCTTTAATCAGCTGTTTTAATGACCAGCCGGCACAATATCCGGTCAGCATGGAAAGATCGTGAATATGGATATCTGCGTTTCGGTGCGCATCTGCAATCTCTTTGTCATAGATTTCTGACAACCAGTAATTTGCCGTTACTGCTCCGGAATTGCTTAAGATCAATCCGCCTACGGAATAGGTAACCGTAGAATTTTCTTTTACACGCCAGTCTTCTACTTTCACATAACTGTTTACGATTTCTTTATAATCCAGGATCGTGGACTTCATATTTCTTACTTTTTCTCTCTGCTTGCGATACAGGATATAGGCTTTCGCCACCTCAGAATATCCGCACTGAATCAGCACATTTTCCACGCTGTCCTGAATATCCTCCACAGATACCTGACTTTTTTTGATCTTTTTCTGGAAATCTGCGGTTACCCGTAGTCCCAGCATCTCCATCATATCCGGTGTATACTGTTTTTTCCCTGTGCCTGGAAAGCTTTCTCGATCGCCTGGGTAATCTTACTCAGCTGAAATGCTGCAACTTCTCCATCACGTTTTATCACATTAAACATTATTCCATCCTCTTTTCCTGTTGCTTTTACAGGCTGTATTTCATACGTTCACCTGCTTTTTGACCCTCTCGCAATTATTCCTTTACGGATGTGTCGATTACTATAGTAGCAAACCAATTATCCTCTGTCAATACAAAAAACTACCATATATTGTGTCTCAATTTCTACTTGCACAATATATGGTATGAATCTTATGTAACCTTATAAAGAGGGAAAAGCACCTTACTATAAGGGTTTGCCCTCTTTTTCTTCTTTTCTCAGATCTGACTGTAAACCTCCATCGGCACATAAGCCTTCACAGAAATTCCTTCTGCCAGAAATTCTTCCTGCACCACCTGTCCATATTTTCGGATCCTGGCAATACTTCCTGCCTGATCATACGGAACCAGACGTTCAATATAAATCTGTCCTTCCCGCAAAACATCCGCAAGAAGTTCTTTCAGTTCCTCAAGTCCCTGTCCATTCTTTGCCGAAATCTGAAGTACATGATCTGCCTGAAAATCTCTCAGCTGTTCTTTATCCGTACACAGATCCTGTTTGTTAAACAGAGTGATCATTTTCTTATCCGACACCCCCAGCTGGCGCAATGTATCATAAACTACCTGCATATGTTCATCCATCTGAGGATTGGAAGCGTCTACCACGTGGAGGATCATATCTGCATATTTGGCTTCCTCCAATGTACTTTTAAAGGCCTCGATCAGATGATGCGGCAGTTTTCGAATAAATCCTACCGTATCTGTCAGAAGAATCTGCTGTCTGCCCGGAAGATCCAGCGCCCTTGTCGTTGGATCCAGCGTGGCAAATAACTGGTTTTCCTCAAGAACCCCTGCCTGCGTCATTGTATTGAGCAGTGTGGATTTTCCTGCGTTAGTATATCCCACGATTGCCGCCACCTTCACCTGACTCTTATCCCGCTGGCTGCGGATCAGTTCCCTGTGCTTTTGCACCTGCTCCAGCTGTTCTTTCAGCTGACCGATCCGGCTGTGGATCAGTCGACGGTCCATCTCCAGCTTTTTCTCACCCGGGCCACGGGTACCAATGCCACCTCCGAGACGGGACAGCGAGGCACGCATACCGACCAGTCTTGCCGCCCGGTACTTTAATTGTGCAAGCTCTACCTGGATCTTTCCTTCGCTGGTCTTTGCACGCTGCGCAAAGATGTCCAGAATCACCATGGTTCTGTCCATCACCTTACATTCCAGTTCGTGCTCCAGATTATTTAACTGTGCCGGTGAGAGTTCATCATCACAGATCACACCAGTGGCATCCAAATCATACAACAGCTCTTTCAGTTCTTCCAGCTTTCCTTTTCCCAGATAGGTTGCCGGATGAATGGTCTCTCTGCTTTGCATGATCGTCCCAACAGTTACGGCCCCGGCTGTCTCAGCCAGTTCTCTCAGTTCATATAAAGATTGTACGGTATCATCAGACTCATATGTCTGTACGCCTGCCAGAATCACCCGTTCCAGCTGTTCCCCCATCTCATACATGCTTTTTCCTCCTATCTTGTAGAAAGAAACTCGTTCTCCCGAAGAGCCGCCTCATCTTCCGGATACTGTTCCCAGATATATCTTCATCTTTTCTTTTGCTGTAGCAAAATCCCGTTTATATTCATAGGCCACAATTTCATTATAAAGCAGACCCTGTTCGTCCTCTTTGGAATTTTCCTTCAGACCCTGTGCGATATTCTCCAGTGCGCTATCATATGCACCATCATAAATATCACACATTGCCAGTCCGTTATAGGCCTTGGCACCCTTCTCACTCTTTTGCAGATATTCCTGATACATCGATCTGGCACTTGCCGGATCTTCCATCTCCAGATATACCCGGCCCAAAAGCAGCATGGCATCCTCATATCCCTGTTCCATCGCTGTTTTCCAGTTCATCTCTGGCTGCCTCATAATTTTTTTCCATATTCGTAGATTCTTCCTCTGTGATAGCAATCTTCTCCGTCCTGAGGTTCTAACTCCAGAGCCATCTTCAGATAGGCATCACCATCTACTGCCTTGTTATGATCCACATAAATCTGATAAATATTGATATACAGATTATAATCTTCACAGCCTTCCAGTGCTCTCTGAAAGTCTTTTTTCGGCATTTTTATAATCTTCCATGGAAATATATGCCTTTCCTCTCAGAAAGAATGCCTGTTCGTCTTCCCCGGCCTTCAGTATCTCGCTGTACACTTCAATCGCTTTATCTACCTCGCCATAATCCATGCGTGCCTGGGCAAGATAAAACTGTACATCCTTTTTTAAATTCCTTATCCGGATCATCCATATTGTTCAGACTTCGCGAAAAAGCAGCAATCGCCTCCGGATAGGCCTTTTCTGAATAATAGGCAATTCCTTCTGCCCGATAACTTTCTGCCAGTCTGCTGTTTTGATCGATCACCTGCTGAAATTCGTTTACTGCAGTAGTGTAATCCTTTTTTTTCCATAGCCGCCCAGCCGCTTTCATAATGTTGTGCCGCATTATTTTTCCCACAGCCGCAGAACACCATCAGCGCACATCCAACCGCCAGTACCTCTTTTCTCATGACAAAATCAGTCCCTCTTTGTCCATCACTTCAATCACGCGCTGTACCATTTCACGACAGATCGCATCTTTTTTCGCTTCTACCATAACACGAATGACCGGTTCAGTGCCACTCTCCCGCACAAGAATTCTTCCGTCTTCTCCTAATTCTTTCTCCACCGAGGCAACTGCCTTCTTTACTTCTTCGTTGTTTCTTGCAGCTGTTTTATTGGCAACACGAACATTTTCCAGGAGCTGAGGATAAATGGAAACTTCTGATGCAAGAGTATTTAATAACTGTTTTTTTTTCAATAATAACTTCCATCAACATCAAAGATGTCAGGATACCATCTCCGGTAGTAGCATGTTTGCTGAAAATAATATGTCCGGACTGTTCACCGCCGAGACTGTGTCCGTTTGCCATCATGTTTTCACAGACATATTTATCTCCTACTGCTGTTTTTTCGTACCGGATACCTTCCCTGTCACAGGCTTTATAAAGACCAAGGTTGGACATAATCGTAGTGACGATCGTATTATTTTCCAGTTTTCCGGTCTCTTTCATATATTTTCCACAGATATACAGGATCAGATCTCCGTCGACTACATTTCCCAGATGATCCACAGCGATACACCGATCCGCATCTCCGTCATATGCAAATCCCACATCCAGATGTTTTTCTTTGACAAATTGCTGCAGCACTTCGATATGTGTTGATCCGCAGTTCGTATTGATGTTCGTTCCATCCGGCTCATTATTGATGACATAGGTTTTTGCTCCCAGTGCATCAAACACACTCTTGGCTACAGAGGAAGCACTTCCATTAGAACAGTCCAGTCCTACTCTGTAGTTTTTGAACGAACGGGTAGGAATGGAAATCAGATAACCGATGTACCGGTTTCGTCCGGCCGCAAAATCCACCGTCCGACCAATCTTTTCTTTTGTTGCAAACGGAATCTTCGGAACATCATCATCAATATATCCTTCAATCATGGCTTCCACTTCCGCATCCATCTTTTGCCCGTTTCCGCCAATGATCTTGATGCCGTTATCATAAAATGGATTGTGACTGGCAGAAATCATAATTCCACAGTCGAAAAATTTTTCCGTCCGCACTACATAGGAAACGCTTGGTGTGGTGGTTACATGAAGCAGATACGCATCCGCACCGGAAGCAGTCAGTCCTGCAACCAGAGAATACTCAAACATGTAGCTGCTTCTTCTTGTATCTTTTCCGATCACAATCTGTGCTTTGTGTTCTCTTCCGTAATACCATCCAAGGAATCTTCCTACTTTATAAGCATGTTCCACAGTCAGATCCACATTCGCTTCTCCACGAAAACCATCGGTACCAAAATATTTTCCCATGATGTTTCCTCCGATCCTTTTATTTACATATTTTGTTTATTGGTTCATTTTTGCCAGCTTGGCTGTCTGGTCTGCTGCGATCAGGCTGTCAATGATCTCATCAAGATCACCATTTAAGATTGTATCCAGACGATGCAGGGTCAGTTTGATTCTGTGATCTGTCACACGGCCCTGCGGAAAGTTATAGGTACGGATCTTCTCGGAACGGTCTCCCGTACCTACCTGGCTTCTTCTTGCTTCCGCTTCTTCGTCATGACGTTTCTGCAACTCCATATCATACAGACGGGAGCGCAGAACACGCAGTGCCTTATCTCTGTTTTTGAGCTGTGATTTTTTCATCCTGGCAGGAAATTACAATACCGGTCGGGATATGAGTCAGACGTACCGCGGAGTCAGTCGTGTTGACACACTGTCCACCGTTTCCTGATGCACGGAATACATCAAACTTACAGTCATTCAGATCCAGCTGGAAATCAATTTCTTCTGCTTCCGGCATGATTGCTACAGTAATCGTAGAAGTATGGATACGTCCACCGGACTCCGTCTCCGGTACACGCTGTACACGGTGCACACCACTTTCGTACTTCAGACGGGAATATGCTCCTGCACCATTGATCATAAAAGTAACTTCCTTGAAACCGCCGATCCCGTTTTCATTCAGAGACATCAGCTCGGTTTTCCATCTGCGGGACTCTGCATATTTTACATACATACGATAGATTTCAGCGGCAAATAAAGCAGCCTCGTCACCACCGGCGCCGGCGCGTATCTCAACGATAACATTTTTACTGTCATTCGGATCTTTAGGCAGCAACAGGATCTTCAGTTCTGTCTCCAGTTCTTCAATTCTGCTTTTTGCATCTGCCAGCTCTTCTTTCAGCATCTCACGCATCTCTTCGTCAGATTCTTCATCCAGCATCATCAGACTCTCTTCCACCGTCTGCTGACACGCTTTATATTCTTTGTATGCATCCACAATTGGCTGCAGTTCGCTCTGTTCCTTCATCAGCTTCTGAAAACGTGCAGGATCATTTGCAACTCCCGGCTCGTTTAATTCACTTAAAATTTCTTCCAGACGAACCAGCAGATCTTCTAATTTATCAAACATTTCTCTTCCTCCTGGTATATTTCGTAACTGTTCAGTACCTTCACAGTTACGATTCACAATGCATTCCAATTATTGTTTTTCTGTCCAATGGCTACCCGGTCAAGTCCTGCCAGATCTTTGATGATCTTTACCTGTCCATAGCCGGCTTCTGTCATCATCTCTTTCAGTGCCTCTCCCTGATCATATCCGATCTCAAAGCAGAGCCATCCTCCCTGTTCCAGATATTCACCTGCCTGCGCCACAATCTTCCGGTAAAAATATAACCCGTCTTCCATTCCGTCAAGTGCCAGTATCGGCTCATGATCCCGTACCTCCGGCATCAGTCCTTCCAGTTCTTTCGTGGCAATATACGGTGGATTCGACACGATCACATCATAAACTCCCTCAACATCCGAAAACAGATCACTCTCTCTGAAATCCGCTGTGAGTCCCATCCTGTTTCTGTTTGCAATTGCAACCTGCAGTGCATCTTTGGAAATATCTACACCTGTTGCCGCACTGATCCTGCCCTTACATTCTTCCAGCAAGCTCAGCAAAATACAGCCGCTTCCGGTACATACATCTAATAACCGACATCCCGGCATAATATGTTTTATTGTCTCCTCCACCAGAACTTCCGTATCGAATCGTGGAATCAGCACACTGGAATTAACCAGAAATTCATACCCCATAAACCAGGCTTTTCCGGTCAGATATTGTACCGGAATCCGTTTTGCCCGGTCCCGGATCATCTCTTCATATCTTTTTTTGTACATCCGGATCTATTTTATCAGTTCCGTGAAGAAAATAATAGCTTTTTTCTATTCCGAAGACTTCTTCCATCAACATCCATGCATCCTGTCCGCTGTCCGGTACTTCGGCTTTCTCCAGTGTTTCGCTTCCCCATGAAAGCAATTGTCTCAACGTACTCATGACTTTTCTCCGTATTGTTCCGGAAAGTTCTCTTTCAGATAACTTCTCCAGTCAAATACCGCTTCTACCGCTGCGATAGCAACCTCTGCCATCTCCGGTTCCGGCTCTCTCGTTGTCAGATGCTGTAACATCAGCCCCGGTTTACTCAACAATGCTACAATTTTGTTATCACTTTTTCCTGCCAGCCGGATGATCTCATAAGATACTCCGGCGATAACCGGCATCAGAAGCAGACGGATCACTACCCGCAGTACCGGTGAAGACACCCGGATAAACAAAAAGAAAATAATGCTGACGATCATGACAAACAGCAAAAAGCTGGTTCCGCAGCGTTTATGTTCTCTGGAACTTTTCATTACATTTTCCACATTCAGTTCCAGTCCGTGTTCCACACAGTTAATACACTTATGTTCCGCTCCGTGATACATAAATACTCTCTGAATATCTTTCATTCTGGAAATCAGCACCAGATAACCGAGAAACAGAATCATGCGTACACATGCTTCTGCAACAGCGATCACGCCTTCGGACGTCGTCACATTCCGAAGAAAACCTGCCAGAAAATACGGCAGCATGATAAACAGGGCTATGGAAAATATCACAGAAAATGTCATTGTCCCATACATCAGCCATTTTTCTTCTTTTTCTTTTCT
>ENA-OQES01000298-OQES01000298.1-human-gut-metagenome-genome-assembly--contig:-NODE-298-length-21613-cov-5.978591_pt1 | contig 21613 bp, 16 predicted proteins | sample MGYA00242798_ERZ504641 | MGnify/ENA primary metagenome ERZ504641 (study PRJEB26092, sample SAMD00036327) | human gut metagenome | host: Homo sapiens | study: EMG produced TPA metagenomics assembly of...
TTGTCACCATTTCTGCACTGTTCGAACTTGACGCGGTGCTCGGCGCGTTCGCCGCAGGCTTCATCCTGCGTTACATCATCCCCGACGGCAGCAAGTCGCTGGAAATGAAACTGGAAGGCGTCGGCTATGGCTTCCTTATTCCTGTGTTCTTCGTGGTGTCAGGCGCCGCGATCAACGTGCGCGCCGTGGCAGGACGACCCGCGCTGCTCGTCGCGTTCATCGTAATGCTCATGCTGATTCGCGCGGTGCCCGTATACGTTGCGCTATCGCTCGACAAACGCGAGAATCCGCTGTCATCGCATCACCGCGTCACCGTAGCGCTGTATTGCACGACCGCGCTGCCGATCATCGTCGCCGTCACGTCACTGGCGGTGAAGGTCGGCACCATGCAAAGCGACACCGCGTCGACACTGGTCGCAGCCGGCGCGATTACGGTGTTCCTGATGCCGCTGCTTGGCTCGATCACATATCAGGTGGCCGACGTACATCCGGTCACCGCGGTTCGGGAGATTGCGCACACGCCATCCGATTGGCGGACGATCGTGCACGAACATGCGCAGGTGCGTGCGCTGCTGCACCATCAGGACCGGCTCAAGCGTATGGCGGAAACGTTGGAATCGCTGGAAAAGCAGGAGGGGCTGAACGGTTTGGACAGCCGTCGCGCCGAACTTGTGGAACGTGCGCGCCTCGAAATCGACCGCCAACTCAAGGAACTCGGCCTGGACCCGCAGCTCACCACCCAACTCCCCCACAACTACCGCTACCCGAAGAACTGAGAGGGCTTCGGAGGGGCGCTACTCCACGGACTTGAGGGAGCTGATGGGGTCGATGCGGTCGAGGACGGGGTTGACGAACAGCTGCACGAGCAGCGCGAAGGCCATGGTCGCCACGGCCGCGATCACGTAGCTCAGCGGCTTGACCTCCACCTCGAAATACAACGAGGGCATGTTGAGCGCCATCGTCAGCATGCCGCCGACGAGCCGGCCGAGCGGCAGGCCCAGTATCACACCCATGACGGTGAGGATCATCATCTCGCGGTTCACGTAATGGTGCACTTCGCGGTCGAAGAAGCCAAGCACCTTGAGCGTGGCCATCTCGCGCACGCGTTCCGACACGTTCGTATTGGCGAGCGTGAACAGCACCACCAGTGCCAGACCGCCGGCAAGCGCCACAATCAGCGCCACCACCGCGCCCATGAGGTCGAATTTGAAGCTGTCGGCCATGTGCGCGCAGCTTACGGCCTTCATCACCGAACTGTCCTCTTCGAGCGATTCCGCATAGTCGGTTTGCGAAGTGTCGGAGCCGGAAAGCTTGGCGAGCATGGCGTTCCACGTCAGAGCCTCGGAATCCTCGGAATTCTTGGAATTCTTGGTGTTCTTCGCGTCTTTCGAGTCGAAAAGCTTGGCGTAGTAGGTTTCGCTTACATACACATCCGAGCCGATGAGGTTGCGATTCACCGCGCTCACCTTCGCCGTCGCCTGCACGCCGTCGCCGTTGGTCAGTCGCACCTTGGAACCGGCCTTGACGCCCAGCGCGCTTGCCGCCGACTGCGCGACGATCACGCCATCGTCATCGAGTTTCAGCGAACCGGTTTTGCCGACGCCGGACGTGCCCAGTATGCCGGACGAGACCGGCTGCAACGTGACCATTTCGCCCAAATCGGACAGATGCTTTTCCGGCACCGCGACCAGCTGGATGCTTTCGCTGCCGCTGCTGCCGGCCTTGCCGCTGTCACCGTCGCCACTGCCCGCAACCGTCAAATCGCCCGACTCTATGCGCACGTCAAGCGATGACGTGACGCGCCCGTCTGACGCGACTTTCGTGCGCATCGCCGACGCGTCCGAATCGTCGGAAACCACCATCAGGTCGTACTGGTAGATGTCGCGGTATTGCTTGATGCCGAGGTCGGCGACGGTGTCGTTGATGGCCAGGCCGCAGACGATCAGCGCGGTGCAGCCGGCCACACCGCCGACCGTCATGATGAGGCGCGACTTGAAGCGGAAGATGTTGCGCGCGGTCACTTTGCCGAGGAAGCCGATGCGATTCCAGACCGGCCGAATCCGTTCCAGCAGAATGCGCGAGCCGGCGCGCGGCGCTTTCGGACGCATCAGCGCGGCGGGCGTCTGCCGCATTTCCTGCACACACGCGTAGATGGTGGCGGCGAGCACGCCGACCACGAACAGCGCGATGCCGAGCGAGCCGTACAGCCAGTCGTATTCCAGTCGCAGGCCGGGCATCACATACATGCCTTGCAATACGACCAGCAGGAACGCAGGAATGCCAAGGAAGCCGGCGATCAGGCCGAGGCCGCCGCCGATGAGGCAGGCGAGCAACGCGAACAGCAGGTAGCGCGACGCGACCGCCAGCCGCCCGTAGCCGAGCCCCACGTACGTGCCGATGAGCGAGCGGTCCTCTTCGACCATGCGCGCCATGGCGGTCAGGCTCATCATCACGGCCACCAGCAGGAACACAATCGGGAACGCGTTGCCGAGCGACTGGATGGAGTCGAGGTCGGATTTGAGCGCGCTGAACCCGCCGAGCGACTGCCGGTCCTGCACATACCAGCGTACTTGCGGAATGCTGGTTTTCAGCTCGTTTTCCTTGGTTTTCAGCGTTTGTTCGGTACTTGCCTTCTGCTCGTTCAATTGCGATTGCGCCTGGTCGAGCTGCTGCTTGGCTTGCGTCAGTTCGGGACTAGCGGCGATGATGGTTTCACGCATTGTTTCACGCGTGGTTTCGTCAAGTTGGGGGGTAGTTGCACCTGCGGCCGCCGCCGCACCTGCGTTCGCGCCGTTTGCCGCAGCTCCCGCAGCTGCCGCGCCCGCCTGCATGCTGACAATCTGGTCGACCTGCTGGTTGAATTGCTGCCGATTCGCGTCGATCTGCGACTGCGCGTCCGCGAACTTCTTGTCGGCTTCCGCACGCGCGTCGGCGATCTTCTTGTTGCCCGCGTCGAGCAGTTCCTGCCGACGGGCCTTCTGGCGGTCGGTTTTCACGGTGCCGTCGATGCGGTCGGTCACCTGCTTGACGGTGTTTTCGTACGATTCGTCGAACGTGCTTTCGGCGGCCGCACCCTTGACGAGCAGCGTGGCGGACGTGTAGAGGGTGCCGGTCACGCCATCGGACGGCGCGAAGAACGTGTAGTCGGTGGTGGCGGTGGAACGGAACGATGTCATGGCGGAGTAGCCGTCCGGGTTGCTCAGGTTCTGCGGATCGAGCACCACGCCCACAATGGTGAGCTTGGTCGGGAAGCTCGGCGCCTCGTCCGTGCCGTTCGTTTCATTCGTGCCGTCCGCACCGTTCGTATCGTTCGTATCGGAAGTATCGGAGGAAGCCGATTCGGGGGTTACGGTGAGGCGGCTGCCGATACGCTTGCCCGAATCGCGAATAAATTTCCTGGTTACCGCGATTTCGCCGGCTTTCTTCGGCATGCGCCCTTCCTGCAAGTATGGCTGGTCAATGCCGTTCGTGCCGATTTCCTGCATGGTCGCCGACTTGCGGCCGTCCAAATCGAACGTCACTTCCTGCGACCGTTCCGCCTGCACTTTCGCAACACCGTTCACCTTGCGCAACGCGGCGATATCGCCGTTCGACAGGCCCGCGGTGGACAGCACCTGGACGTCGTGCAGGCCCTGCGCGTCGAAAAAGCGGTCGGTGCTGCGGAACGCGTCACGGCAGCCCGCGTAAATGCCGGTGAGCACGGCCACACCGAGCAACGTGATCATGGCGATGGAAATGAATCTTTTCCACGAATGCGCCCACATTCGCAGCATGTCCTTGACGAATGCCATGTCGACCTCCGTTCGTAGCCCCTCATTCCATTGAACACCATGAAGCTTGGAAAGACGCGCCAAACCGCACATCCGCAACACGTGTCCAAATCGCGCGTTCGAATCGCACAGCAATCGCGCGAATCGAACTTCTAAACCAAACAACCCGTTAAGCAAACCAGACATTCCGGAACGAACAAACCAACACTTTGCCCGCCGCTTCCCGCTACAATCGGAAACGTTCCCTCACAAAGGGCGAATCGCAAAAAAGCAAGCAAAACAAGCACATGCAAGCGTGCAACAGCACGCAACGCAAGCAGCGAGCGCAACGCACAACGCGCAATCGCAAGGAAACAGAGAAGAGGAAATCTCCATGAGCGACGTCACCGCCGCAAAGAAGCCGCGTGGAACCGACGACGTGCCGGTTCCGCCGACGCTCCGTAAATCGTTGAAAAACCGCCATATCCAGCTCATCGCGCTGGGTGGCGCCATCGGCACCGGCCTGTTCTACGGCTCCAGCGAATCCATCCAGCTGGCCGGCCCGTCCATTCTGCTCGCCTACCTCGTCGGCGGTCTCGCGATCTTCATGATCGTGCGCGCTCTGAGCGAGATGGCGGTCGAGGATCCGAAGGCTGGCGCGTTCAGCTACTACGCGACGCGCTACTGGTCACGGCGAGCGGGCTTCATTTCCGGTTGGAACTACTGGTTCAACTACGTGCTGGTGGCCATGGTGGAGCTTGCCGTGGTCGGCTCGTTCGTGAACTACTGGTTCCCGAACATTCCGAAGTGGGTGTCGGCGGCGGTGTTCCTCGTGGCCATCGCGGCGCTGAATCTCATGGGCGTGAACAAGTTCGGCGAATTCGAATTCTGGTTCGCCATCATCAAGATCGTGGCCGTGCTGGCCATGATTCTCGGCGGCCTGTATGTGATCATCGCCAATGTGCCGACCGCTTCGGGCATTCGCGCGAGCTTCGCCAACTGGTTCACCGTGGACGGCGGATTCCTGCCGCACGGCCTGATGACCCGCAACGCCGACGGCACGTGGACCGGCCTGCTGATGGCGCTCGTCGTGGTGATGTTCAGCTTCGGCGGCACCGAACTCATCGGCATCACCGCCGGCGAAACCGAGAATCCGCGCACCACCATTCCGAAGGCCACGAACGGCATCATCTGGCGTATTCTCGTCTTCTACATCTGCGCGCTCGGCGTGATTATGGCGGTGATTCCGTGGAGCAAAATCGACGGCGATTCCAGCCCGTTCGTGCAGATCTTCGATTCCGTCGGCGTGCACGCGGCCGCCGGCATCCTCAATTTCGTGTGCCTGACCGCCGTGATGAGCGTCTACAATTCCGGCCTGTACGCCAACTCCCGCATGCTGTATTCGCTGGCAAAGCAGGGCAACGCGCCGGCTTACCTGGGTAAGCTCAGCAAGAAAGGCGTGCCGGTCGGGGGTGTTATCACTTCCGCGATAATTATTGCGATTGCCGTTGTCGTCGTGTTCGTATGGCCGGAATTCGCGTTCAATTATCTGATGTCGATCGCCACGATCGCGGCTGCAATCAACTGGATCATGATTATGATTACGGAGATTAAGTTCCGTCGCATGGTTGCGGCTGGCGATGGCCCGGCCGAACTTAAGGGGCTGAAGGGCAAGGAAGCGCTCGACAAGATCGCGTTCAAGCTGCCGTTCGCCAACGTGACGCCGTACGTGGTGATCGCGTTCATGCTGCTGGTCGTGGTGCTCATGTGCTTCTCCGCAAGCTACCGCATCGCCGTGATCGCCGGCGTCATCTGGCTGGCGGTGCTGTTCGCCGCCGCCCAGCTTGCGCTTGGCAAGTCCGGCAGCGAGCGTGGCGAGGACGCGGCGGTGATTGTCGACGCGGCTGCCGCAACCGCTGAGTAATCGCACAAAACACAAAACGGCCTCCTCTTCCGGCTTTTGTTACCCGAATCGGCTGGTTACGGTAACAAAAGCCGGATGGGAATGCCGTTTTTGCGATTAGACGGGGCGATTAGACCGGCGCGACCAGACCGACGGCCTCAGTCAGCGGTGCCGTCGGGGGTTGACGGGCTCGGCGGACTCGACGGGGGAAGGTATGGTCGGTCAGGTCCAGACGGAACGGCTGCGCGGGCAGGCCGTCGTCGTTGAACAGCGGAGCCGGACCCCAACTGCGCCAGGCGTATCGCATCGCCACCGGCTCCGGCACATCCGGAGTCGCCAGCGTAATCGTGCCGATGCTGCGGCTGTTAATCGGAATGCCGAATTCCGTAGCGTTGTAATCGACCACGTTCACTCTGGAATTGACGAGATCGTCGATGTCACAATCCACGAAAATCGCGGCGGTCGCCGGGTGGAACATACCGTCGGAACCGGCCAGTTCGAAGCCGGAACGTTTCCGGCACGCGCACCAAAGTCGGCAGCTGGCCATCGAAATCATCGTCGCCGCCGCCGGGCGTGGTGCCTTCGAAATGCAAACCGTGCGCATAGCGGAAGAACAGGCGTACGCGGCCGTTCGGGTCGCATCGGAAGCCCAGCACCGTCGGGCCGTGCACCGGAACGCGATCCATGCCGTAGATTTGCCGCAGCGCGCAATTGGCAAGGCGTTCGCCGGGCGTGCGCTTGTCCAGCGGGTGGATGTTGTCGTATTCGCCGCAGTCGATCGTGCAGATGGCGTACACGTTGTCTATGGACTGCGCGGCGTCCCATTGGGCCTCACGCAGCACCGGCCAGCGCATCGGATCGTTGCCGTCCGCAGCCGTCTTGCCGTTGATCCATTGCGGCAACTGCACGATGAGGAACGGCAGATTTTCGCTCCACAGCGCACGCCATTCGCCGATCATCATGCCGAGCAGCTCGCGGTAGGAACCGCTGTATTGCTCGTCTTCCTCACCCTGATACCACAGGAAACCGGCCAGCGAGTAGGGCATGATACGTTCCAGCATGGCGTGGAAGGGGCCACACGGACGCCATTGCGATGTAGGGGTGAGCGGCGGCGGCCACGGGCAGGTGCCGCACTGTTCGCTCAACTCGCTGCTCGTTGCGTTCGGATTGGTCTGACGCACCGTTTCCACAGCCGCGTTCCATGCGTCCATCTGCGACTGCCATTCGCTGGTTTCCAGCTCGAACTGCTGTTGCGTCTTGCCTGCGATCGCACGCTGGTAGCGCGTCAGATAGTCGCGGCCGGCATCGCTGGAATTGAGTGCGTCCTCGCTCATCCAGCAGCTGATCGACGTGCCGCCGATATAGCAGTCGACAATGCCGACCGGCAGATCGGGGTCGAGTTCGGAGCGCAGCTTGCGTGCGAAATAGTAGGCGACGGCACTCATCACACCACTGTTTTCCGGCGATGATTCCTGCCAACTCGACGTATTTTCCGCATTGCGATTGATGACACCGGTTTTCGGCACATTGTAGAAACGCAGCAGCGGATCGGCGCAATCCTCAAGTGCTTCGTCGGCATGCTCGCTGTTACGCAACTCAAGTTCCATATTGCTTTGACCGCCGGCCAGCCATACTTCGCCGATAAGCACGTCGTCGAATTCGATGGCATCATTGCCCGCGACGATACGAAGAGTGTACGGACCGCCTTCCGGTTGCGCGGGCAGCATCACGCGCCACTGCGAAAAGCCGTTGACCACGTTCTGCGAAGAATAAGCATGTTCCTGCGCGATCAGGGAGCCGTCAAAGTCGTGTATTTCCGCCACAACCTCCATACCGGCGCAATCGGCAGCCAATGCGCCGAACACCGCAATGGGCTTGTTGCGTTGCAATACCATGTGCGAGGCGAAAATCGCGGCGACATGCAGCACGCCCGAGACATTACGCTCCTCCACCTGCTCCATCTGCGCCGTCATTTCGGAACCAGGCGCAATCCCCGTCGCAGTGACCATTGCTTCAGCTTCCTCATCAAACAATCCTACGTGCCTATCCTAAGCCACTTTCCTACCAAAATGCATGAAGCGTCACCTAAATAAGCACATGCTTGCCCACACAAACGTCATTTTCAGCGATTGAAACGTCGCTTCGGTAGGGGCTTAATCGCAATTCCCAACGGAAACAACATTCCAACGGCCCGAAACGTCGCTTCCGTAGGGGTTTCGCAGGAAAGGTATCACGATTGCGCCGCGACGAATTTTTTACGATTTCGCGGCTCACTTTGTGGACTGGATACGTACCAAAACGGCCGCTCCGGTAGGATGGACCCCAGTTTGCAGGACAAAATCCATGCACGAAACCACGAATTCCATCTGCGAATGGTAGAAACCCGAACGCTTTTCAAACGTTCACCCCACTACATAAAAGGAGTGCCAAGTACAATGGCTGCACAAATCTGGTATGAGAACGACGGAGATCTCTCGGTCCTCGAAGGCAAGAAGGTTGCCATCATCGGTTACGGTTCCCAGGGCCACGCCCATGCGCTGAACCTGCGCGATTCCGGCGTCGACGTCGTCGTCGGCCTGCGCCCGACCTCCAAGTCCGTCGAGCACGCCAAGGAGCAGGGTCTGGAAGTCAAGTCCGTTCCGGAAGCCGCCGCCGAGGCCGACATCATCATGATTCTGGCTCCCGATCAGTACCAGCGCACCATCTGGGCCAACGACATCGAACCGAACATCAAGCCGGGCGCCGCCGTCGCCTTCGCTCATGGCTTCAACATCCACTACGGCTACATCAAGCCGACCGAGGACCACCCGGTCTTCATGGTCGCCCCGAAGGGCCCGGGCCACATCGTGCGTCGTGAGTACGCCAACGGCCGTGGCGTCCCGGTCGTCGTGGCTGTCGAACAGGATCCGCGCGGCGACGCTTGGGACATCACCCTGGCTTACGCCAAGGCTCTGGGCGCGCTGCGTGCAGGCGCCATCAAGACCACCTTCACCGAGGAGACCGAGACCGATCTGTTCGGCGAGCAGAACGTGCTCATGGGCGGCGTGAACAAGCTCGTTGAAATGGGCTTCGAGGTCCTCACTGACGCTGGCTACCAGCCGGAGATCGCTTACTTCGAGGTCTGCCACGAGCTGAAGATGCTCGTCGACCTCATGAACGAGGGTGGCCTGAACAAGGCCCGTTGGTCCTGCTCCGACACCGCTCAGTACGGCGACTACACCAACACCGTCATCAACGAAGACTGCCGCAAGCGCATGCAGTACCATCTGAGCCGCATCCAGGACGGCTCCTTCGCCAAGGAGTTCATCGACGATCAGGACGCTGGCGCTCCGAAGTTCAAGCAGCTGCAGGAAGAATACGGCAACGTGCGTATCGAGAGCGTTGGCCCGAAGCTGCGCGCCATGTTCTCCTGGAACAACGGCAAGGATGACGACGCTGACATGGCCACTTTCACCGGCAAGATCGCCCGTGGCTGAGTAACGTCTCGCATTCATTGCGATTAATCGCATTAACTGCGATTGAAGGCCGCCGCCCAAGTTGGGTGGCGGCCTTTCGTTATGCCGGAACGTACGCAACCGTCGCACGCACGACAATATGCAAAAAGCGCCGTCCGCACGAAGCGGGCGACGCTTTCTAATTCGCTAAATAGCTTATGCAGCTAGCGAAGCAATCTCACTGAACCTGGGTACGAGCGATCTTGCCGTTGAAGGACTCGGCCATATCGGCATCGGCGTCCACCTGGTTGTTCCAGGAGAACATGGCGCGCAGCTTCGGGCCAACGGTCTCCAGGTGCGGGTGGCTGTACTCTTCCTGCAGCTTCTTGAACTTCGGAGCGCCAGCGGCCTGGTCATCCATGAACTCCTTGGCGAAGGAGCCGTCCTGGATGCGCTTGAGCTGGTACTGCATGCGCTTCTTGGTCTCCTCGGTGATGACCGTGGAGGTGTAGTCGCCGTACTGGGCGGTGTCGGAGCAGGACCAACGGGCCTTGTTCAGGCCACCCTCGTTGGCCAGGTCGACCAGCATCTTCAGCTCGTGGAACACCTCGAAGTAGGCGATCTCCGGCTGGTAGCCAGCCTCAGTCAGCACATCGAAGCCCATATCGCACAGGTGGTTGATGCCACCCATGAGGACGTCCTGCTCGCCGAACAGATCGGTCTCGGTCTCCTCGGTGAAGGTGGTCTTGATGGCGCCTGCACGCAGCGCGCCCAGAGCCTTGGCGTAAGCCAAGCACAGCGGCCAGGTCTTGCCATCCGGATCCTGCTCGACGGCCACGACGACCGGGACGCCACGGCCAGCGGCGTACTCACGACGCACGATGTGGCCCGGGCCCTTCGGGGCGACCATGAAGACCGGATGGTCCTCGGACGGCTTGATGTAGCCGTAGTGGATGTTGAAGCCATGAGCGAAGGCCAGAGCAGCGCCCGGCTTCAGGTTCGGCTCGACGTCCTTCTTGTACACGGCGGCCTGGTACTGGTCAGGCAGCAGGATCATCACCACGTCGGCTTCGGCAACGGCGTCAGCGACGGACTTGACCTCGAGGCCCTGCTCCTTGGCATACTCCACGGACTTGGAGGTAGGACGCAGGCCGACGACGACGTCGACGCCGGAATCGCGCAGGTTCAGCGCATGGGCGTGGCCCTGGGAACCGTAACCGAGGATGGCCACCTTCTTGCCATCGAACACGGACAGATCGGCGTCCTTTTCGTACCAGATAGTTGCTGCCATAATTGGCGCTCCTTTATTGTTTTTTGCGATTCGGAACTTGCTTTTTCCGAACAAACTCGCTATTTTCTATTCTTTTTTCGGTTGTTATCACGGCGAGTGATTCCTAGGATGTTGCTCCCCCCGGATTGTGTCCGAGGAACCACTCCGCCTCTCCTGCGGAACTGTTCTAGTACCGCTTTCTTTATGATGTCTGTTGGCGTTCACATAGTGGCTATATTCACGTCAAACGCTTTTTTCTAAGGCTCCGAGCCACCCCAAGCGAAGCAGCCCGGCAAGCCGGTCGGCGTCACTTGGTGAAGTCGACGTTCTTCGTTTCCTTGCAGCTCAACACCGCGATGAGGCAGCACAAGGCCATCACACCGAGGTACAGGCCCACGGAATGCACGCCCCAATGATGGGACAGCCAAGTGGCGATGGTCGGCACGAAGGCCGCGCCGACGATGGCAGCCAGGTTGTAGCCGATGCCGGAGCCGGAGTAACGCACGTTGGCGTCGAACAGCTCAGGCAGGAATGCACCGATCGGACCGAATGCAGTACCCATCAGCGCGAAGCCGATGCACAGGAACAGCAGGTTGGCCGCGAAGTTGCGCTGGCCGACGACCGCCGGGTCGAGCAGGAACGGGAACAGCAGGGCGAACGCGATAAGGCAGCAGGAGGAGATGATGATCACGCGCTTGCGGCCGAACTTGTCGGCGTTCACGCAGGAGATCACGATGAACGCGGCGAACACGCAGACGGCGATCATCAGCATGAGCAGATACTCCTGGTTGGTGAAGCCCAGGTTGCCACCACCCTGCTCGACGGTCTTGGTGCCCCAAGCGAGGGACCAGGTTGCCAGCGTGTAGAACAGCGTGTAGGTGACGGCCACCAGGAACGTGGCCTGGATGACTTCCTTCCAGCTCTTCTTGAACACTTCGGTAAGCGGGGACTTGACGACCTTCTTCTGCTCCTGGGCCATACGGAAGATCGGGGTCTCCTCCATCTGCACTCGCACGACGAGACCGACGATTACGAGAATCGAGGACAACAGGAACGGCACACGCCAACCCCAAGCGAGCATCGCGTCATTGTCGTTGAAGGTTTCCAGCAGGAAGTAGGTGCCGTTCGAGAGGAAGAAGCCGATCGGGGCGCCCAGCTCCGGGAAGGAGCCGTACAGCGCGCGCTTGTCTTCCGGAGCGTTCTCGGTGGCCACCAACGCGGCGCCGGACCATTCGCCGCCAAGGCCGATGCCCTGCACGAAGCGGCATAGGCACAGCACGGCGACGGCCGCGACACCCCATTGGTTGTAGGTCGGCAGGCAGCCGATCAGGAAGGTGGCAATGCCCATGGTGAGCAGGGAGACCACCAGCGTGGTCTTGCGGCCCATACGGTCGCCGAAGTGGCCGAACACCAACGAGCCCAGCGGACGGGCGATGAACGCGATGGCGAAGGTCAGCAGGCTGGCCAGCAGCGCGACGGTCGGATTGGTGGTGTCTCCGAAGAACACCTTCGGGAAATAATTCGCAGCGGCGGTGCCGTATGCGTAAAAGTCGTAGAACTCGATGGCGGTGCCGACCATGGATGCTGCGATCACGGTTTTGACCGAATCGCGGACCATCGCCTGCGCTTTGCCAGCGGCCGCTTCGACTGTACTCATTGATGTACTCCCTGTACGTCCTGTTACCGGTTCCCAACTTCCGCCGATAACGATGTTGTTTGTAGTTTTTCTGTTTTCTGTTGTGCGCTATGCCGGCCGGCTTCAAAAGGTTTTCGCTGCGTCTGCCTTGTGGGCTGCAACAAAAATGGCCCCGCATTATGCAGGGCCATCAACGTGTATTCCATGCGCGCCTCAAACCCTGCCTTCGTTGGCGAGGGATTGAAGCCGCAATGCTCGAATCAGTCCGCCAACGAAAGCGGAATAATAATTCGTGCGGACAGCAGTACGTGTGCGACCATTCCGTTCATCGTGGCGAACCTCCTTTCGCAAAGTCATTTCCCCGGGCGGGATTTCCGCTCGAACTAAGCCGTAAACATAGGCGCGTCCATCTCCCCTCTCCACTAAAGGTTCACTATGTGGACGCGCCGTTTCGCTTTATTTTCCAATCATTGGCGATCTAGCACCGTCATAGTCGCCGTCATTGTTGCGATTTCAACCGCAATGTCAGCAGACCCGCCAACAGCATCGAAACAGTGGCGACAGCGAAGATCAGCACGGTGGCACCGGTCGCCACAATCACCGCGGCGCAGGCAGCGACGCCCAGTATCGTGCCGAACGTATTGGCCAGACTATAAGCGGCAAGCGATCGGCCCACGGAACGCACATCCGGCAGCATCGCAAGATCCAAGCTTTGGCTGGCGCCATCGAACACCACGTATGCGAAGCCGGCAAGCAGGGCGTACAGCGCAACCGCCAGGAAACCGTCGTCCATCAGCAACGGCAGCAGCGCAGCGACCATGAACAACACGGCGGACGCGACGGCCGGAATACGCAGATCGCCAAACAGGCTGACGACGCGGCCAAGCAGCAACGCCGCAATCAAAGCACCGACAAACGTGCAGATGGCCATGACCACAACCACCGATCCGGCACCGGCAATGCCGAACAAACCGGCCTCATCGGTATTGCCGACGATATTCGGCGCCAGATACCACTGATATACGGCGATTCCGGCTGTGGCCGCAACGGCGAACATGCGGGCCGCGAATGCCACAGAAAACTTCGGCGCGTTCTGCGGCGGACGGTATTGCGAGAAGAAATCGCCTTTCTCAACATCCCTACGCGGCAGGTAGCTGCTGGCCCCTTCGAACGGCAGCACCAACAGCGTAACGACGGCCGCGACGACAAGCCAACCCGCGAATACCAGCATCGCGAAACCCGTAGTGCCATCCCAACCTTCGCCACCGGCATGCGGCGTCAGCGCAACAGCCACGGCGACGCCGACCAGCTGGCCAAGCGCCAGCCCCTTGCCGTGCCACGAATCGGCGCGGTCGCGGAACTTGTCAGGCACACGTTCGCCGAACGCGGCGGCGAACGGTATGGCCGCCATCGCATACGCGGCCTGCGTGGCCAGCCAGAAGAACACGGCCCACGGGAGCAAAATCGCATGCGGAAAGAATCGCCATGCAGATAGCCGCCAATACGCTGCCGCTGACGATCCATGGCGTACGGCGCCCGAACCGGCAGTAGGAATGGTCGGAACCGACGGCGATGCATGCGTTCAGCAGGAACGTCATGATGGCACCTGCGATGACGAGCATCGCCAAATCCGTGACGCGGTTGATTCCCGACAAACGGCTGACGGTTTGCGGAATGAGCACCGTGTTGAACGCCGCCATCGGAGCGGACAGCAGCATTGAGCCAAGCGCAAAACCCGCAACGAGCCGGTTGGCCTGCATTGCGGTCGGCCTGGTGCCGTCCGGAGCGGTCATCGGGTCGCGCAGGTCGAGGAAGGACGATTCGAGGTTCGGCACAGCCACGTCAAGATGCGCGGCCGCGGTTAGGGGCGCTCCACCTTCCGATGCGATGCGCGCGGCCTGGGTTTCCGGACGCTCGTTGGACGCTTCCGGAATACGCGGATGCTGCTGCACCGACAGCCGGCGCATGGCCGCCTTCGCTTCGGGAGTCAGGGTCTTCTCATAATCGGGGCGATCGTCGATGCCCGGGCGGATGAACACCTGGCCGGGCAGCGGCTGCGGTTTGAATTCGTTATTCTGATTGTCTTCGGTCATATCTGCTGTTTTCTTGGCTTATCGCGTTTTCTGCTTGTCGCGTTTCATGTGCTTCGATACTCCACGCATGCGCCCGCCCGCTACGAGCGACACATACGAAAATCGCCCGGACGCATTGCTTCAGCGCATTCGGGCGATTCTTCAACGCAACTTACGATACCAACACGTGCGGCCACTGCCGTCCGCCCGACGGACCGGGTGCGACGGACCGGGTGCGCGACCGCAAGGTGGAACGCAATCGCAAGGCCGTACGTAATCGCAAGAAAATACGTAATCGCAAGAAATTTTCCGTCAGGCGACGACAGGCGGATTGGCGATCAGATCATCCGAACGGTGGTCTCCCGCGGAATCCTCCCATTCCAACATGGCGACCGGCGTAGTGTTGTCCACACCGAGACCGCGCTTCGGCTCGAACGTCAGCGTGGCCTGGCTGGTTTCGCCGCGCCAGGTGAAGCTGATGGACGTGTCGTCATCGGTGGTGTACGAGAACGTGCCGTCGAACGCGTCGAGCTCGTTGCGGAACTTGGCGAGCGCGTTCAGGGCCTTGACGACCGGACGCTTGAGATTCTCGTCGATTTCCGCGGTGGAATAGTAGTGGCGGTTGATGTCACGGCCGTTGTTGGTTTCGTGCAGCAGCTTCATGTCGTTACGCCCGGCGAGCGCGCCGACGTAGTAGACCTGCGGCACGCCCGGCAGGAAGAACTGCACCGCGCGGGCGGCGATGTAGTGCTGGTCGTTGCACCCGAGCGCCGAATAGTAGGTGCTGTTGACCTGGTAGAGGTCGAGATTGGATGCGGCGGCGCCAGTGGCTGCCTGGGATTCGCCGTGGGTGTTGGCGTGGATGGTGTTGACGAGGTTGTCCACGTCCTCATCCGGCACCAGGCCCTTGAGCGAGCGGTCGAGCTGGTCGGAGCCGATGTCGATCACGCCGATGCCGTCGTGCGTGTCGAGCACGGTGACGGCGTTGTTCGGGCGTATGTCGGTCCAGTGGGCGACGGGCTCGACGTGGCCGGTGCTCAGCGCGTGCAGCAGCAGCGGAGGCAGGGCGAAGTCGTAGACGCGGTCCACCTTGGATGCGATTTCGACCTGCTTCTTGTAGTAGGAATGCACTTCGATGAGGATTTCCAGACCGCGCTTGACGCCTTCCTCACGCAGACGGGAGATCAGCTTGAAGGTCTTCGGGGTCATGAAGCAGCTGGTGCCGGCTTCCTTGGCGCCATAGCCGACGGCGTCGAGGCGGATGTAGCTGACGTGAGAGGCGGCCATCTGGTCGAAAATCGACATGAGGTATTCCCAACCCTTGTCGGAATCGGTGTCGATGTCCACCTGCTGCGGGGTGAAGCTCACCCAGACCAAGCGCGTCTTGCCGGCGAACTTGTAGTGGGTGAACGGCAGGCCCGGACGCGGACGGTAGATGCCGGCCAGATCCTCTTCGGTGGCGCCGTTCGGGAAGACGGAGCTCATGGTGAGGAACATCGGATAGTATTCGGACTCCTCGCCCTTGGCCAGCACGTCCTGGAACTGCTTGGATTCCCAGCTCATGTGGTTGACGATGGCGTCGACCATGATGTCGTGGGTCTTGGAGAGTTCGGCGACGTCGTCCCAGCTGCCGAGACGTTCGTCGACCTTGGTGTGGTCGATCGGGTCGAAGCCTGCGTCGGCGCCGTCGAACGGGGTGAAGAACGGCAGGATGTGAACGCCGTCGTACACGCCGTCGAAGCGGGTGCGCAGAATGTCGGTCATCGACTTGATGGTGCCGTCGCCAAGGCGGTCGGCGTAAGTGATGAGCTGCACCTTGTTTTTCATGGAGCCTCCTTCGGTTCCAAAAAGTCGTTGCGAGATTCTTTGCGGGAGTCCTTACGGCCATTCCCACGGTTGTGTCGAACCGGTTCGATATTACCGCAAAATGGGGCTCGACACCAAAACCGCAACCGGTGTTCGGGCGTGTCGAACCGGCTTTCGGCCGAATCGCGGCGCATGTCTCCGGCGCCCGATTCGAAAGCGACGGACATGCGGGGGCAGCCGCGAGCGCAGGGCCCTCAGCCTTGGGCGCAGGACTTCAGCTGCGGGCGCAGTCCGTAAGCTGGCCGACCTGCTTAAAGTAACGGTCGGGTTCGAGGCCGTCGACGGTCGCCACGTTCGTCATATGCACGCCGTCGAGGCCGCCGTATTCGACGATCACGTCCAGCACGCGCTCCTGCCACGTCGGCTCAAGATACGGGTCGACGGCACTGCGACCCAACGCGCGCATCGCACAGACAAGCGCGTGCGCGCCCCAATTCGACGTGCCGGCCACCACCAGCTGGTCGGTCGGCACCGTGCAGGCGATGTTCTCGCCGTGGTCGACCACCCCTTCGATGGCGTAGTCCTCCACACGGCCCATGCCGATCTCGTTGCCGCCGTCGCCCACGCCGATCGTGTGCAGGCCGAGCAGCGTGAGCTGGCTCAGCGGCGCGGTCCATTCGGTGATGTCGATGCCGCGCCCCGCAACCTGCCGCTCGGCCTCACACCATGTATTCCAAATCGCGTTTGCTGGTGATGAACATGTGCCCCGGCGCGTGCGTGATCGCGAATTCCGGTTTGGACGCCATCACCGCGGCCTGCGGGGTCACGCCGCACGCCCAGAACACCGGCACATCGCCCGGCTCCAACACGGGGGCATCGCCATAGTCGGGATGCATGATGTCGTCGATGCCGATCGCGGACGGGTCGCCCACACATACGGGGGCACCGTGCACGGACGGGTAATAGCCGGAAATCCGGCATGCGTCGGCCACCTGCGTAGACGGAATGCCACGCATCGACACGACCATCGTCGAATGGAACGCGCCGGCCGAACGGCACTCGATCGACGTGTCGTACATCGGCACGTTGCGGCCTGCCGTGATGTGCCGCACCGGCACGCCCGCCTCCATCAGCGGAAACTCGAATGTGAAACTGCAGCCAATCACAAACGTGACCAAATCGGATCGCCAATACTCGCGAATATCGGGCACTTCGGCTACCAGTTCGCCACGCTTCCACACGCGGTACAACGGCACGTCGGTACGGATGTCGGCGCCCGGCGCGGTGACGAGTGCGGTGACGCCCGGCTCCATCACTTCCAGCAGCGGGCAGGGTTTGGGATTGCGCTGCGCGAACAGCAGAAAATCGAATGCCTGCTCCTTGGGCAGAATCATCAGATTCGCCTGCGCGTAGCCTTGCGCGATGCCGCAGGTCGGGCGGACCAGGCCGTCACGGAACGCGGCGCGCGCCTGTTCGGGCGTGCTCGCCGCGCCAAGTTCGGTTGTTCCCATATCGGACATCCCATCCACCATTGCGCTCACCTTTCCCGTCGGCCGCCGTCCGGCCTTTTCCGAACGAACTGCCGACGAACCCCGAAATCAGATTCCGCAGAAACGGACGTTCAGAGTCGCTTTCCCTCACCTTGGTCGCCGAACGTTACGGAAGCCGCGCGATTCATGACGCGTATGTTTCCGCATTGCAAATTGGCGGTGCCAAGTGGAAACAAACCATGGTTAGGTTGGACGCCGAAGACGCACGCGAACGCTGACGCAACACAACAGCGCAACAGCAATAAAGCGGCAATCAAAAGACGCGGAGCGCGGAAGAGAGGTTCCCATGAGTTCGATCGTTCTGGCAGTCGGTAACGGCAAGACGCTATTCGGAGGCGCAGGCGTGGCGCCCGACGCGGATCTGGTTCGTTTCGTCGATCCGGAAAGCCCCATCATCAACGCGTTCGATTTGTGCGCACTGCGTGGCGACGGCATTTTCGAAGCGACCACGGTATGGAAGGGTTTCCCGGTTTCGTTGGAGAACCATCTGAAGCGTCTCGCCAATTCCGCCCGCCTGGTGGACATGCCCGAGCCGAACATTCCCGCGCTCACCCGCGCGGTCCAGCTGGTCATCGACCAGTATGACGATCCGGAACCCGGTCCGATGCTGCGCATCATCGTCTCCCGTGGTCTCGATCCGGACACCGGCGTGGGCAAGGCGGCCGACCGCACGCCGACCGTCTACATCTTCCTTGACGCGAAGGGCACGCTGCATTCGCTGGAGCCGATCACCATGGCTTCGATGACGCGCGGCTACCCGTCGGACATCACCGCACGCGCCCCGTGGCTGCTCAACGGCGCGAAGACGCTGAGCTACGCGTTCAACTGCGCCGTGCACCGCGAATGCGCCCGCCGTGGCGTCGGCGACGCGATTCTGTTCACGGAGGACGGCTACACGATGGAATGCCCGAATTCGTCGATTGTGGCACGCTATGGCGATACGTTCGTCACGCCCGACCCGCGCATCGGTATTCTGAACGGCACATCACAGCGCGAAATGTTCGCCTGGGCGCTCGAAGAGGGCAAGAAGGCGGAGTACAGGAAGCTGCCGATCGCCGAGCTGCGCGAAGCGGACAGCCTGTACATGACGCACGGCGGATGGTCGATTCCGATCAGCGCGATCGACGGGCGCGCACTTGCCGTGGATGCGGCGGAGATCCAGGCGATCAACGATGCGATCCATTCGGGCCGCACGCACGAGGACGCGTTGAAGATCGGTCCGACCGGCGATTACGAATAAGGCGAAACGACCCGCTTAGCAGGTAAAACGGCCCGTCCAATGATGGGCGATACGGCCCGCTTAGCGCGTGGTATCGCCCAGTTTGCGCGTCACGGGAATCAGCACGTCCGGCTCGTACGGCTTGCGTCCCGTGGCGCTTGTCGTATCTGCCTTGGCATCCCCTTCCTTGGCGATCGCACGAACGATATTGCCGACCGCGACCTGCGCGATTTTGTCGAAATTCTGCGCCACCGCGGTCATTTTCATACCGGCCAGGTCGGTCAGATACGTGCCGTCGTAGGCGATGATCTGCAGGTCGCGCGGAATCGAAATATGCCTCCGCATCGCTTCGCGCACGCAAAGCGCGGCACCGATATCGGAGCTGACCACGGCATCGACGCCGTCCACCGGCATACTGTTGAGCACAGCATTCACCGCGTTCTTATACCCTTGGAAATCCTCCACATTGCCGGCTTCGACGTACTCGTACCGCACGCCGGCCGCTTTCAGCTCCTGCTCCAACGTAAGGTAGTAGCGGACGGTCGGGAACGTTGTCTTGTGCAGGTCGAAATCGTCCGGGCTGTCTCCATTGCGCGCCGCCAAATCGAAGAACTGGTCGCGCGGGCCGCCGATCATCACCACGTGGTGCGCGCCGGTGTTGACCAGCATGTGCGCCATGAGCCGGCCGCCCTGCTCATGGTCGGAGCCGATCGACGCGATGCCGCCGCCCAGCACACGGTCGAAGGCGACGATCGGGCGGTGGATGGACGTCCAGTAATCGTTCGGATGGGTGGTGTGCGAGCAGACGATGATGCCGTCCATCATGTGACGGCGCAGCATGTCCACGTATTCAACCTCGCCGTTTTCCGCGTCGGCGGTGGAGCACAGCATGGTGCGCAGTCCTTGCGCGGCCAGCTCGCGTTGCAGATGCGCGGTAAGGGTGGCAAAGAAGGGGTGGCGGATGGTCGGCACGATCACGCCGACCAGGTTCGTGCGGTTCTTGTACAGGTTGCGTGCCAGCTCGTTGGGCACGTAATTGAGTTCTTTCATGGCGGCTTTGACGCGCGCGCGCATGTCGTCGGACACGTAGCCCGTCTTGTTGACCACTAGCGAAACCGTGCTCAGCGAAACCCCGGCCTCTTTCGCCACGTCACGCATGCCGACCATTGCCCAACACCTCTCCCCCGCATCGTCGGGATGTTTCCTTACAAATCGCGATATTATGTGTTATTTTACATGCATCTGTAACGTTTCTTTGCAATCGTTCGCACAATATGAACTATCAATTGACGAAAGACGCCCTTCCCCTCTTCAATTCCCCCGAAAAATCCACTTTTTCACCCGTGAACGACGTATGTTTCACGACGCGTTCCACGCATCTTCCACGCACGCTCCGCATGTACTCCACACGCGTTCCGCCCGCAAAAGGGGCGGTGCGACACTTGCGATCATCTCGCTTGCGTCGCACCACCCCTTGCGTTGCGTGGCCGCCGTCGATCCAGATGTGCCGGACGTGCCGCTGCCGGTGGAATCGCCAGCTTGGTCGAAACGGACGACTCCGCGCTGCTTGTCGAAGCTGGCTTTCCTGATCGTCACCGTTGCGCTGCTTGCTTTCAGACCGTGCTCTTTCGCAACGGATGCGTCGATGGTGACGGTGTAATCGCCATCATCGGCAACGGAAAACGCCCACTTGCCGTCGGCAGCGGTTTTGGTTTCCGCCGCTGCCTTGCCGGACAGCGTGATGGTGACGTCGGCGATCGGCTTCTTGTCGGCGTCCTGCAGGATGCCGTTGACGCAGCCGTTGCTGGCGGTCGGATTGCATTCATCGACGGCCTGCGCGCCGGAATCGGCTGCGGACGCGATGGCGGGAGGGAGTACGAAAAGCATCGAGAGAACGGCGACAATCGAACAGAGTATGACGATTCCCGGTCGACGATGCCGTGTGAGATACGTTACGGCTGTCATAGGTTTTTCCCTCTCTTGTTGTTTTCACAACGTAGGAGAGGAAACAGCTCGCGCGGTTGCGCTCAGATTTCCTGAACGTTACCCGATGACCGCCCGTGTAACGTGAAAATTACGCGCGGCCGAGCCGGTGACAGCTATGCGTGGCCGCCCAGCATGGCGATGCCGAATCCGAGCGCCACGCAGGCGAGCGGCACCGCGACCGTGGCAGCGCCATAGCCCAGGGCCATGGCGAAACGGCGTTTGCGAATCAGCGACAGCACCTCGTTGATCGCCGACGAGAATGTTGAGAATCCGCCGAGGAACCCCACAACGAACGTCATTACCGTGCCCATATCAACCGACTGCGCATAGTACGACATCATGGCGATGCCGGCGCACAGGGAGGCGACGCCGTTGATGACGAGCGTGGCCAGGGGGGAAGCTGTGGTTGCCGTCACGGTTCCAGCTGCGTTGGATCGACACGTCAAGCACATAACGGGCCATGGCGCCGATGCCGCCGAACAGGCAGATCATCCAGGTCATCAGCGCACCTCCCCTGTGGTCGGGTCGGCGACGAGCGGGATTTCCGCGGTGACCGGCTTGGGTTCGAAGCTGGGCAGAGGTGCGACGGGTTGCGATGACTGCGGCTGCGATTCGATTTTCGGCACCTGCCCGGTCTGCGCGACCTGCTGGGCGACCTGGGCCGCCTGCTGTGCCGCCTGCGCGGCCTCAACGCGGCCTGCGCGGCCGAATGCGCCGCATCCGCCACCTTCACGTGGCGCACGCCCTGCGCGTCCGGCACGTTGTTCTGCACATTTGCGCAGCCGGCACGTCCGATTCGCCCGAATCGGCCATGGGGGACCGTCTGCGTAACACTCTGCGTAGCCGATACTGCAGTGTCGGTCATCTGGACGTCCTGCACGATGCCGTACGCGTCCGAATCGCCCGAATCGGACATTGAGGATACGGAAGCCGTGGAGGCATCGGCGATCGCGTTACGGACCCGCTTGCGTGTGCCGCGCGCCAGCAA
>ENA-OQES01000299-OQES01000299.1-human-gut-metagenome-genome-assembly--contig:-NODE-299-length-21599-cov-4.313711_pt1 | contig 21599 bp, 22 predicted proteins | sample MGYA00242798_ERZ504641 | MGnify/ENA primary metagenome ERZ504641 (study PRJEB26092, sample SAMD00036327) | human gut metagenome | host: Homo sapiens | study: EMG produced TPA metagenomics assembly of...
GGGGATGATTATTACGATTAACACGAATGGAACGCTGATCAATGAGGCGTGGGCAGATTTTTTTGCGGAAAATAAGCCAAGAAGAATCAATATTACATTATATGGCGCAAGCAATGAGACCTATGAGCGTTTGTGCCATTATCCGGGAGGACTTGATAAGGCGGTGAACGGCATCCGGCTTTTGCGTGAGAGGAACATTGATGTGAAAGTGAATGGAAGTCTTGCAAAGGCGAATGTGGATGACAGGATGAAGATCATAGAGCTTGGTGAATCACTGGATGCTCCGGTGAGGATCGATACTTATATGTATCCGTCCGTGAGAGAACGAAATCATGCCTATAATAATCAGGCCAGACTGGATCCGGAGATGGCGGCAAAAGCAAGAGTGGAAGTTTTGCAAAGAGAGATGGGAGAAGAAGTATTTGCCCAATACCGCAAGATCCAATTAGACGAAGCAGAGAATACTCCGGAAGGAGAGGCAGTTCCGGGACAGATGGCATGTCGTGCCGGTAAGAGTTCTTTTGTGGTGAACTGGCAGGGCGAGATGCGATCCTGTGTGGTACTGGATAAGCCAAGCATACCGCTTCGGGATGTGGAGTTTGAGGAAGCGTGGAAGTTTACAAAAAAAGGAAACAGAGAGTCTTAGAATTTCGGCCAGATGCAGTAGTTGTAAGCTTAGAAAGGTATGTAACACTTGTGTGGCAGCGGCAATTGCGGAGACCGGAAAGGCAGACGGCGTACCGGAATATTTGTGCAGATACACAGAAGCAACGGTCAGATATCTGAAGGAGACAAGTAAGAAATAGTAATGAAATAGTAAGTATCGTTTTCTTTACTCCATAATTTGAAAATGATATAATAAAAAAGACTATAAATTACAAAGGATGATGAGATGATAGATATACATGCGCATATACTCCCGGGGATTGATGACGGAGCCGAAGATATGTATGATACGCTGGAGATGGCACGTATGGCAGCTGACAGCGGAGTGGACAGGATCATAGCGACCCCGCATTGCAATATCCCGGGAATGTATGGGAATTATTTCGGGAGAGAATATATTGACAGATATGAAAGTGTGGTCAGAGCGGTCAGAAAAGAGAAGATCCCGATAGAGATCCTGCCGGGAATGGAAGTATTTTCGACAGAAGACCTTCCGGAGCTGATCGTGAATCATAAGATCATGCCACTTAACCAGAGCCGGTACATACTGATGGAATTTGCATTTGATGAAGATCCTGAATTTGCGGATTCTATTCTGAAGAGAGTTGAAGAAGTCGGAGCAAGACCGGTGATCGCCCATGCGGAAAGGTATGAATTTATACAGGATTATCCGCAGATCGCGTACCACTGGTTCAGAAAAGGATATGTGATTCAGGCGAATAAGGGAAGCTTCCTCGGAAGATTCGGAGGAGGACCGAAGCGTGCGGCCGACAGTCTTTTGCGGCATAATCTGATTTCTGTGATCGCAAGTGATGCACACAGTCCACTTCAGAGGACACCGTATATGCTGGATGCGTATGAAGAACTGAGCAGTGAATATTCTGAGAATCATTTGGATGTGCTGTTTCAGTATAATCCGGCAAGACTCTGTGACAACAGAGAGATCCTGAGATTAGAACCGGTTCCGTATTCTGGACGGTAACAGTTATATTAACGATGAAGGAGAATGACTATGAGAAGACTAAAAATAGCAGTGTGTCTGATATTCGTGGCATCCTGTGCTATATTTGCCGGGTATACTGTGAAGTCCAAGATGTTGGAAGACCATACACCGCCGGTGATCACCTGTAAGGATAAGACGGTGACACTGAGTGTGCAGACCGATCAGAAGAAGCAGAAGAAAGCTCTTCTGAAAGGTGTCAAAGCAGAAGACAACCGTGACGGTGACCTGACATCGTCTGTACGTATCGCTTCGATGTCGCATTTTATTGCGCCGGGCAAGCGTACCATTACGTATGTGGTATTCGATAAGGCGAATCAGGTAGGGACACTGGAAAGAACCGTACAGTACAAAGATTACACGCCGCCGAAGATCCATCTGAAGGCACCGCTTAGATATTCGACAACAGAGGTGGGGAAGGCGAACCTTACGGAGAATATGAAGGCAGAGGATTGCCTTGACGGTGACCTGACCAGTCAGATACGTACCAGTCTGGATGATGGTATGTATAATGCAGCTGCAGGAATTTACAAAGTGACCGTACAGGTAAGCAACAGTGCGGGTGATGTGTGTTCTGTGCCTCTCGAAGTGACCGTAACAGAATCCGGTGACAGACAGGAGCAGATGAAAGAATATCCGGCATTATCGGATTATATCGCGTATACAACAGTAGGACATGAAATCGATCCGATGTCTTATGTCAAAGGTATGGAGATGAATGGTGCAACATATACGTATACGGATGACGGAGAAGCTCTTGCAGGTACAAGAGAAGCGATCAGTGTGAAATCAGAAGTGGATTATTCCAAAGCAGGGGTTTATCCGGTGGAATATTCTTATACGGCAGAGGGAGCACCGACTGCGGTGACAAAGTTATTCGTTGTGGTACAGGATCAGGAGGTAACACAGGATGGAAAGTAATAATAGAAATGACATGCCGGCATTTATGGATACTGACCTGGATCCGTATACTCTTGTGCATGATATAGTGTCCAACTGGTGGGTGATCATCCTGGGGGCAATTGCGGGAGCGTTGTTAACTTATGTAGTTGTAAGCAGCAGGTATGTTCCGGAGTATACAACGCAGGCGACATTTGTGGTGGCATCCAGAGGCGATGCGAATGCGTACAGTAATCTGAGCTCGGCCAACACAATGGCGAAGACATTTGAGAAGATATTAAAAAGTAACATTATGGAGAAGAAGATCTGTGAGAAGCTGAAGGTGGAAGAGCTGGATGCAGACATTCATGCAAAGGTGCTGGAAGGTACCAATATGCTGGTCTTAAGTGTGACGGCGGATACGCCGAAGGATTCCATAGATATTATCCGTACGGTCATGGATAATTATAGCAGCGTATCGCTGTATACGGTGGGCAGTGCGGTTATGGATGTGCTGGAGGAGCCGAAAGTCCCGTATACACCGGATAATCCGCTGGATGCAGGCGGACAAGCTAAGAAGGGCGGACTTGTGGCAGGAGCACTGGTGATCATCCTCCTCGGACTGTTCTCTTATATGAAGAATACTATTAAACAGGAGAATGAGATCGAGAAGAAGCTGGATGCCAGAAGTCTCGGAGCCATCAGTTATGAATGGAAATATAAGACGATCCGGGATATATTCCGGCGTAAGAAAAAAGCGATCCTGGTTGATGATCCGGTAGCAAGCTTCCGGTTCGTGGAAAGTTATAAGAAACTGGCGGCCAAGGTAGAATACCGGATGGCAAAGAATGAACAGAAAGTCCTCGTGGTAACCAGTGTATCTGAAAATGAAGGAAAATCTACGGTTGCCGCCAATCTGGCGATCACGTTGGCAGAACAGTCCAAGAGGGTACTGCTGGTAGATGGTGATATCCGAAGACCGTCGCAGTTCCTGATCTTTGGTATGGAGCCAAAAGAGGAGAATGAACTGGGAGAGTATCTGAGAGGAAACGGATCTCTTGCGGATGTCATGGTTCCGTGTACCAGAAAGCATATGTTGTTCATGGGTGGAAAGAACTGCTATTCCTCATCGACGGAGATGCTTAACTCGGAGTCAGTTTTTTAAGCTAATGGCTGCATGCAGGAAATTTGTGGATTATGTGATCATTGATACACCACCGGCAGGAATCATCGGAGATGCGCAGATATTTGCACATTGTGCAGATGCGGTTATGATCGTGTCAAGGCAGAATTATATGCTGGCTGAAGACATCAATGAAGTAATGGACGCTTTCCGTGACAAGGAAGGTAAGGTACTGGGAGTTGTACTGAACGGTGTAAGATCGTTCTCCGGCCTGGTGGACAGTCCGGTGGGACATTATTATGGTAAATACAGCAAATACGGACGTTACGGCAATTATGGAAGAAGTAAAGGAATGTAGAGTATATGGGCGATTATAGAGACAAATCAGGAAGTGAACGTGTAGATGCGCCTGAGAAGATTGATCTGACAAATGTTATGTTGGATGTTTATCATGGTGTGAAGAGGCTGTGGTGGCTGTTCATCGGGCTTATAATTATTTGCGCAGTACAGTCTTATTTCTCGGTGAGTACCAGTTATCAGTCAAAATATGTGGCATCGGCAACAGTGTCGGTGACATCTGTCGGCGGCATGGACTATGTGGATGCACAGTCTGCCCAGCAGATGGCGGAAGTGTTCCCGTATATTCTTACCAGTGGTGTACTGAAGGATGTAGTTGCTGAGGATATGGGGCTTGATTCCATGCCGGGATCGATCGATGTTAAAGCGGATGACGGAACGAATCTTCTGACAATATCCGTATCAGGAGACGATCCGCAGATGGCATATAAGACGTTAAAATCAGTCATAAAGAATTATCCGAAAGTTGCGGAATTCGTACTTGGAGAGACCAAGCTTACGATTCTGGATGAGACCGGTATCCCGACAGATACCAAACGTGTGGAGGTTATACGTGGATCTTACAAGCGTGGAGCTTTAAAGGGGGCCATCATAGGTTGTGTGATTCTTCTGCTGTATGTGCTTTCCAGAAGAACGGTGAAGTCAAGAAAGGAACTGAAGAAGAATATCAATCTGCAGGATCTGGGAAGTATCCCGTATGTCCGCACGAAAAAGCGTAAAAAAAGAGACATTTTATAATTCAGTGAGTCTGTTAAATGAAAGAATCTCCATGAGTTATCTGGAAGCGGTAAGAAAGCTTCGTATCCGTGTTATGAAAGATATGGAGAAAAAGGAATACCAGACGCTGCTTGTTACGAGTTCGATCCCGGGAGAAGGTAAGACAACACTTTCAGCGAATCTGGCGATTTCCATTGCACAGCAGGGAAAGAAAGTACTGTTGGTCGACTGTGATCTTAGAAATCCTTCGATTGCGGGAGCGATGAATGAGCAGGAACCGCATCCGGGACTTGGTTCCGTTCTTAAGAAAGAGATGCCGTTGTCCGGAGCAATTACCAATGTAAAGCTTCCGAAGGAAAGAACGAATGAGAACGGAAGCCTTCATGTCATTTTCGGCGGCGCACCGGATGGAGAGAATTCGATGCTGATAGGAAGCGGACGTATGAGAGCGCTGATCAGTGCCCTGAAGTCAAAATATGACATTATCATCCTGGATACTGCGCCATCTGAACTTCTGGCAGATGCCCCGCTTTTGGGCAAATATGTAGATGCGGCCCTTTATGTGATCCGCTATGATTACACGAAGCTTCGTGAGATCAGAGAAGGTGTAGAAAGCCTTGCACTAAGTGGAATCGATATGCTGGGATATGTGTTCAACGGTGATAATTCATCAGGCGGACAGGGATACGGCTATGGCTACAGACGTTACGGTAATTACGGCAGTTATGGAAGCCACTACGGCAGTTATGGTAAATATGGAGCTTATGGTCACTATGGCAATATGGAAAAAACGGTTCGACGGATAAGTTTGGCCGTGTGATCAAGGGACTAAGGGGGTCACAGACAGATGAAGTTTTTTCGAAAACACAAAAAAGCGTAAGATTGCAGGAATTATAATATTATTGATCGTATTGCTGCTCGGCGGGATCTACGGATCGATCTGGTGGAAATTCTATGGGGACTCTGTAGGAGTTGTGTCGGCAGACAAAGTAGATCCGAATGCAAAGAAGGTTAAGATCGCCAAAGAAAAGAAAAAATGACAAGGATGTATATAATGTCCTTCTGGTAGGTACGGATTCCAGAGATCCGGATGCGGACCGGGGACGTTCTGACAGTATGATGATGGTATCCTTTAACAAAAAAGGAAGGAAAATCAACAGCAATCTCATTCCTGAGAGACTCGCTGGTTGACATTGACGGACACGGAAAGAGCCGTCTGGGCCATACTTATGCATACGGCGGAGTAGGACTTACGATCAACACGATCAATAAGACATACGATCTTGATATTCAGAATTATATTACGATCAGCTTTGATGATCTGGTAAATGTAATTGATGAGATTGGCGGTGTGACTGTATTCATCAGTGAAGAAGAGGCTGCCTATTACAGAGAGAACGGTATGCCGGATATCCAGGCCGGAGATGTGACACTGACCGGATCGCAGGCACTTGCACATGCGAGAAACCGTACACTGGGCAATGATTTTGAAAGAACAAGACGTCAGAGAAGTGTAATGTATGGAATCTATCGTAAGATTATGGAGAAGAAGGATCCAAGCGCGTTACTGCCTCTGATCAATTACGCTGTAAATCATGTAAAGACGAATATGAGTGTATCAGAGATGTACTCTATGGCAAAAGGATGTTCTGTCGGTAGACGATCTGAAGATGCAGCAGACATGCATTCCACAGGACGGAACGTATACAGATATCACTTATGAGGGTATGCAGGTACTGAAGGTTGATTTTGATGCGAATAAAAAGAAAATCGAGCAGTTGTTATATTAAAGGGATTTACAAAAGATGAATATAAGGGGACAGTAAACGGGCGAGTATAATGAAACAGAGCAAGAAAGTTGTGGCCAGGATTATAATATTGATCTTGGCCTTATTTACAGTAATACCGGGAACGGTAAGTCAGAAAGTATATGCGGAACCTGGCGGCAGCGAGAGCAGTCAGGCGGCAGACGCATCAAAAGATGATTCCAATAAGAAGGAAGAGAAAAAATGAAGAAGACATGACGCCGGAAGAGCGGGAAAAGAAGGCAGAAGAAGATGCCTATAAGATGGAGATCCAGTCGAACGGTTGGAAGAACTGGCCAAAAGGACCGGGCACATACGGTGAAGCTGCAATCGTGATGGATGCGGGAACAGGAAGCATCTTATATGCGAAAAATATTGATGAACATGAGTACCCGGCAAGTATCACAAAAGTCCTGACCAGTCTTATTGCTTTAAAATACGGCAATCTGTCAGACAAGGTAACATTTTCCAATGACTGCATATCTTTTATGCAGCCGGGAGATTCTTCGGTTGGATTAAAAGAAGGTAATGTGATCTCGCTGGAACAGGCATTATATGCGACGCTGCTTGCCTCAGCGAATGAAGCAGCTTATGCGGTGGCGGAAAATGTCGGGAAAAATGCCGGACATGATTACAACTGGTTCATCCAGCAGATGAACGAAGAATGTAAAAGCCTTGGCGGCAATAATTCCAATTTCGTCAATGCGAACGGGCTTCATGATGACAATCATTATACATGTGCGCGCGATATGGCTTTGATCGGCAGAGAGATCTGGCGCTATCCGGAATTCCTGAAGATCTGCCAGGAGCAGAGTTATAAGATCCCGGCATCCGATACGACGGAAGAACATGTATTTCCACAGCATCATAAGATGCTGATCAAAGAAAATAAAAATTATTACCAGTATGCGGTTGCAGGAAAGACAGGATATACATCGAATGCATTATCTACGCTGATCACATTGGCCGATAATGGCAATATGAAACTGGTATGTGTCGTACTTCGGACACATGGTGTGAATATATATCCGGATACGAAGAATCTGTTCGAATATGCATTTAACAATTTCCAGAAGATCCAGGTGGCAGATGAGAAGAAACCGGATGAAGTAGAGAAATTTATATCGGCTGCGGATAGCCAGAGTGCTGTATCGGCACAGTCAGATGGAAGTGAGGATACAGAATCCGTGCAGACAGGCGGAAATGAATATCAGCCGCTGGAGGACGGACATGTGATCCTGCCGAAGGATGTATCATACAAAGATATAGATTATGAAATTACGGATGTAGATGAAGATACCGGAGAGGGAACGATCCGGTATATATATGACGGCCATCAGGTTGGAAGTGCAACGGCAAAATTTACGGATAAGTATTTACAGAAAGTAAGCACCGGGAAAGAACGTGTGGACAGTAAGCCGAAGGATGTAGATAATTCCGGTGATTCGAAGAAAAACGGTGGAAAATCAAGTGCAAAGAGTATCTGGAAGAATTTTTTGCAAAAAGTAAAAGCAGTATGGGATTTCGGACAAGAAAAAACTTTGCCGGAAAATCAAGTAACAGAAAAATATATGATCGCCGGAGGATGCGTAGCACTGGTGATTCTGATCTTCAGTCTGATCGTGCTGCTTATACGCCGTAGAAGATAAAAAATTAGAAAATATATGAAAAATACGGAGAAAAACCGATTAAAAAAGGTAAAAACCCTTGACGGATTTTAGGATTACTGCATATAATAAGGAATGTGAAAAACGCTGACGAAGACAGTAGGATATAACAGAACGCAATAGCGAGCCGGGGATGGTGGAAGTCCGGTACAAGTAAGATATATCTGAATATCACTTCTGAGTTGCAGATTTTGAACGGTTTCAGGGTGTGAACAAGAGCCTGACTGCCAAGTAAAAACTGACGGCATTCCTCCGTTACAGGGAAGACATATGATGGTATGTTAGGTGGTTTATAAACGTAAGTACAGCTTTCGTCCTATACAGGGCGGAAGCTTTTTTCAATTCTATGTTTTAATTTTATGGAGGTAAATATGTATAAGAAAGTTTCTACGGATCTTAATTTTGTAGACAGAGAAAAACAGACAGAGAAATTCTGGGAAGACAATGACATCTTCAGAAAAAGTATGCGTGACCGTGAAGGCAACGAGATCTATATGTTCTACGATGGCCCTCCGACAGCCAACGGAAAACCGCACATCGGACACGTTCTGACACGTGTTATCAAGGATATGATTCCGAGATACCGTACAATGAAAGGATACGAAGTTCCAAGAAAGGCCGGATGGGATACACACGGACTTCCTGTAGAGCTCGAAGTTGAGAAGCTTCTCGGACTGGACGGAAAAGACCAGATCGAAAAAGTACGGTATCGAACCATTTATCAAGAAATGTAAAGAAAGCGTATGGAAATACAAAGGTATGTGGGAGGATTTCTCTAATACCGTAGGTTTCTGGGCTGACATGGATGACCCATATGTAACATACGATAACAACTTCATCGAGTCTGAGTGGTGGGCACTCAAGAGAATTTGGGACAAGAAGCTTCTTTACAAAGGATTCAAGATCGTGCCTTACTGCCCTCGCTGTGGAACTCCGCTTTCCGCACAGGAAGTAGCACAGGGCTATAAAGATGTAAAAGAACGTTCTGCAATTGTTCGTTTCAAAGTAGTAGGAGAGGATGCATATTTCCTCGCATGGACAACAACACCATGGACACTTCCGTCTAACATCGCACTCTGTGTGAACCCGGAAGAAGACTATGCGAAAGTAAAAGCTGCCGACGGATATACTTACTACATGGCAGTAGCTCTTCTTGATACAGTACTTGGAAAACTTGCAGAAGAAGGACAGAAAGCATACGAGATCCTTGAGACATACAAAGGTAAAGATCTCGAATACAAAGAGTATGAGCCATTATACCAGTGTGCTTATGACTGCGCTTCTAAGCAGAACAAGAAAGCATTCTTCGTTACATGTGACACATATGTAACACTGACAGATGGTACCGGTGTGGTTCATATCGCGCCTGCATTTGGTGAAGACGATGCCAAGGTTGGACGTAAGTATGACATGCCATTCGTACAGTTAGTAGACGAAAAAGGTAACATGGGAGAGACGACTCCATTTGCCGGATTATTCGTTAAGAAGGCTGACCCGGAAGTATTAAAAGACCTCGACGGACGTGGACTTCTCTACGATGCACCGAAGTTCGAGCACAGCTATCCACACTGCTGGAGATGTGATACACCACTTATTTACTACGCTCGTGAATCATGGTTCATCAAGATGACAGAAGTAAAAGATGAACTGATCGCCAACAACAATACAATCAACTGGATTCCGGAAAGCATCGGTAAAGGACGTTTCGGCGACTGGCTTGAGAACGTTCAGGACTGGGGTATCAGCCGTAACCGTTACTGGGGAACTCCACTGAATATCTGGGAGTGTGAATGCGGACACCAGCATTCGATCGGAAGTATCGAAGAGCTGAAAGAAATGTCCGACAACTGCCCGGATGAGATCGAACTTCACCGTCCATACATCGACGAAGTAACGATCAAGTGCCCATGCTGCGGAAAGCAGATGCACAGAGTACCGGAAGTTATCGACTGCTGGTTCGACAGTGGATCTATGCCATTTGCACAGCACCACTATCCATTTGAGAATAAAGAATTATTTGAAAAGCAGTTCCCTGCAGACTTCATTTCCGAGGCTGTTGACCAGACCCGTGGATGGTTCTACTCACTGCTTGCAATCTCAACACTGATCTTCAACAAAGCGCCATACAAGAACGTTATCGTACTTGGACACGTGCAGGATGAGAACGGTCAGAAGATGAGTAAGTCCAAAGGAAATGCAGTTGATCCATTCGACGCACTGGAGAAATACGGCGCAGATGCGATCCGCTGGTACTTCTATGTCAACAGTGCACCGTGGCTGCCGAACCGTTTCCACGGAAAAGCCGTTGTAGAAGGTCAGAGAAAGTTCATGGGAACATTGTGGAACACATATGCGTTCTTCGTACTGTATGCAAATATCGATGATTTCGATGCAACAAAATATACATTAGACTACGACAAACTGTCTGTTATGGATAAATGGCTTCTGTCTAAGCTGAATTCAGCAATCAAGGCAGTAGACTATGATCTGTCCAACTACAAGATTCCAGAGGCTGCAAAGGCACTTCAGAGCTTCGTAGATGACATGAGTAACTGGTATGTAAGACGTTGCCGTGACCGTTTCTGGGCTAAGGGAATGGAACAGGATAAGATCAATGCTTACATGACTCTGTACACAGCACTGGTTGAGATCTGCAAGACAGCAGCTCCGATGATCCCGTTCATGACAGAAGAGATCTACCAGAACCTGGTAAGGAGCGTTGATGAAAGCGCACCGGAAAGTATCCACCTGTGTGACTTCCCTGTTGTAAATGAAGCACATATCGATACAGAGCTGGAAGCTAACATGGACAACGTTCTGAAACTGGTTGTTATGGGACGTGCATGCAGAAATACAGCCAACATCAAGAACCGTCAGCCAATCGGACAGATGTATGTAAAAGCTGATTTTGAAGTACCGGAATTTTACAAAGACATCGTAAAAGATGAATTAAATGTAAAGAATGTAACATTTACACAAGATGTTCGTGACTTTACTTCATATACTTTTAAACCTCAGTTAAAGACAGTGGGACCAAAATATGGTAAAATGTTAGGAGGTATTAAAGCAGCACTCGATAACCTCGAAGGAAATGCAGCAATGGATGAGTTAAATGCTACAGATGCCCTGAAGCTTGATATCAATGGACAGGAAGTGACTCTGTTCCGCGAAGATCTGTTGATCGAATCTGCACAGATGCCGGGATATGTATCTGAGAATGACAACGGAATTACAGTTGTTATGGATACAAACCTTTCCGAAGAACTTCTGGAAGAAGGATTTGTACGTGAGATCATCAGTAAAGTACAGACCATGCGTAAGGAAGCCGGATTCGAAGTTATGGATAAGATCGCAGTATCTTATGAAGGTACAGAAAAAGCAGAGAAAGTATTTGCAGACAATGCATCTACGATCGCAGATGAAACACTTGCACTGGAAGTTACAAAAGCAGCACCAGCAGGCTACACGAAAGAGTGGAAGATCAATGGAGAAGCTGTAACGATCGGTGTGGAAAAGAGATAATCAAAGCCCAGTTTTTTAGAAGGGAAGTAGAAAATGTATAATCCAAGATTTGAAAAAGACGTATTTAAAAGAGATGTACGGAACAATGTAAAGACATTGTTCCGTAAGGAAGTAGAAGAGGCAACTCCACAGCAGTTGTTCCAGGCAGTTTCTTATGCTGTAAAGGAAGCCATCATCGATGACTGGCTTGCAACACAGAAACAGTATGAGAAAGACGATCCGAAGACCGTATATTACATGTCCATGGAATTCCTGCTCGGAAGAGCTCTCGGAAACAACCTGATCAACATGACGGCATATAAGGAAGTAAAAGAAGCTCTGGAAGAGATGGGAATCGACCTGAACGTGATCGAGGATCAGGAGCCGGATCCGGCACTTGGTAACGGTGGACTCGGACGTCTGGCAGCATGTTTTCTGGATTCTCTTGCAACACTGGGATATGCATCTTACGGATGCGGTATCCGTTACCGTTATGGTATGTTCAAGCAGAAGATCAGAGACGGCTATCAGGTAGAAGCACCGGATAACTGGCTGAAAGATGGTAATCCGTTTGAGCTTCGTAGACCGGAATATGCGAAAGAAGTACGTTTTGGCGGAAATATCCGTGTGGAATACGATGAGACAGGAAAGACACACTTCGTTCAGGAGAACTATGAATCTGTAATGGCGATCCCTTATGATTATCCGATCGTAGGATACGGCAACCATATCGTGAATACACTTCGTATCTGGGATGCAGAAGCAATCGTAGACTTCCAGTTAGATTCTTTTGACCGTGGAGATTATCACAAAGCCGTTGAGCAGGAGAACCTTGCGAAGAATATCGTAGAAGTTCTTTATCCAAATGATAACCATTACGCAGGAAAAGAACTGAGACTGAAACAGCAGTATTTCTTCGTATCAGCAAGTATCCAGGCTGCAATTACAAAGTTTAAAAAGAAACATGGTGATATCAGTAAACTGCCGGAGAAAGTAACATTCCAGATGAATGATACACATCCGACAGTAGCAGTAGCAGAGCTGATGCGTATTCTTCTTGATGAGGAGAATCTCGGATGGAATGAAGCATGGGATATCACAACAAAATGCTGTGCATATACGAACCATACGATCATGGCAGAAGCACTTGAGAAATGGCCGATCGACCTGTTCTCAAGACTGCTTCCGCGTATTTACCAGATCATCCAGGAAATCGACCGCCGTTTCATCGCGCAGGTAAGAGCACAGTATCCTGGTAATGAAGAAAAGGTTAAGAAGATGGCAATCCTGATGGACGGCCAGGTGAAGATGGCACACCTTGCAATCGTTGCAGGTTATTCTGTCAATGGTGTTGCAAAGCTGCATACAGAGATTCTGAAGAATCAGGAACTGAAAGACTTCTATCAGATGATGCCGGAGAAGTTCAACAACAAGACAAATGGTATCACACAGAGACGTTTCCTCATGCATGCGAACCCGCTGCTTGCTGACTGGGTAACAGAGAAGCTCGGCACAAAAGAGTGGATTACAGACTTGTCCAAGATGAGCGGATTAAAGGAATGGCTGGATGACGAAGAGGCTCTGAAAGAATTCATGACGATCAAGTTCAAGAACAAAGAGCGTCTTGCAGCTTACATCAAAGAGCACAACGGTGTAGAAGTAGATCCAAGATCGATCTTCGACGTACAGGTAAAACGTCTGCACGAGTACAAACGTCAGTTACTGAACATCCTGCATGTAATGTATCTGTACAACCAGATCAAAGAACATCCGGAAATGTCCTTCTATCCTAAGACATATATCTTCGGAGCAAAGGCTTCTGCAGGATATATCCGTGCTAAAGAGATTATCAAACTGATCAACTCTGTTGCAGATGTGATCAACAATGACCGCAGCATCAACGGCAAACTGAAAGTTGTCTTCATCGAAGATTACCGCGTATCCAACGCAGAGCTTATCTTCGCGGCAGCAGACATCAGTGAGCAGATTTCTACAGCTTCCAAAGAAGCTTCCGGAACAGGTAACATGAAGTTCATGATGAACGGTGCACCGACTCTCGGAACAATGGACGGAGCAAACGTAGAGATCGTAGACGAAGTTGGAATCGACAATGCATTTATCTTCGGACTGAGTGCCGACGAAGTTATCAACTACGAGCAGAACGGCGGATATAATCCATATGACCTTTACAACAATGATCCGGACATCCACAGAGTGGTAGACCAGCTGGTAGACGGAACATATTCTAACGGCGATACAGAGATGTATCTGTGAACCTTTACCAACAGCCATTCTGAATAATCGACGGGGGGTTCAAGAGCAGATATGTACTTTATCTTAAAGGACTTCCGTTCTTATGCAGATGCGCAGGCTCGTGCAATGGAAGCTTACAAAGATAAAGAAAAATGGGCTAAGATGGCTCTTAAGAACACTGCTTGTTGTGGTAAATTCTCTGCCGACAGAACAATCCAGGAATATGTAGATGATATCTGGCATCTGGATCATGTTGTGATCGATGAGGATGAATTAGAATATTAAGAGAAGTTGTCAGTGGCAAGTTCTTTTGTATATGAATAATAAGAGAAGCTCTCTCATACATTGAGGTATGGGAGGGCTTTTTTTATGTGGAACAGAAGGTATTATTATAGAGAAAAAATAAAAAAGGCAGCCTGCTGGGCGCTTATCATAATATTATTGCCGTATATTGTAACCGTATTTGTAAATGGTCCAAAGATTGTAACTGCATCGAAAGTAGATGAGATGACAATAGATGTAAAGGGCGGTGGGAAGATGCCGGTGGAAAAATATTGCATTGGAATATTGGCGAGGGACATGCCGGCAGAATATGAAGAAGAAGCATTGAAGGCCCAGGCAATCCTGGTGCGGACAGAAGTCTACCGGGCAATCCGGGATGCGGGGGAAGGACAGAAGCTTGAGAAAGAATTCTGGACCGAGAAACAGATGAAGTCGGCGTGGGGGATGCGATATGCAGAAAATTACCGCAAGTTAAAAAATGCGCTGGAATCCACGGCAGGACAAGTGCTATTCTATGAAGACGGTCTGGCGATGACACCAATTTTTTAATCTGAGTAATGGATATACCAGGGATGCGAAAGAGGTTCTTGGAAAGGAGGAGTATCCTTATCTGAAGATTGTGGAATGCCCGGAGGATGTGAATGCAGAAGATGAGATACAGACGGTTGTATTGGGAGAAAAAGATATAGGGACGATGGATGTGGAGGTAGTGGAAACAGATTCTGTAGGATATGTATTAAAGATCCGTGTGGGAGATAATACCATCAGCGGGGAAGAATTCCGAAATAAATATAACCTGGCATCCAGCTGTTTTACCCTGCAGCGTTATAACGGCAAATTGCGGGTGACAACAAGAGGAACCGGACATGGGATCGGAATGAGCCAGTATACGGCAAATGAGATGGCGAAGAAGAAAAAAATGCTATAAAAATATTTTAAAAGTATTTTTTTGAATGGAACGGAGATAAAAGAAGTGACAGAAATCGTAAAGGTGTATAACTATATCACAATCTGGCAAAAATTATGGTCAGAGGTGGTGATGAAATGAATAAAAATCAGAAACCGTCAATGTCAAAACGGCAGTGCTACCGTAGCAGCAGTATTATGTTTTGTGGCAGCGATTGCAATAGCAGGAACATATACATTTAATGATTACAGAAAAACCGCAGAAAAATGAATTGGCGAAGGCGGAAGAAAAGGCGAAACAAGACAGCGAAGCGGCAAAAGAAACCGGAACATCCAAGATTAAAAACGAAGATATGACAAGTGATACGGATGAAAGTGACAGTAACGGAACCGGGAAAGACGGAACAACAACGGGCTCTGGGACAACAGATTCCGGGACAACCGGAACTTCAGGATCAGAAGGAACCGGAACATCCGGATCATCAGGTCAGACCGGAACCCAGGAAACGGCAGGAAAAAGTCACAATATCAACTTTACGGAAGACAGTTACATCCTGTGGCCGGTGAACGGAGCTGTGATCATGAGCTACAGCATGGATAAGACGGTATATTTCCAGACGCTGGATCAGTATAAGTATAATCCGGCCGTGATCATCGAAGGCGCAGAAGGCGACCAGGTACTCTGCGGTGCGCCCGGAATCGTCAAGTCGATCGATGTCAGTGCACAGACCGGAACAACGGTTAACGTAGATATCGGAAATGGATATGAGCTGTTATATGGACAGTTGAAAGAAGTCCCGGTGAAAGTTGGGGATTATGTGGAAGCAAAGAGTGTGCTTGGTTATGTGAGTCAGCCGACAAAGTATTACAGCAAAGAAGGCTGTAATGTGTAATTTTGAGATGCGAAAAGACGGACAGCCGGTGAATCCGGTGGAGTATACGGCGGATCAGGATTAACAGAAAGGGACCGGAGATTCTTAAGAAATTTTCCGGTCATTTTTTAGCGTTCTGCCGATATCAAAGTATGCGGAAAAATCTATGAACAGGGGATAAAATTGACTTTCCGTGGGATAATGGATAAAATAAAGTGGATTATTACAGGAAAAATCGGACCGATTGTGGATAAGTGGGGACAACTACATGAATTATACATACATCGTAAAGTGTGCGGACAGCACGTTATACACAGGGTGGACAAATGATCTGGATAAGAGGATAAAAGCACATAACAGTGGAAAAGGCGCAAAGTATACAAAGACCAGAAGACCGGTGAAGCTTGTGTATTATGAAGAGCATGAGACCAAAAAATGAGGCAATGAGCCGGGAATATGCGATCAAGCATTTGACCAGGAAAGCAAAAAGAGATATTGATCAAGGGTAATGGAAACTTATGCGGAAGCTGGATGGTAAAGGGAGATATGATTAAAGCCGGTGAATTTGAGAAGATTAAGAAACTTACACGGGAAGCAAAAGACTGGCAGAATAAATGCAAAAAGAGCTCGCATCAAGTCGGGAGAGATATTATTTAATATCCCGTGTGTGATGCGGGCTCCTTTTTTATCGCCATGTGTTCGAAAGAAGCTGCTAAAGTATGCAAGAGATGTTGCCGGCAGCAAGTTCTCTGTATACCGGAAATATAAGGATAAATGGATATTACTTAAAGTACAAATGCATACATCACTACGAAGTGGCAGGCACTTCCGGCCATTACAAAGAGATGAAAGATCTCATGGCTTCCGAAATATTTGTGCTTATTGTTAAAGATTGGAAGCTTCAAAGCATAGATCACGCCGCCAACGGTGTAGATGATACCACCGGCCAGCAGCCATCCGAAAGCTGCCGGGCTTAAGGAATTCAGTAACTGTGTAAATGCCAGGACACAGGTCCAGCCCATGCCGATATAGAGCACGGAAGAAACCCATTTCGGACAGAATACCCAGAATGCTTTGATCAGGATTCCGGCAATGGCAAATGCCCATACGATTGCCAGAAGGATGAGTCCGGTTCTGCCGCCAAGTACCAGCAGACAGATCGGAGTGTAACTTCCGGCAATGAGTACGCTGATCATCATGTGGTCGATTTTTTTGAAGGATTGTATTTACTTTTCGGGATTTATCGAATGTATGGTAAGTTGTGCTTGCGGCGTACAGTAAGATCAGGCTTGCCGCATATACAGCAATTGCGATAATGTAAATTTTACTCGGTTCGCGCGCCGCTTTTAAAAAGCAATGGAATTGCTGCGAAGATTGCCATCAACATTCCGATAAAATGTGTGATCGCGCTTCCCGGATCTTTAATGTGTTCTTTTAACTGCTCTGCCATAATCATGCACCTCCTGAATGTCGAAAATATGACATGTAGTTTTCAATACTATGTTTGCTATATATGTATATTATACCCGAAACTGAAAAAAATCAAGTAGAAAAACAAAAAATATTTTTAAAATCAAAGTATTATTATAAACTGGCCTGTGCGAAAATAGAACAACTGGCTGTATGGACACATCCACTTTCGTGATAATATATTATGCGGTATTAAATTATGGCAGATGAGAGATTCATCTGTTATACACACGATGGAAGTGTGCAGGAAGGGAGAGTACAATGAGTACAAATATAACAGCAGGCAGGACAATGAATGATAATAAAGTAAAGAACCTTGTGATCACGGCATTCTTTACCGCAATTACATTTCTTGGAATTCAGTCGTTTAGGATTCCACTTCCGGCAGCAGTCGGAACACCATTTCTCCATTTTGGACATATATTTGTCGTAATGGGACTGTTACTTCAGGGTGGCAAGAGAGGAGCTGTATCAGGGACACTTGGACTTACAATCTTTGATATGCTGAATGGTTACATGCAGGATGCGCCGAAGACATTTGTGGAGACAGCAGTAAAATGTCTGATCGTCGGAGCACTTTTCATGATGCTTAAGAAGAAAGCAGACGGAGACAAGAAGAAAGAATACGGAGCAGCAGTTGTCTGCGCATTTATCTATGGATGTATCAACGTAATCATGGAATTTACTATGAGCACGATCGCAATGATGATGGTAGGAAGTGGATTTGCAGCAGCTGCAGTGGCAGCATTCACATCACTTCCGGCGACTGTGATCAATGCAGTATTTATGGTGATCGCAATTGCGATTCTGTATCAGCCGGTGAAAAAGATCTATGTGCGCATGGCATAGAAGGGGATATCACAGACTTTTTCCTTTGGGAATTGGCAGATACTTATGAACTATGGTGATATAAAAAGGCAGATATACCTTAAGTGGTGTATCTGCCTTTTGCGATTCTGAATCATTATTTCATCCGGAAGATATCGGAATAAAAATTCTTGTTATATCAGATCGTTCCTATCCAAAATATCTCTTAAGAAGTCCTTCGAATGCTCTTCCGTGACGTGCCTCATCTCTTGCCATCTCATGAACTGTGTCATGGATTGCATCCAGGTTAGCAGCTTTTGCACGTTTTGCAAGGTCGAACTTACCAGCTGTAGCGCCGTTCTCAGCGTCTACACGCATCTCAAGGTTCTTCTTTGTGCTGTCTGTAACAACTTCGCCAAGAAGTTCTGCGAATTTAGCAGCGTGCTCAGCTTCTTCCCATGCAGCTTTTTCATAGTATAATCCAACTTCAGGATATCCTTCTCTGTGAGCAACTCTTGCCATTGCAAGATACATTCCAACCTCTGAACATTCTCCTTCGAAGTTAGCTCTTAAGTCAGCTAAGATGTCTTCGCTTACACCTTTTGCCACACCTACAACGTGCTCAGCAGCCCATTCTCTTTCACCTGTCTGCTCTTTGAACTTGTCAGCGCCTACGCCACATACTGGACATTTCTCCGGTGCAGCTTCTCCTTCATAAACATATCCGCATACTGTACATACAAAATTTTTTCATAGTGTTGTTCTCCTTTTCTTTTATAATAACTTTTTTTGTTATTGATTGATAAGAGAGTAGTTATAATCTCTTAAGTTGTGCTAAATTAATATTAGTAATTGTTACTGATATTAATTTAGCATAATCTTATGTGTTTGTCAATTAGTTTTTGATAAATTTTATTATTTATTCTCGTTTAAATTTTTTGGCACATTCGCCACAGAGACCGTGGAAAAGTGTGGTGTGTGATTCGATGATTCCATCGAAACATTTATTCGCATCTTCATTAATCTTCTGGATATAGGAATCATCCATTTCCAGATCGAATACATTTCCGCAATTGGTGCATACTACATGATAATGAGGTTCGCAGCGTCCATCAAAACGATCGCCGCCATCCGGTGTCGGAATCCGAAGCGCTTCTCCGATATCTGCAAGCAGGTTCAGGTTGCGGTATACGGTTCCGAGGCTGATATTCGGAAATTCTTCTTTTATATGAAGATATACGGTATCAGCAGTCGGATGAGAAGTCGTGTGCATCAGGTAATCTTTTATAGAGGCCCTTTGCTTACTATATTTTAAACCGGCCATAAATCCTCTTTTCGATAATGATAATAATTACTATAATTGATATATCTTTAGTATAATTCGGATGATATATTTTGTCAATATAAAAGAATGAATGTAACAAAATGTAACAAATAATAAATATAAATCGAATATTAAATGTATTATAATCAAAGAAAACCTTGACAAAACGTGTTGTGATGCTATAATAACAAACGTAACATATGTAACAATTCTGTAACAATTACAAAAGATAAGAAAACATAAAGGAGGGAGTTTATGGATTCTATTCTTCAAAAAAGGATTGTTCCTGGTTACTGTGACAGGAGCCATAACGGCGTTTCCGATTATGGCGCAGGCTGCAGATATAGATGATACGCAGGATATGCCGACAGCAGGAATTGAGCAGGTACTTGGAGAATGTTACACGTCAGAGAAGACAATTTCGGTAAAGGATTACCTTGTACCGACACAAAAGGGAGAGTATTTAGATATGGCATTCGCCAATGTACAGTCATTTCTTTATATAAGAAGTGAACCGACGACAGAAAGCGAATGGGTCGGAAAATTATATCCGGATTACGCGGCAAAAAATCATAGGCCCGGTAGGAGAATGGACGAAAGTGCAGTCGGGTAATGTCACCGGATATGTATATTCCGAGTATATAACAGTAGGAAATGAAGCACAGAAAAAAGGCAGAAGAACTTGTGCAGAAGAAGGATACGGAAAATGCTAAGGAAGCATTTACGTATGCAGAATCAAAAGAAGAAGAGGCCGCAAGGCTTCAAAAAGAGGCAGAACAAAAAGCCGAGGAGGAGAAAAAGGCAGCAGAAGAAGCGGCCAAACAACAGGAAGAACAACAGACGCAGGCGGCACAGACCGGACAGGCTATTGTAGATTATGCATGCCAGTTTATCGGTAATCCGTATGTATGGGGAGGTACAAGCCTGACAAACGGAGCGGATTGTTCGGGATTCGTACAGTCGGTATTTGCACACTTTGGAATTTCTCTTCCGCGTACGACGTGGGATATGGAGAATGTAGGAACTGCGGTAAGTTACGATCAGGCTGTTGCGGGAGACATTATTCTATATGACGGACATGTTGGAATTTATATGGGAAATGGGCAGATCGTAAATGCAATTAACAGTGCAAAAGGGATAGGAATTTTGCCGGCAACATATACGAATATTGTTACGGTGAGACGACTGGTATAACAGAAACGGACGGGAGATTTTAAAATATTTTTGCGAATCTTTCGTCCCTTTTTTGTTATCCACACTATCCACATAAATTTAGAGTTATCCACAATGTACAAATCCACAAAATCGACACTTTTCATCGAACGTACAAATCTTAAAAATATGGTGAAAAGTTATCCCACAAAAAATAGGAAAATGTAGAAAATGGGATTCACAAAGTTATCCACGTTATCCACACCAAAGTGGAAAACGGGGGATTACTCGGGGATAGAAAAGAACGAACGTTTTGTAGACTTGTTATAAAATGACGTTTTGTCGAAAAAAAATGGAATTCGTATTGACTTTTAAGTAGTCAAATATTAGGAATAAATTTGCAGAAAATGTTTACACAATGGTAAAAAGCTACTATAATGGAAACACTGAAATAAAAAGGAGGCGATAAGATGGCACAGATTACAAAAGACATGACATTTGGTGAACTGCTTTCCAAATATTATTCTACATGTCCAAAGCTTGTTGACGATCTGATGGAAGCAGGAATGGGATGCATCGGATGCCCACATTCTCAGATGGAATCTATCGAAGAAGGCGCTATGGGACACGGAATTGATCCAGACCTCTTAGTTGCAAAACTGAATGCAACACTGGAAGCAAGCCAGGCATAATATAAAAAATTAAACTACAAAAAAAATCTCTACAGGATCCATGGATCATGAAGTTTTGCAAGTTTTTCGTTCAGTTAATTGGTAAAGATCCGCCGCTAGCAGATCTTTATGACAATTCCGGATCAT
>ENA-OQES01000301-OQES01000301.1-human-gut-metagenome-genome-assembly--contig:-NODE-301-length-21466-cov-3.116032_pt1 | contig 21466 bp, 26 predicted proteins | sample MGYA00242798_ERZ504641 | MGnify/ENA primary metagenome ERZ504641 (study PRJEB26092, sample SAMD00036327) | human gut metagenome | host: Homo sapiens | study: EMG produced TPA metagenomics assembly of...
GCAATTTATCTAACATGGAAAGTCCATAGAAAAGATGTCTGGCCTGGATCATCACAGCCATGATCAGTACCTGAACAGGTGCAAATGGACTAAGCAGCATCTCAACACAGACAAATTCCAGTGATCCGACCGAAAAATCAACATACTCATGAAAAATGGGTAGATAAAAGAAAAACCAGATGCATTCATATATATTCCATAAGCCATTCCAAGAAAAATGAACCCAGTCATAATAGGGATTGTTCGTGGAAAGGCTGCCTTTAGTGCTCTACGTTTCATAATTTTATTATAGTACCTCCTGATATAGTTCAGAATTATAACATGATAGGCTTGATTTATGTTAATGTCTTTCGGATTGTACGAAATTTTTTTTGAAAAAAGTGTTTACAAACCACATGAAAACCATCTATAATACAAATAGAAACCACAAGAAAACAATAGTAAAGAAGAAATAAACCACACAAAACAACATTGCGGTAAATGAGTTAAAAACAGGAGGAGTAGAATAATATGAAGATTTTAGATGCGAAGTTTGTACAGGATTTTATTAAAATGGCAAATGACGGATTCCTTCAGGGATGGCATGAGAGAAATGGTGGTAATTTAAGTTATCGTCTGAAACCAGAAGAGGTTGAGCTGATCAGACCACGTCTGAATGAATCAAGAGAATGGACAGAAATCGGAACAGAGGTTCCTGGGGCTTGCAGGAGAATTCTTCCTTGTAACAGGAAGTGGAAAGTATTTCAGAAATATTATCGTTGATCCTGAAGTATGTCTTGCAATTATCGAGATTGATTCTACAGGAACAAAATACAGAATCCGTTGGGGGGTTGGTAGAAGGTGGAAGACCGACAAGTGAGCTTCCAACTCATCTGATGAACCATGAAGTGAAGAAGAGAATCACAAACGGAAAACATCGTGTAATCTACCATGCACATACAACAAATACAATCGCACTGACATTCGTTCTTCCTTTGGATGATCAGGTATTTACAAGAGAACTTTGGGAGTCAGCAACAGAGTGTCCGGTCGTATTCCCGGATGGAGTTGGAGTTGTAGGCTGGATGGTTCCGGGCGGAAGAGCAATCGCAGAAAAGACAGCTGAACTGATGGAGAAATACGATGTTGCTATCTGGGCACATCATGGAATGTTTTGTTCAGGAGAAGACTTCGATCTTACATTCGGTCTTATGCATACAGTAGAGAAGTCAGCAGAGATCCTTGTGAAGATTCTTTCTATGACACCAAGAAAGATTCAGACAATCACACCGGAGAACTTCCGCGAACTGGCACATGACTTTAATGTAACACTTCCAGAAGAGTTCCTATATGAGAAAAAGAAATAATTAAATTTCTAAGAAAACAATAAAACGTATCAAATTGACCGAATATTCAATAGTGATAATTGAAATTCAGTCGGTTTGATGCGTTTTTTTATAACCATTTCTTAAAAGTGCGTGCTATAATAAAACAGGTCGGAAATTCTATAGATGATCAGAAAAGCGAAAGGAATGGAAAAAATGTAAATCAATGTTATATACAATCCCGGATTATTATCATGAATTTACCTGTGTTGCAGGAAAATGTGAGGACACTTGTTGTGCCGGATGGCAGATCGTTGCAGATGAAGCTGCATTAGAGAAATATAAAAAATGAAACAGGTGCATTTGCAAAGCGCTTGAAAGAATCTGTCAACTGGGAAGAAGGAACATTCAAGCAGGATAAAGACAGAAGATGTGCTTTCCTGAATCAATCAAACCTCTGTGATATGTATACTGCACTGGGAGAAGAGAGCCTGTGCAGAACCTGTAAATTGTATCCAAGACATATCGAAGAATTTGAAGATGTGCGGGAGGTTACACTTTCTGTATCCTGTCCGGAAGTGGCGAGAATCCTGATGAATAAAAAAGGAACCGGTACATTTTCTTACTTATGAAACAGATGAGGAAGAAGATTATGAAGATTTTGATCCGTTTTATATTCGAAACTGTTAGATGCAAGAGATGTGATGATTGAGATTTTACAGGACAGAGAGAAAAAGGCTGAATCTGCGAGCAGCTCTTATTCTGGCGATTGCATGTGATCTGCAGGAATGTATTGACGAAGAAGATATATTCTCTATGGATGATGTATTTGATTACTATCAGGCTGAAGAAGGTGTGCGGGAAGTGAAAAAATGCTCTTGCAGAAGTGGATTACTATACATATAGTAGAAAGATGTTTCAAAATCAGTATCAGATGGAACATTTAAGAGCGGATTGGAGTCTTATCTTCAAGAAGCAGAGAAACTATTATATAGAAATGTGAATGAAAAAATAGACAAAAAACGGTATGTTGAGATAATACAAGAATTTCATGCTTGGATGGCGAAAGAAATGCCGGAATATGAAATACAGTATGAACAGCTCCTTGTATATTTCATCAGTACCTATTTTTTGCGGTGCAGTATACGATGGTGAAGCATTTGCAAAAGCACAGATGGCTGTTGTCAGCACCCTGTTGATCCATGAACTTCTGATGGCACAGTGGATGAAGCGAGAAAAAGTGCTAGATATAAACGATGTGATAGATACGGTGTATCGTTATTCAAGAGAACTGGAACATTCTGATTCGAACCTTAATTTAATGCAAGAATTGCTACAAGAAAGTAACGAATAGATGGGAGAAATTCTTGACAGTGGTTTTTTTAACATGTTATGCTATAGTCGATTTTGAGAGACGAAGATGCAGAGTAACAGACAGAGTCTTTTCAAAGCAATTGTTTCGGACCACCCAGCGAGGTTAAGGCCATACGGACAGCCGGGTCCACTGCCGATTATGGTAACTTTGGTTGCCTTATTGATTGAGTTAAAAGCTCTAATTTTATAAGTAGGTTTCTTTGATAGCCTTGATGCGCCAGACGCGCAGACTTGTGAAACGGTCAATAAGAGTAGTAAAAGTATAATTGCTATATAGACTCTGACACGCATGATCCAGAAGTTTTATTTAAAAATCTAAGAGAAGATATTGCCTTTTCTGTTACAGCTGAGAATAAAACAGACGAATACATACCGAACGCAGGTTTGTGGCTTAGCGCCCTTATCTGCGTTTTTTTCTGTATTAAGAAAGTGTTTTGACAAAGGAACCTGGAAAGAGAGGAAATATGAAAGGGAGTCGTTTTAAATTAAACCAGAATCATGCACCGATCCATGAGGCTCTGGAGACTTTCCGGCGAATGAGAGTTGTGCCATTTGATGTCCCTGGTCATAAACGGGGAAGAGGAAATCCGGAGCTGACAGAATTTCTTGGACAAAAATGTGTAGGCGTCGATGTCAACAGTATGAAACCACTGGACAATCTCTGCCATCCGGTATCTGTAATACGGGAAGCAGAAGAACTGGCAGCAGATGCCTTTGGAGCAGCACATGCATTTTTAATGGTAGGGGGCACGACAAGTTCTGTACAGACAATGGTTCTGACTGCCTGCAAACGTGGAGATGAGATCATATTGCCACGTAATGTTCACAGGAGTGTGTTGAATGCACTTGTTTTATGTGGTGCGATCCCTGTTTATGTAAATCCGGAGGTAGACCAGCGGCTTGGGATTTCCCTGGGAATGCAAAGAGAACAGGTAGCAAAAGCGATAAAAGAGCATCCAAAGGCAGTCGCAGTGTTAGTAAATAATCCGACTTACTATGGAATATGCAGTGATCTGCGAGCGATTGTCAAGATGGCACATGAGGCAGGAATGATGTGCCTGGTAGACGAAGCGCATGGAACACATTTTTATTTCGGTGGAGGACTTCCTGTTTCAGCTATGGAAGCAGGTGCAGACATGGCGTCTGTATCCATGCACAAAAGCGGAGGCAGTCTTACACAGTCGAGTCTGCTTCTTACAGGTCCGGACGTACATGCCGGGTATGTGCGGCAGATCATCAATCTGACACAGACAACATCAGGAAGCTATCTTCTGATGTCGAGTCTTGACATTTCAAGAAGGAATCTTGCACAACGTGGCCGTCAGATTTTCCATCAGGTAGCAGATATGGCGGAATATGCCAGAGAGGAAATCAATGCAATCGGTGGTTATTATGCATTTGGAAAAGAACTGGTAAATGGAAATTCTGTTTTTGATTTTGATATTACAAAGTTAAGTGTACATACGTTAGATATCGGACTCGCAGGAATTGAAGTTTATGATATTCTGCGTGACGAATACGACATTCAGATCGAATTTGGAGATATTGGAAACATTCTTGCTTACCTTTCGATCGGAGACCGCGCACAGGAAGTAGAACGGCTTGTGAGTGCACTTGCAGAGATCCGCAGACGTTTTCAGACAGACGGAACAGGACTTCTGAGTCAGGAATATATTGATCCTCAGGTAGTGACCAGCCCACAGGATGCTTTTTATGCAGATAAATGCAGTCTGCCACTCAGGGAAACAGAAGGTATGGTCTGTAGTGAATTTGTGATGTGTTATCCGCCTGGAATTCCGATCCTTGCGCCTGGGGAACGCATTACAGCAGAAATTCTGGATTATATCGAGTATGCAAAAGCGAAGGGTTGTAATATGACCGGACCAGAAGATCCGGATATTTTGAAACTGAATGTTCTGACAGGGAGGTAATAACAATGGAAATGTGGTTTTCAGAATTCCATACACCGGATGTGAAACACAGTATCCGGGTAAACCGTCAGCTCTTTTCCAGACAGAGTGATTATCAGAGAATTGATATTTTTGAGACACCGGAATTTGGCCGTGTTCTGACTCTGGACGGAAATGTAATGCTGACAGAACGTGACGAATTTATTTATGATGAGATGATCACGCATGTGCCGATGGCGATTCATAAAGAAGCAAAAGAGATTATGGTGATTGGAGCCGGAGATGGCGGTGTCGTTCGTGAACTGACCAGATACGACAGGGTCAGGCACATTGATCTGGTAGAAATGGATCCGATGGTTGTCGAGGCATGCCGTGCATACCTTCCGGAAAATGCATGCAGACTGGATGACAGAAGAGTACATCTTCATTACGAAAATGCACTCCGTTTTATCCGAAGATGCGAGGCAAAATATGATCTTATTATCGTAGATTCTTCTGATCCGTTTGGCCCATCGGAAGGATTGTTTACCCGCGAATTCTATGGAAATTGTTACAATGCGTTGAAAGAGGATGGAATCATGGTCAATCAGCAGGGAAGTCCATTCTACGCAGAAGATGCACATGCAATGCAGCGAAGCCATAAAAGAATTGCCAGTACATTTCAAATCAGTCGTGTTTATCAGGCACATATCCCAACCTTTGCCGCAGGTTACTGGTTGTTTGGATTTGCCAGCAAAAAATATCATCCCGTAGATGATCTGGACGCAGAAGCATGGAATGCATTAAATCTTCGTACACGTTACTATACAACAAGACTCCATAAAGGAGCATTTTACCTTCCGGCATTTCTGGAAGATATGCTGAAAGAAGTGGAGGAATAATTCATGATTTTACCGAATATAGAAACTTTTATCGGATGCGAAAGCAGCTTTGAGGAAGCATCGATTGTCCTTTATGGTGCGCCGTTTGATTCGACGACAAGTTTTCGTCCGGGCGCAAGATTCGGTCCGGCAGCTATGCGTCATGAGAGTTTTGGACTTGAAACTTACAGTCCATATCAGGACAGAGACCTTATGGATATCAGTGTATTTGACAGTGGGGATCTGGAACTTTGCTTTGGAAGCAGTGAAATGGCGCTTTCGGATATTCAAAAGAGAGCAGAAGAAATATTGAAATCAGATAAATTTCCATTGCTTCTGGGAGGAGAACATCTGGTGACGCTGGCAGCAGTACGCGCTGTAGCTGCGAAATATCCGGATCTACATATCATCCATTTTGATGCACATGCAGATTTAAGGGATGATTATCTGGGAGCCAGATTGAGTCATGCCTGTGTTCTGCGAAGATGCCATGATCTTCTGGGAGACGGCCGTATCCATCAGTTCTGCATCCGAAGCGGAGAGAGAGAAGAATTTAGATTTGCCGCGCAGCATACAGATTTCCATCCACTTTCTTTTGACGGACTGGAAGAGACTGTAAGAGAACTGAAAGAGAAAAATGTACCAATTTATTTTACAATTGATCTGGATTGTCTGGATCCGGCAGTATTTCCGGGAACAGGGACTCCGGAGGCGGGGGGTAGTAACTTTTTTAGAGCTTCTTGAAGCCATCCGTACAGTTGCACAGGCAAATGTAGTAGGAGCGGATGTGAATGAACTTGCTCCTATGCTGGATGCAAGTGGTGTCTCAACCGCAACAGCATGTAAGGTTCTTCGTGAACTGCTTCTGGCAATTGCAAAATAAACAGGCAACTTATAAAAGAGCAATTATAAAAAAGAATATGTAACTGTTCAGAGCCAAGCCAAAATTTCATAAAACAGGTGTAAAATGCTTGCATTTTTAAGACTGTTTTGAAATTTTATTTGGCGGATACGCCACACCTTCAAAATGCGTAGCATTTTGAAGGTTGGCTCTGAACAGTTACAAGAATATTATAAATATATAACTGTTGAAGAAAAGGAGAAGAGTTATGAGCAGAGTACTTGTAATCGGCTGCGGAGGAGTAGCCAGTGTAGCAATTCAGAAATGTTGTCAGGCAGATGAGGTCTTCACAGAACTTTGTATCGCAAGCCGTACAAAGGAAAAATGTGATGCACTTGCAGAAAAGCTAAAAGGAAAGACAAAAACAGTTCTTACGACAGCTAAGGTTGATGCAGACGATGTGGATCAGCTGATCGAACTGATCAATGATTACAAACCGGATCTGGTAATGAACATTGCGCTTCCATATCAGGATCTGACGATTATGGATGCGTGTCTGGCATGTGGTGTAAATTATATGGATACAGCAAACTACGAGCCGGAAGATACGGATGATCCGAAGTGGCGTGCAATTTACGAAAAACGCTGTAAAGAAGAAGGATTTTCAGCATATTTTGATTATTCCTGGCAGTGGGCATACCGCAAAAAATTTGAAGATGCAGGTCTTACAGCACTGCTTGGATGCGGATTTGACCCGGGTGTCACACAGGCATATTGTGCATATGCATTAAAACATGAATTTGATCAGATTGATACCATTGATATTCTGGACTGCAATGGCGGTGATCATGGATATGCATTTGCGACAAACTTTAATCCGGAAATCAATCTTCGTGAAGTAAGTGCACCGGGAAGTTACTGGGAAAATGGACATTGGGTAGAAATCCCGCCAATGGAAATTAAGAGAGAATACAACTTTGATCAGGTCGGAGACAAGGACATGTATCTGCTTCACCATGAGGAAATAGAGTCTCTTGCAAAAACAATTCCAGGTGTGAAACGTATTCGTTTCTTTATGACTTTTGGACAAAGCTATTTAGATCATATGCGTTGTCTTGAGGATGTGGGAATGCTTTCTACAACACCGATCCAGTACAATGGACAGGAAATCGTTCCGATCCAGTTCCTGAAAGAACTTCTTCCGGATCCGGCAAGTCTTGGTCCACGCACAAAAGGAAAAACAAATATCGGCTGTATTTTTACCGGTGTAAAAGATGGAAAAGAGAAGACTTACTATATCTATAACGTATGCGATCATCAGGAATGCTACCATGAGGTTGGAAGCCAGGCAATCAGTTATACAACAGGTGTTCCGGCAATGTGCGGAGCATTGATGATGCTGACTGGAAAATGGATCAGACCAGGTGTATATACCGTAGAGGAATTTGATCCGGATCCGTTCCTGGATGCACTTGACCGTTATGGTCTGCCGCGCAGTGAAAATCATGATCCGAAGTTGGTAGACTGATGGAAAGATTAGATAAAAGAGCACCATTTACAGCCACCGGCGGAATTATTCCGCCGGAATTTCAGAACATCAAAACACCTTGTTATATACTGGATGAAAAAGCACTTATAGAAAACGCAAAACTGCTCGGTGAAGTAGCAGAACGGACAGGATGTAAGATGCTTCTGGCACAGAAAGCATTCAGTAATTATGATTGTTATCCTTTTTTTGAACCGTATCTGGCAGGTACAGAGGCCAGTGGATTGTATGAGGCAAGATTAGGGGCAGAGGAAATGGCGGGAAAAGAAGTTCATGTATTCTGTGCAGGTTACCGGGCGGATGAATTCGAGGAACTTCTTCAGTATGCCGATCATATTGTATTTAATTCTCCGTCCCAGCTTCTTCGCTTTGGAAGAATGGCGAAAGAGGCAGGAAAAAGCGTGGGACTCAGGATCAATCCGGAATGCTCTACCCAGGAGGGACATGAGATTTATGACCCTTGTGCACCGGGAAGCCGCATGGGTACAACAAGAGTACAGTGGGATGAAGCAATTGTGAAGAATCCGGAGTTAATGGAACTTTTGGATGGGGTTCATTTCCATACTCTCTGTGAGCAGGACTCGGATGATCTGGAGACAACCCTTGCTTCCGTAAAGAAACAGTTTGGCGATTTGATCACCAAAGTGAAATGGATTAATTTTGGCGGTGGTCATCATATTACAAGACCGGGATATGATATTGGGCGACTGGAGCAATGCATTCGAATGGCACAGGAAGAATGGAAGGTTGAGGTTTATCTGGAACCGGGAGAAGCCTGGGCATTGAATGCAGGATTTCTTCTTACCAGTGTGCTGGATGTTCTGAAAAATGGAGACACACAGATCGCGATCATAGATGCCAGCGCTGCCTGCCATATGCCGGATGTACTGGAAATGCCTTATTGTCCACCGCTTCTTGGAACATCGGATGAGACAACAGATAGTGGGATTACAGTCCGACTTGGAGGCCCAACCTGCCTGTCAGGGGATGTGATCGGAGACTATAAATTCAGCAAATTACCGGAATACGGAGATCTTCTTCTGTTTGGAGATATGGCGATTTATACGACTTGCAAAAATAATACATTTAACGGGATGCCATTACCGGATATCTGGATCAGACATGCTGACAGAACCATGCAGCAGCTAACTTCATTTAATTACACAGATTTTAAAGAAAGATTAGGAAGCCGTGAATAGCGGCTTCCTAATACATTTATCTAACACATTTCTTGTTTCACATCAACGTCCATACCCAATATACAACTCCAAGCGCCCAGCTTGTCACAATTCCATACAGGATCACCGGTCCGGCAATCGTGAAGATCTTACAACCAATACCAAAAACCTGTCCCTCCTTCTTATATTCAATCGCAGGTGCAGCAACAGAGTTGGCAAAGCCGGTAATCGGAACAAGTGCACCGGCACCGCCCCATTTGGCAAGCAGTGGATAAATTCCGGTACCGGTGAGAAGGATACTCAGAAGAATGAGCAGAATAGAAGTCCAGCTGCTGCAGTCATCCGGGGAAAGTTTTTTCAATTCACAGAAATGATAAATACATTGTCCGATCAGGCAGATCGTTCCACCAAGGAAGAATGCCTTCATCATGTTGAACCACACATTGTGCTGTGGTGTTTTCTTTTTGACATAGGCTTCGTATTGCTTCTGTTGCTTCAATTGTTCTATTTTGTCCATAAATGAAAATCCCTTCTTTTTGTTTTTAAATTCTACACATAGTTTTTCACAAAATGAAAATAATATCCTTAAAAATAAATAATGAAACATCAGAAATGAGGAAACGATATGAATGATACGAGAAACAAAAACCGGGCAGTTGAATCAGAGTGTGGTCCTTTTCATCTGTCCCAGCTTCGTGGAGCACAGAGCATTGTATTCACAAAAGCACCTTATCTTCTAAGCGCAGCATCAGTTGCCGGAAGCAAAGAAGCGCAGGGGCCGCTTGGAAAATGCTTTGATTTGACAAATGAGGATGACCTGTTTGGAGCAGAGACCTGGGAGGAAGCCGAAAGCAATATGCAGAAGGAAGCCTGCGTACTGGCACTGGGAAAGTCGCATGTGGATCCGAAGTCTGTGCGTTATCTCTTTGGTGGAGATCTTCTCAGACAAGGGATTGCAACTTCTATGGGCGTTGAAGATCTGCAGATTCCCATATTCGGCCTGTATGGCGCATGTTCCACATCAGGAGAAGCACTGGCATTAGCAGCAATGAGTGTGGCAGCAGGATACGGAGATTACATGCTGGCAGTAACATCCAGCCATTTCGGAAGTGCAGAGAAAGAATTTCGATTTCCGTTAGGATATGCGAACCAGAGACCACTTTCCGCACACTGGACCGTGACAGCCAGCGGGGCTTTCCTTGTAGGAAGCCATCTGAATAAAATACATTCCGATAAGCAACGTCAAAGAAAACTCCCAGTTCCGGCATATTCGGATCACGGCGTCACGATAGGGAAGATCGTGGACTTTGGCTTGAAGGATTCGCAGAACATGGGGGCATGTATGGCTCCGGCTGCAACTGATACCATCTACCGTAATTTTCAGGATCTTGGACGAACTCAGGAGGATTACGATCAGATCATAACAGGTGATACTTGGATATATTGGTCAATCCATACTTTTTGACCTAATGAAAAGCAGAGGATATGATATCAGAAAAAAGCATATGGATTGTGGAATGAGCATCTTTGACCAGGAGACACAGGATACACATGCCGGAGGAAGCGGCTGTGGATGCGCAGCGTCAACACTGGCTTCATATATTCTGCCAAAGCTTGAGATTGGAGAATGGAGAAAGATACTTTTTGTGCCGACCGGTGCATTGATGTCAACGGTCAGCTTCAATGAAGGAGCAAGTGTGCCTGGAATTGCGCATGCGATTATGATCGAACACTGTTGAAAAGCCCTATTATAATAGGAAGAAGTAAAAAAAGACGATAAGTATGTGTCAAAAAAACAGAAAAGGAATAGGAAAAATGGATTATATTAAAAGCAATTTTTAATCGGAGGTCTCATCTGCGCTGCAGTGCAGATTCTTCTGGACAGAACAAAGCTGATGCCGGGACGTGTTATGGTATTACTCGTCTGCACAGGCGCAGTGCTTGGATTTATTGGAGCATACGAACCATTTGTAAAATTTGCAGGAGCAGGTGCAAGCGTTCCACTTCTTGGATTCGGAAATGTCCTGTGGAAAGGTGTGAAGGAAGCTGTTGATAAAAACGGATTCCTCGGAATCTTTCTGGGAGGGTTCAAGGCAAGTGCCGCCGGAATCAGCGCAGCACTTACTTTTTGGATAACCTGGCTTCATTGATTTTTGAACCCAAAATGAAGAAATAAACGAGAAATCACTATAATGTTACAAAATGTTACAAGGTTCATAAAAATATACATGAAAATATCTTGACAGTAAAAGAAAAATGAAATATCATTAATTGAGTATTAAAGGCAATAAGATACGACGGAACAAGGAGGCACGGCAGGACAGATTTTTTATCCCAGGTGTCTCTTTCATTGTGTAAAAGGATGAGTTAAAGATGATTGATATACATAGCCATATCTTGCCTGGAGTTGATGATGGAGCGTCTTCGATGAAAGAAAGTCTTCATATGCTTTCTATGGCGAGAAGACAGGGAATCACAGATGTGTTTGCAACTTCACATTATTCCAAAGCGTTTCCAAACAGAGATCCGGAGAAGTTGAGACGTCTTCGGGATGAGCTGATGAGCCGCGCAAACCGTTCGGTGAAAGGTCCGGATGGGAAGATAAAGCGCAGACAGCCAATTCGAATCTGGACAGGACAGGAGATTTTTTTGATTCTAATAGTGTTATACGTCTGCTTGAAGAGGGAAGACTGCTTACGTTGGCAGACAGTAATTATGTATTGGTTGAGTTTATGCCTTCAGTACCGTATTCTGAGATATGTACAGCAGTGAGGAATCTGTCAAGAGCAGGGTATGCTCCGGTAGTTGCTCATGCAGAGAGATACCGCTGTCTTAGAAAAGGCAAGCGTGTAGAAGAACTGATTGACCTGGAAGCATTGATCCAGATGAATTACAGATCCGTCAGCGGTGATTGGAAGGATTCGACAGCACGCTGGTGTAAGGATAATCTGAAAAAAAAGAATATCCATTTCATGGGAACCGATATGCACAATATCGGGAAACAGAATGCCTGATACAAAAGAGGCAATGAGCTGGATGAGGAAGCATTTAGACAGTACTTACCTCAGACAGATAACAAAAGAGAATGCACTTCGCATTGCAGAAGGCAAATAATAAAATAAAGGGGAGTAAAGATGGGAAATACGCATGATGACGACGAGGTCGAGATTGACCTCAGAGAACTATACTACGCATTGAAAAGCGTGTTTGGTAATCCTTGCAGCCGTACTGGCAGGAGCAGTGATTGCCGGAGCAGCAACAAAGCATTTTGATGACACCTGTTTACAGCGCAACATCTACAATGCTTGTTCTCACAAAGGAAACAACACTTTCTTCACTGGCTGATCTGCAGATCGGTAGTCAGCTGACGAAAGACTACAACATCCTGATCACAAGCCGTACAGTATTGCAGGACGTAGTAGATGAACTGAATCTGGATATGACATATAAAGAGTTGATGGAATGTATCACAATAGAGAATCCAAGTGATACACGTATTCTTTCCATTACAGCAATAGACAAAGATCCAAAGATGGCAAAGAAGATTGCTGACACGCTGGCGAAGACATCAGCTGACTTTATCGGAGACAAGATGGAAGTAACACCACCGAAAGTTATTGAAGAAGGTGAAGTGCCGACAATCCAGACAAGTCCGAGTACAAAGAAGAATGTGCTGATCGGAGCACTGGCTGGTCTGATTCTTTCCGCAGGTATTATTATCCTTCTCACACTGATGGATGATACAATCAAGTCAGAGGAAGATATCGAGAACTACCTCGGTCTGACAACACTGGCAAGTATTCCGGATAGAAAAGACTACATTACAGGAAAAGGACCTCGCAATTCAAGCAAGACAACATCGAAGAAAAAGAAGAAAAGGAGGAAAAAATAAATGGCAATTCAGAGAGTTATGATGACGGACTCCAGAAAAGAAGACGTCTTCTATGAAGAGGCTATTAAAACCCTCCGTACAAATATGCAGTTCAGCGGTGTCGAGACAAAGAGTATTGTTATCACAAGCTGTTATCCGAATGAAGGAAAAAGTGACGTGGCTTTCCAGCTTGCAGTAGAGATTGGAAAGATGGGAAAGAGAGTTCTGATTATAGATGCAGATATCCGTAAATCCAGTTATATCAAACGTTACCAGATCAAGCAGAAGACCAATGGACTGTCACAGTATTTAAGTGGACAGGTTGCTTTGGAGGAAGTGATTTATTCTACAAATTACCGTAATCTTGAGATTATATTTTCCGGTCCGTACGCTCCGAACCCATCAGAGCTTCTGGAGCAAGGACGTTTCAGCAGACTGATTGAAGAGACGAGAAAAGCCTATGATTATGTTTTAATCGATACACCACCGATCATCAATATGAGTGATGCAGCAATCGTAGCAAAACAGTGTGATGGTGCAATCCTCGTAATCGAGAGCGAAGCAGTAAGCAGAAGAGATGCTATGAAAGCAAAAGATCAGCTTATGAAGAGTGGATGTAAGCTTCTCGGTGCAGTATTGAATAAAGTGGATATGAAGAAAGAGAAATATTATAGTAAGTATAATTCATACTACTATGGTAAAAGCAAACAGGAATAGTCGGATATGCAGTGGAGAATATCCGCTGCATATTCCATTTTACAGGGGAATTACAGACAAAACATTTAAGATGAATAAAATCAGATATTTTGTTATGTAGTCAGACAGAAGACTATCAGGGGAAAAGGGTGTACGAGGAGAATGTACAGGAAGAACAGTAACAGTTGGTTGAAGCACTGGGACTTCATCATATTAGATCTTGTCGCATTACAGCTGGCTTATGTAAGCAGCTTTGTATTGCGCATGGGAATAAATGATCTGGATCATAACGGATTATATCTGAATATCGGGATTTTTATTGCACTGGTAGACATTTGTACAGCTTTCTTTACAGAGCCATATCATGGAATCATGAGAAGAGGATACTTTGTAGAGTTTAAGAATGTATTGAAGCATGTGTTTATCGTGAGTGCGCTTGTAATCGTATATCTCTTTATGAGTAAACAGGGAAGCATGACCTCACGTCTTGTGATTACATCATTTATTCCAATGTCAGTTATTTTGATTTATGCGGTGCGAATCATATGGAAGAGATATTTACTGAAACATGGCAATATGCTCTATTCAAAAATAAATATGCTCCTTGTTTCAACAAGTGATGAAATAGATTCCATGTTAAAACGAGTGGAACAGAATGTATTTAATGAATTTGATATTGTCGGAATCGTACTTGCAGACCGCGAACCGGAAGAAAATGAATTGATCGAAGGAATTCCGGTCGTAAGTAAGATCGATACAGTAACTGAATACATACAGACAAGATGGGTTGATGCTCTTCTTGTTGGAATTAAGAAGAAAACATTGATACCGGAAGATTTGTTTGAAACATGCGTGAACATGGGAATTACAGTTCACGAATGTCTAGAAGACAGAGCAGGATGGGCAGGAAATCAGTTTATTAACCGCATGGGTGGATATACAGTCCTGACTTCCAGCGTCAGAGTGATTTCCTCACGACAGGCTATGATGAAGAGAACGATGGACATCTGTGGCGGAATCGTTGGAATGATTCTGACAGGTATCATTACAATATTCCTTGCGCCGGCAATCTATATTGCTTCACCGGGGCCAATCTTCTTCTCTCAGATGAGAGTAGCAAAAAACGGAAAATTATTTAAAATCTATAAATTCCGAAGCATGTATATGGATGCAGAGGAACGCAAGAAAGAACTGATGAAACAGAACGAGATGAAGGGGCTCATGTTCAAAATGGAGAATGACCCAAGAATCATCGGAAGCGGAGCGGATGGAAGCAAGCATGGACTTGGCTGGTTTATCCGTAAGACATCTTTGGATGAATTCCCGCAGTTCTGGAATGTACTTAAAGGAGATATGAGTCTCGTAGGAACCCGTCCACCAACAGTAGATGAGTGGAAACAGTATGAGCCATATCACCGCGGAAGACTTGCCGTGAAGCCGGGACTGACCGGAATGTGGCAGGTGAGTGGAAGAAGTGATATCACTGACTTTGAGGAAGTTGTGAAGCTTGATATGGAATATGTCAAGAACTGGAATGTCGGAATGGATATTAAGATTCTGTTCAAGACCGTCGGAGTCGTGCTTAAGGGCAGCGGATCCAAGTGATGGAATGGATGGAAGAGATGAAGTAGAATGAATGATGATCTGCAGTGGAACCGGGAGGGGAAGCTGCAGGTGTTATTAGTTCTGAACGTATAGCTACGGGTAGAAATAAACGAAGAGGGAAGACAGGGGTGCTTGGGAGTGGAATGGAGCTTGTTGAGATGGTTTTCTTTTTTTCGAGGGATTGAACGTATAGCCATACGAGAAAAAGCAAGAGGAAATTATAGGAATGTCAAATAAGAAAAATCTTCTGATTTATGCTCATTACTATATTCCGGATACTGCGTCAACGGGGCAGATTCTCCGTGAACTGGCGGAGGGTATGCTGGATAAGTTCAACATCACGATCATTTGCGTGGTGCCGAGTTACTTAGGGACGATTGAGGATAAATATAAGACACAGAAATATTACGAAGAAGAAATCAATGGCGTGAAGGTTCTGCGAATTCGAGTGCCGGAGTTCAGCAAGGCCAATAAAAAGAGCCGTGTGAAGAATATTGTTTCTATTCTTTGGGCAATGGGGCAACTTTCAAGGTTGGAAAATGGATTATGTGTTCTCCATTTCTCAGCCTCCGATTCTTGGAGGTCTACTGGGTGTTTGGGGTAAGTGGGTGAAGCACGCCAAGTACATTTATAACATTCAGGATTTTAATCCGGAGCAGGTGCTGGCTGTTGGTTATACCAAGAGCAAGTTTGTTACTGATGCCATGATGTGGTTCGACAAGTTCAGTTGCAAGCGCAGTGACTTGATAATCACGGTTGGTCGTGATCTGGTGGAGACGGTGGAGAATCGTTTCAAAGGAAAGAAGGTCCCTAAGACTGTCATGATCAACAACTGGATCGATGAGAATGAAATCTATCCGCTGGATGAGAACAATGAAAGAGTTGTTGCTTTCAAGAAGAAGTACGGTTTGGATGGTAAGTTCATCATTATGTATTCAGGCAATATTGGATTGTACTATGACCTAGAGAATCTGATGAAGGTTGTGGAGAGAATTAAGCCGGGTACCAAGACTACAGATGGCCGAGAGGTTGCATTCGCATTTGTCGGTGCCGGATCTGTGCTGGACAAGCTGGTGCTTTATGTAAAAGAGCATCACATGGACAATGTGACCTTTATCCCGTATCAGGATAAGGCTGACTTGATTTATAGCCTGAATGCTGGAGATGTTCACTGGTGTGTGAATGCGAAAGGCATTAAAGGCGTGAGCTGCCCGTCAAAATATTATGGTCTGGCTGCAGCAGGAAAGCCTGTAATTGGAGTACTCGAATCTGGTTCTGAAATTCGAGGTCTGATCGAAGATACAAATGGAGGTTTGTGCTGTGAGCCGGGTGAATATGACAAAGTGGAAGAGAATATCTGCTGGTTTATTGAGAATGCTGGAAAAGACGAATTGAAGACAATGGGAAGTAGAAGCCGTGAAAATCTGGAGAAGAATTTGACCAGAAATGTGTCAGTGAGAAAATACGCAGAAGAAATTTTGAAGCTGTAAAGGAGGCGAGAGGTATGAACAGTAACTGGTTTAAGCTGGTTATGAAGATGACGAAAGTTGAATATGGGAAGAGTCTCTTGCTGAAGGGCGTGCCGATCATCTTCAACAAGGGCGGTGCCAAGCTGAAGATTGGTGAAAATGTCATTATCAAGAGCTGCTTCCTTAGTAACTTGGTTGGGCTTTACAGCCGGACGATTATTGTGACTCGCGCTCCAGGTGCAGAGATTGAAATTGGTGATAATGTTGGGATAAGCGGAGCAACGATTTATGCTCGAAAGAAGATTACAATTGGTGAGAACACCTGCATCGGCGGAAACTGCAAGATTCTGGATAATGACTTTCATCCTATCGAAGCAGAAACGAGAAACAAGCTGCTGCGAGATGAGAACGGTGGCGATAGTAATCAAGTGCCGAGCCGAGAAATTAAAATCGGCAGAAACTGCTTTATTGGGTGCAATAGTATCATCCTAAAAGGCACAGTGTTGGGCGATAGCTGTGTTGTCGGTGCCGGTGCAGTGGTATGTGGTAAGTTTGAGGATAACTGTGTGATTGCTGGAAACCCGGCGAGGGTTATTAAGAGGTTGTGAGGAAAATGACAGATTTAACAGTAGTTATACTAACTAAAAAAATGAAGAAAAGAATCTTAGAAAGTGTGTGGAATCCTTTCGTGGAGTTGCTAAGAGATTCGTTATCGTAGACAGCTTCAGTACGGATGGAACAGAAGCTTTATGCAGGGAACTGAACTCGGAACTTCAGAAAATTGGTTCTGCGCTGGATTTCTATCAGCACAAGTGGATTTCCTATGCAGATCAGCTGAATTGGGGGCTCCAACACACTGGCATTGATACAGAATGGTCTATGCGCATGGATGCAGATGAAGAAATTATGGAAGATTTGGCAGCGGAAATTGATGAGAAGCTCCCGAATGTCAAGGCACCAGTGAATGGTATTATCCTTCGACGCAGAGTTTATTTTATGGGGCGCTGGATAAAACACGGTGGTCGTTATCCTGAGTTGCTACTCCGTATTTTCCGTACAGGCAAGGCATCCTGTGAGATAAAAATCATGGATGAGCACATGATTTTGTCCGAGGGAACAACTGTTGAGTTTAAGCATGATCTGATTGACAACAATCAGAAGGATTTGGAATGGTGGACAGCAAAACATAACTGGTACAGTAACCGTGAAGTGCTGGATCACCAGATGACACTTGAAAATGCAATGGATGAGAGCCTGGAGCAGGATGGCACATCGTCTGGACAAGCAAAGATGAAGCGTGTGGTGAAGAATAGCGGATATTATAGACTGCCGAAGTTTTTCCGTGCTCATCTGTATTTCATCTATAGGTATTACATTAAGCTGGGGTTCCTGGATGGACCGGAAGGAAAGATATTCCACTTCTTGCAGGCGTATTGGTATCGTTTCTTGGTAGATGCCAAGATTTATGAATGCGAGAAAAACGGGAATAAAGATGGAACAACAGGGAGCATTGGAGCAATTCCTAGTAATCTGGGGGGGGCAGTACTGAAAAAATTAAGTTTTGCCCTAAATTTGACATTTCGTTGGCACTGGAAGGGCGGTGCTGGCATGAATTGGGTATATTATTCAAAAGATTCTAAAAAGATGTTTAATCGCCCTTGCGTTAATCAATCAAATATTGAGAAAAGTGCGCAAATTGATATTGGATCAGTTGTAGTAGAAACCTCTATGGATCGATATTCATATATAGGAGAACATACATCGGTTTTGTGTGCAGAGATAGGTGCATTTACCTGCATATCGAATTATTGCGCAATTGGCGGAGGAAGCCATCCAATAGATTGGGTTTCAGTTTCACCAGTATTTAATACAACAAAAGGAATAATTAAGAAGAAATTAAGTTCGTTACAATATTCACCGTTTCAGAAGATTCATATCGGAAATGACGTATGGATTGGGTCACATGTGTTAATAAAAAGTGGTGTGACAATTTCTGATGGCGCAGTTATTGGAATGGGTTCCGTAGTTACACATGATGTCGGTCCATATGAAATTTGGGCAGGAAATCCAGCTCGAATGATTCGGAAAAGATTCGATGATGGAACAGTGGAAAATTTAAAACAGATTAAATGGTGGAATTGGAACGAGGAAAAAAGTCAAAGAATATGCCGCATATTTCTCGGATCCCAATGAGTTTATGCGTCATGTGGAGGAAAAATCAAAAGTGACAAATTACTAATTATAGGAGAGTTCCCCAGCACCGTATCGTGTTGAAGTGTTTGCAGATTTGGCAAAGCATTGGTCATCAAAAGTATATTTTGAATATCAGCAAGATGAAAAAAGGAACGGCTGAGTGGCTATCAAGAGTATCTGTGGATTGTAATATCCTTGATAATCCATCTGCAAAAAAATGAATTCAAACAGGACATAAAAAATTCTGAAATCATACGAGGCAGTTATTCTGTACAATAACTGCCTAAAAAATGCTATCATTTTGGAATTGTTTTGCAAACTTAAGAGAGTTCCTTACTTTATCAATTGTGATGGATGCAATGATATTGAGGAATCAAATCCTCTAAAGAAAGCATTAAAATGCTTTTTGATGCGAGGGGCAGCTGGTTATTTTGCGGGTGGCCAATCTGCAGTGAAGTATTTTGAATACTATGGGGCAAATCGCAAAAGAATACATTTGCATAATTTTACTTCACTCCATCAGGAAGATATCAATAAGAAACTCTTGTCTGATGCTGAGAAAAATCTGTTTGAAAGAGAAAATCGGGATGACTGGAAAATTTAATGTTGTCACAGTTGGCAGACATATCGAATGCAAGGGTTTTGATATTGTGCTGAAGGCAGCAGAAAAAATTTGGCGAATCCGTAGACTTTTACATTATCGGTGGTGAACCGTCTGCGGAAAATAAGCAGTATAAAGAATCACATAATCTTTCAAATGTTCATTTTGTTGATTTTTTAGGCAAGGATGAACTAAGAGAATACTACAACGCAGCAGATCTTTTTGTGCTTATGACTCGTGGCGATACGTGGGGGCTTGTAATCAATGAGGCTATGGCAAATGGCCTTCCAGTTATAACAACGAAGCGATGCGTGGCGGGCGTAGAACTTATTAAAGACGGAGAAAACGGCTACATTATTGATGTTGATGATACAGAGGCGTTAGTAAATAAGGTCTTAATGCTAAGGGATAATGAAGAGCTATGCAGACAAATGAGTTTTGCAAACATTAATAAAATGCAAACAAATACGATTGATCAAATTGCAAAGGATCACATTCAAGTGCTTGAAAGCTTCTTTAAGAAAAGAAGCAGTAAGTAGAGGAAAAATAAGTGAAAGTATTATATATAGATATAGAAACAGGGGGACATCATCAAACATATCTGAAAGCGTTGATGGACATTTCTGGAAAGGAAAACGTTCTTGTTCTTCCTGAAAAAATAGAAGGGCTTAATGCGAAACAGTATGTATTCCGGAAAACAGATTTTTTTCAACAAGAAACTGTTGGAATATTATAAGTGGACAAAAGAAGTCAAAGGCATTATTAAAACAGAAAAACCAAATGTAGTTCATTTCCTGTATGGAGATGTGTTCTACAAATATTTTGGGTTAGGACTAGAAGGACTAAAAAAGGAAATTATAAGGTTATCAATACAATTCATGCTCTTAAAAAGGGGAAAATTGGAATTGTAAGCCTTAAGAGAGTCATGCACTTGTCAAGTATTGGTGTTGTTCATACAGATGCCATCTTTAATGAAGTTAAAGATGCAGGAATTGAAAATGTTGTGCATATTGAGTATCCGCAGTTTTCTACTGGATATGACATTGATAAGGTGGGAGCACGGAAATATTATAGCCTGAGCGAAAACGCCTTTGTACTGGGATGCATTGGAGGAACACGGTTTGATAAAGGACTGGACATTTTACTCAAGGCATTGCAAGGCGTGACTGGTGATTTTGAGTTACTTATTGCTGGAGCAGAGGATGCTATAAAGCGTGAGAAAATTGAAGAACTGGCAAGACCATATAGAAACCGAGTAAAGCTATATCTCGAATTTTTTAACTGATGAAGAGTTTGAAATGGCGATTCAGGCTGTAGATGCAATTGTACTGCCATATCGGAAAACTTTTAACGGAGCCAGTGGTCCTTTAGGTGAAGGTGTGGCTAAAGGAAAGATGATTATTGCAGCAAACCACGGCAGTCTGGGAGATATAGTTGAAAAGAATCATCTCGGATATACGTTTGAAAGCGAAAATATTGAAGTCCTTAAAAAAGTATTAAATATGGCAGTGCAAAGGACAAATTATACATATGATGAAAAAGCAAATGCGTATAAAATAAATTGTCGATAAATGAATTTAAAAAACAGTATTGCAAACTGTATTTCTGAAGGGAAATGCTATGAAAATTAAATTAGGATCGTTTAGAGAAAAAATTACATATTTGCTTTTTGGGGGGATGCCTGTTTTGCGCATCAATGTATATGTTTGAAAGCTATAGTGGAATGGTTTCAAGCATACTACTGCTAACGCTGTCTATTTTAATATATTTATTCAATATAAAGCCATTAGCTAAAAGTCAGATTTTGAACTGTCTGATCATCTTATCATTCATTATGTTTTCAATGGTGGTGAATTGGTCGTTTGCATCAATTGATATTCGTACTGTTGTAATAGTTATTTCTTCGTATCTTGTAATACAAAGTTTTTCTTACGAAGACTTTTTTGAAAAGTATACAGACTGCATAATGGTAATAGCGTTATTTTCGATTGCTGTATATTTTCTGTATAAAGTTGCCC
>ENA-OQES01000302-OQES01000302.1-human-gut-metagenome-genome-assembly--contig:-NODE-302-length-21451-cov-5.155224_pt1 | contig 21451 bp, 29 predicted proteins | sample MGYA00242798_ERZ504641 | MGnify/ENA primary metagenome ERZ504641 (study PRJEB26092, sample SAMD00036327) | human gut metagenome | host: Homo sapiens | study: EMG produced TPA metagenomics assembly of...
ATATCTTGCCGATCCAGTGCCGGAGAAGATGCCAATCCTGGAGGATTTATATAACCTTCTGAGAAAACAGGAAGAGCCGGAAGCACAGCGACTGGCCACTTCGTTGGAAATCTATGTTACAGGTTCTTTGAATGTGTTTAACCATCAGACAAACGTGGATATCAATAACCGCATTGTCTGCTTTGACATTAAGGAACTTGGTAAGCAGCTGAAAAAGATCGGGATGCTTGTAATCCAGGATCAGGTCTGGAACAGGGTAACGATGAACCGTTCTGCCCATAAGTCCACCAGATACTATGTGGATGAGTTCCATCGGACGAGACGTTCCGCTTGTTGAATAGACAGCGGGGTCAGTAGCCGTCCATAAAAAGAAAAGCTACTGATACAACTGATATGGTGTTGTTCAAATGAAGGGGTAACGCCCGGAAGGGACACACACAAACTCCCTACAGCGTGATAGTTGTGCAAGAACTATCGGGTTGTCAAAAGTTAGGGTGAAGAGCAAAAAGCAGGTCCTAACAGGTAAGGCTGAGGAAAGATTCACAGAGGTGTGGGTTGCCTGTGATTATGTAGTGAAGCTGTATATGGTGAGTATCCACGGAAGTGGGGACGAACTGACGATTTAAAGAGTCTAAAATTCGAATGCGTTGAAAAGCGTATGCCAACGGTTTGGCGCTGATTACCGAAAAGTAACTGGGTGGAAGTGAAAGTCGGAGCATTGTTACAGGCAATGGAAATCAGCAGGCTCAAAGGAAGCACCTAAGTACAGTATATTGCATCATATTGGAACGTCGAAAGCAACGAACAGCGAGCAGTTGCACATGCTATGACCTGTTGGTAAGGAAAACACACTGTATAACTTACCTTTATCGTTGTGAGAGCGGAGGCACGAGCGATGAAGCTTCTGTAATGGGAGTGGAGCAACAGCCTCTAGTGGGACGACTGGTCAGTCTGCCAGTCGACAAAACAAGTGTAATAAAGTAATGCAGTTAACATTCATAGGTTCGAGTATGACTAAGAGAAACAAGTCTTGCGAGAGTGAGGTGATGTTGACTATGCAAAGAAAGGAATTGTTAAAGAAAAGTGCTATCCGATATGCTGAGTACTACGGCATGGTCGAAGTACAGGACGCATTATATGCGGATAGTGCGAGCGAAAAGATTTTCACGAATCTGATAAGTATTATCGGTTCAGATGCCAATATCAAAATGGCATACCGCAATCTCAAATCAAACAAAGGAAGCAGCACACCTGGTGTCGACGGTAAGACCTTTAAGGACTTAGCTGAGATGTCAGAGGAAGCATTGGTTCAATGTGTTAGGGACAAAATTCTTAACTATCAGCCTAAAGCGGTGAGAAGGGTATATATCCCAAAGCCAAATGGGAAAATGCGACCATTAGGAATCCCTACGGTATTAGATAGGATTGTACAACAAAGCGTGTTGCAGGTCATGGAGCCTATATGCGAAGCCAAGTTTTATCGGCACAGTTATGGTTTCAGACCGAATCGTAGCACTAAGAATGCCGTTGCCGTGTGTTACAAACTGGCGCAGGTGGACGGATTCCACTATGTAGTTGATGTAGATATCAAGGGATTTTTTGGATAATGTCGACCATGGAAAGCTACTAAAACAGATATGGACGATGGGAATACGTGATAAAAGGCTGATTTCCTTAATTGGAAAAATTGCTAAAAGCTCCAATTGAAGAAAATGGGGTTAGAACGGTACCCGACAAAGGCACGCCACAGGGCGGTGTACTTAGTCCCTTACTGGCAAATATTGTGCTGAATGAGCTTGATTGGTGGATAGCCAGTCAATGGGAGGAAATGCCTGCAAAGCATCCTCTGAAAAGCGATATTTATATGAATAAAAATGGTACTCCGAATAAAGGGAATCTGTACAAGAAGTTGCGACAGTCCAGATTGAAAGAGTGCCACATAGTGAGATATGCGGATGATTTTAAGATATTTTGCAGGTCGTATTCTGATGCTTCCAAGCTAAAGCATGCGGTCGAGCAATGGCTAATGGACAGACTAAAGCTGGAAACATCTCCAGATAAGTCACGAATTACGAATCTTACCAAAGGCTATAGCGACTTCTTAGGCATAAAATTTAAACTTTACAAGAAGGGAAAGAAATGGTCTATCAAGTCTCATATGACTGACAAAGCCATCAATTCTCAACGAGTGAAGCTGAAAAATGCCATGGCGCAGGCCTGTAAATCTCACGAGAGTGAACAATCACAGCACGATGACCTCATCAGATACAACCAAGCAGTCGTAGGTATGCATCAGTACTATAACATGGCTACTATGATAAATTCAGATGTTCACAGACTGTTCCCGTCGATTGACATAACCATGAAGACGAGACTGAATGGTCGGGCTGACCTCTCCAAGGAAAAACCGCCGACATTGAAAGGTGCGATGGACGAATATTTCTATCAGAAATATGGGGAGTCCAAACAGGTTAGATATATCAATGGTATGATTGTCGTTCCTGTAGCATACTGTAGGACGCAAAATCCAATGTTCTACCGAGTGGACACCAATCGTTACACCCCACAGGGACGTGAACGTATTCACCGCATGCTTGCTAAATCTGAATATGGAGAAACGCTGTTGAAGTTGAGTAGAGATAACGACACGAATCATAGTATCGAATTCTGTGACAACCGCCTATCAAGATTTGTGGCATCAAAGGGTAAGTGTGAACTCTCAAAGGTGTCTCTTGCGTTTGAAGATGTGGAATGCATATATCTTAATCCACCAAGCCAAGGTGGTACGGATGAATATGCAAACCTCAGAATCGTACACAAAGATATAAAGAGCCTTATCTATTCTAATGACGTGAAAATCATCAAGTCCCTCATCGATTTATTCGATTGTAGGGTACCTGCCAAGATTGCAAAGCTCAACAAATGGAGAGCTAAAGCAGGATTGGAAGCAATTAACCTTATAACAATTAACCAGACTTTGAAGTGACTGTATTAGCAATAAAGACTTATCCCATGGAACGCCGTGTGCAATGAAAGTTGCTTGCACGGTGTGGCTCGGGGCGAAAGGCGTGAAAGCGTCTGACCTATCGAGATTTCTGCTCAAAGAAGAACAGACAGCAGCTTATTCCGTAGAAATATGGAAGAGATTCAGAAAATGGGGAGGCGTACCGACTGGAATCACACAGAATATCAAAGATCTTCTTGCCAGCAGGGAAATTGAAAATATCTTTGGTGCGACACGTTGACGCACAAACATCACGCTATGAGGGTAATACTTCATAGACTTATGGCCATGTGATGCTAAAAGCGTCGGGCTTATCTCGGCAGGGATGAGCAACAACTGATAACCCGATAGGTAGAATGAAGGAGTAACGCCCTGAAATGCCTACTCTGATACTTCGACCGGCTTCGGCTGTAATGGCTGGAGTCTGGAGCTCGATAAAGTCGGCGGAAGTTTGTCGTAACAGCGTGGCAACACGGCTGACGAAAGTGCAGTAGAGGTACTGTATGCAGATGACACGCCGGGAGTCTATAAAATATCTATGGTGAGAATGTCTACGACGGACTGACGAAAACCGCGAATGTACGGGTCTAGATGTTTACCGTATAGAAATGTACGGACACTTAAATGTGGGTCAGTGCGGTAAAGTAAAAATCGAAAATATGAAATTCCGTATTGTGTTACAGGCACAATCAAGCTGACAGGACTATAGCGGACACCTAAGGATATATGTACAGATAGGGTTATCGGAACGTGGAAAGGTACAGAGTTGCTCATAAGCAATCTGCGGACGAATCATATAAGCCGCTTAATCTGTGCTGAAAAGCGAAGCTCGAACCTATGACAGCCCAACGAAAAAGGCGGGCTTGAGGAATGGGCTTTAGTCGGTTAGAAACTATTGTTGTCATTCAATCGTATAAGGATTACGAGTAAGACTAAAAAGGGACACTTTCCCGCGAAAGGAGAGTGATGCCTTATGACCAGGAAAAAAGAAACAACTGCTATGTGAGGAAAATCTGCGACATAACGAGTATTACGGAATGCAAGATACCTTCGTATAATACTATATGCTGCCAGTAAGAATGGTGAGGTGTTTACAGACCTCATGTCTATCGTCCATTCAAAGGGAAAACATTACTGCTGGCATACAGAAATATCAAGAAAAACACAGGAAGTAAAACGTGTGGAACAGATAAACTCACAATCAGGGACATTGGAAAGTGCTCCCCTGATGAAGTAGTTGAAAAGTGAGATTTATTGTAAACGGAAGTGAGCATGGTTATCGTCCTAAGCCAGTCAGGCGAAAGGAGATACCGAAGCCATACGACCCGAGCAAGACAAGACCCTTAGGCATTCCATGCATCTGGGACAGGTTAATCCAACAATGTATTAAGCAGGTAATGGAGCCGGTATGTGAAGCTAAGTTCAGTGAGAACAGCTATGGCTTTAGACCGAACCATTCCGTAGAAAACGCTATTGCCAGAAGTTATAAACTGTTACAGCAGCAAACCTGCACTATGTCATTGAATTCGATATTAAAGGATTTTTTCGACAATGTGAACCATGCAAAGCTGATTCGGCAGATTTGGGCAATGGGGATTCACGATAAGGCGCTTATATTTGTGCTTCGGAGAATACTGACAGCACAGATAAAACTTGAGGACGGAACATTTATTACGCCTGATAAGGGAACACCACAGGGTGGAATCATTTCTCCACTCCTTGCAAACATCGTTCTTAACGAACTCGACCACTGGGTTGAAAGCCAATGGCAATGGAGTCCGATATGCAAAAGAAATGTCAGACCTGAAAACGGGTACAGACAGGCGAAAAAGTCCAACCTCAAAGAGATGTTCATTGTTCGATATGCGGACGACTTTCGGATTTACTGTAGAACGAAAGATACTGCTGAACGGACAATGTACGCAGTTATACAGTGGTTAAGAGAAAGGCTGAAACTGGAAATCTCAGAAAAGAAAACAAGGATTATCAATGTCAGAAATCATTACTCAGACTTCCTTGGGTTCAAGATGAAAGTTCACAGGAAAGGCAACAAGCTGGTGGTAATTTCATACATCGCTGATAAGAATTTTGACCACAAGCGCCAGAAGCTGAAAACACAGGCAAAACGGATTGTCCATCCCCGAAAAATCTATGGAGAACAGGGTGAAATCAGGCTCTATAACAGTATGGTCACAGGAATGCAGAATTATTACTGCATTGCCACCCATATCAACCATGATTGCGCAATACTAAATCGTGCAGTTATGACACTGCTCACAAATAGGCTTAGTACCCGTAACGGGAATCGATTGGTTAAAACCGGACGGGAAATTGACTGAGTTTGAAAGAAGCCGATTTGGAAATTCCAAAATGATGCGATATGTTGCAGGCACAAATGAGCCAGTATATCCTATTGGCTACACGCAACACAAGAATCCTTTATTCCGTAAAAAAAGCATGGAATTACTACACTCCAGAGGGGCGGGAAGGCATTCACAATAACCTACGAATCAATATGGCCATTCTGCTCTCGCTTATGCGGAAGCCACCCTATGGCTATAGCGCGGAATATGCAGATAACAGAATATCACTATTCTCTGCTCAATGGGGAAAATGTGCTGTTACCGGTGAAGAATTCTCAAGTACACATGAGATTCACTGTCATCACAAACTGCCCCGGTATCTTGGAGGCGATGATTCCTATGGGAATCTTATTTTAGTGAAGGATTCTGTACACAAGTTGATTCATGCCATCAATGCAGATACAATCGCAAAATATTTGGAACTCCTACAGCTTGACAAGAGCCAGCTCAAAAAGGTAAATACGCTCCGTGAGTTGGCGTCTCTGCCGTTAATCTAATCTCTCACTAATCAACACAACACAGTATTTCTATGACAGGTTTGATTGTTTAGACAACGAAATCTACTAACCGATGGAACGCCGTGTGCGGTGAAAGTCGCATGCACGGTGTGAAGTGGGGGAAAAGCCTGAGATGATATCAGGGGCTTACCTATCACTATAGAACAGTGATTTTATCCTGATGCTGAACCAGGCGGCAGGTGACAGACAGATCCTTGCAAAACAGTTGAATATTTCCCCATATCAGTTGTCTTATGTGACGAATTCCGGGGAAGGAGAAGGACTTCTTTTCTATGGAACAACAATTATTCCATTTAAGGACAAGTTCGATAAGACCTTGAAGCTGTACAGTTTGATGACTACAAAACCGGAAGAAGTTGAAAAACGAGAGAAAGAAATGGAGGCGGAAAAACATGAAGGAAATCGATAAGATCCGAATCAGGCAGTGGAACCAGGATAATCCTTACATTCAGATGAAAAATCTGGAAAATGCGCAGCCTGGATACCGTGTTCATACAGTTAATGACGATCATCATCTGTATGAGCTTCCGCTGGAAACACAGAATATTATCCTTGACTGGGTATTCTGGAATTTCTATCCGGCACAAAAGATCTACCCACATCTTACCAGTGATGATCTGAAAGAAGTTTTGTATAAACGAACCCAGATCCATCTGTACAATAACCAGTTCAAGGAAGCCATGCTGATCAATGGATTCTGGCCAAGAGATCCGAGTGAGCTGAACTGGGTATTTCATATTCAGGCAAGCTCTCCGGCAATCAGGACACAGGCAGATGGTTATCCTGGTATCCCGATTATAGGACGCCAGGAACTGAATGAGTACAGAAAGAAAAGTTGTGCCAGGAGGTGATGACCTATAGCTGGAAAAGAATTTAAAGGCAAAGATAAAAAGGTCGCAAAGATGACCAGAGATGGTCTGACAGAAGAAAATCTCCATGATGGTAGTGTAAAAGATATCAGTCACAGGAGCCGTGGGCGACCGGAAACTAAAGAAGAATTTGTTCCTGAACGGGAACGGAAAAAGGCTGAGAATGAAGATTCAAAATCGGGAAAAGGTAAACGACTGCAGATGGAAAAAATCCGGAAATCTTCTGTCCGGCAGGAAGCTGTTGAGAATACAGTTGAAGTTACACCGGAAGAAAAAGTATCCGGATATCGAAAGAAACTGCATCGCCATGAAAAAATCCCGGATGATGATAACAATCTGAACAGCCAAAAGAAATCCATTCGGAAGAAACAGCTGCAAAAACAGATGACCAAAGAACAGGCAAAAGCCGGAAGATTATCCTTTGATGATGAAGGAAATCAGATGGTGAAAGGTGCTGGCATGAAACCGGGAGGGACAGCCGGGAAATACATTGCCACACAAGCTGTTATATCTGGTATGAAAGCAGTCTCTTCCGAAGAGGAAGAAACAGATGAAAATGCAGGTGTGGAAAGTGCCAGACTTGCAGAGCGTGAAACAGAAGCTGCGTTACGTGGTCTGCGTCATGCTCAGATTCGAAGCAAACGAACGGATGTGAAAACCCATCGCAGAGGTTATCGTGAGGCTGCCGTAGAAAAGAAACTGAAATTTGGTTCTGCAGAAAGTATGGAAGGAGTCAAGAATGCAGAAACGGTAAAGAAAGCCGAACAAAAGAGACATTTCTATAACCGCTTCTTTCAGAAAAAACGATATAAGGATGCATACCGGGCAGCCAGAGCCGGAAAATCCGCTGGCAGTCTAGGTGGAGCAACAACCATTGCCGGTGTCGAGAACATGACGGTAAAAGCAAAGATTGCCTTGAAAGAGATCATAAAGCGTAATCGTGCCATGTTCGCAGGCATCGGTATTTTTGCGCTTCCTTTTTCTTGTCATAGCGGTATCTCTGGGAAGCTGCAGTGCTTCTATCGAGGGTGCTGGATCTGTGATCGGTATTACAACGTATCCAAGTTCAGACGAGGATATTTATGCTGCTGAAAATCAATATGCTGCTTTGGAAAGTGCCTTGAATCAGCAGATCAATGAGATGGAACGAAGACATCCAAATTATGACGAGTATCAGTACAACATTGCTGAGATTGGTCATAATCCATACCATCTTATCTCGTATCTTACTGCAAAATATGGGGACTGGACGTACTCAGATGTTGAAAACGAGCTGCAATCTCTTTTTGAAGCACAATATCATCTGAATACAGAAGGTCGAACAGAAACGGTGACAGAAACTAGAAATGTTCGCGTTGGAGAATCATTGGGACAGGTAGTGACAAGCGGATATTGTAATTGTCGAATCTGTTGTGGTGTATGGTCCGGAGGTCCAACTGCCAGTGGGGCATATCCTACTGCAAACCATACCATTGCTGTAGATGCATCCAATCCATTTGTGCCGATTGGAACTAAGGTAGTAATGAATGGTGTGGAATACACGGTTGAGGATACCGGAGCCTTTGCACGATATGGTGTGCAGTTTGACGTTTACTATGATAACCATGCTGCCGCTTCTGCTCATGGACACCAGACCTGGGAAGCCTATATCGCAGATGACAATGGCAGTCAGGAAGTAACGGTTACCAGTACCAGCACTAAGAAGATTCTATATGTGACACTGACAAATGGAAGCTTTGATGCTGTGGCAAGAGCCAATCTGAATGCAGAGCAGCTGATCATTTACAATGCATTAAATACGACCTATGGAAACAGAAATTATCTGTGGGATGTAAACAATGTGACCAGTGGATCAGGCGGTAATGGAATGAGTTATGAGATTCCACCGGAAGCACTGCAGGATGAAGAATTTGCCCGGATGATCCGAGAAGCAGAAAAATATCTGGGAGTACCTTATGTATGGGGTGGCTACTCTCCATCTGGATTTGACTGCTCAGGTTTCGTATCCTATGTCATTAATCACTGTGGTAATGGCTGGAACTATGGACGATTGACCGCGGAAGGATTAAGAGGTGCATGTACTTATGTATCACCGGGAGAAGCAAAACCAGGAGATTTGATCTTCTTCCAGGGAACGTATAACACATCTGGTGCAAGCCATGTGGGTATCTATGTCGGTAACAATATGATGATCCATTGCGGGGATCCGATCCATTACTCAAATATCAGCACATCCTACTGGCAGCAACATTTCATGTGCTTTGGAAGACTGCCATAAAGGGGTGAACGAAGGGAGGTGAAAGTTTGAATAAAAAGATTAAAAAATATCTGGATGAGATTGCCAAGACAGAGAAAAAGATCGCGGATCTGCAGCAATATCTTAGGGGTGTCCAGGCTGCATTAAAGCAGGAAGAGGACAATGAGATGATCAGGTGCATCCGTGGTATGAAGATGGATAATAATCAGTTATATGATCTTTTGGATGGTATCCAGAGTGGAAAAGTTAAATTTCAGGTAAGCAGGGAGTCTGACGATGAAGGTTCAGTCTCCTTTGTATTCACAGAAGAAAATAAGGAGGAATATCAGAATGGTGAAATGGAAGAAAATGAATAAGAAAATGGCAGGACTGCTGTTGGGAGTCATGATGCTTTTTACAGCATCAACCACAGCATTTGCCTATGTGGATGAATCGGCAGAGGCATCCAAAGTAGAGACAACTCAGACGGAACAGTCAACAGACAAAGAAGAGAAAAAGGACGAGGCGACAAACACAAACGAGGTGCTGCCGGAAGATGGAACAGACAAGGGAACTGCATTTACGACACCTGGCAATGGTGAAGTCAAGGATGACATTACCGATGATTCCACAAAGGAATTTCTTACGGTTACAACGAAGAATAACAACACTTTCTATATCGTGATCGACCGTAGTGCCACATCACAGAATGTCTATATGTTATCCCAGATTGATGAGAATGATCTGTCCGAATTTCTGGATAAAGACAGCACTGCTACTGTCGTAACACCACAGCCAGATAAATCAAAGGTAGTGCTGGATGAAACAAATAATGAGGATGTAGACAAGGAAGCTACCATTGATCCGGAGAAAACAGCATCTGCAAAAACCAATATGGGTGCAATGGCAACAATCCTGATTTTGGCTCTCGGCGGTGTGGCAGCTTACTACTACTTCAAGATCTATAACCTAAAAAAGAGGAAGATGAGGATGATCAGCCGGAAGGTTTGGAAACAGGTGGACTGGAAGAAGTTCCGGATGAGGAAGAGTCTGAAGACGAAGATTTTGAAGAAAATGAAAAAATAAACATTTTTAGCGGAGGGGCTGTAAAACATGCTCTCTCCGTTTCGTTATATGAAGGAGGTAATACATCATGTATTTAGTAATTGCAGAAAAACCAAGTGTATCAAGAGCAATCGCAGAAGTGATTGGAGCACAGGAACGAGAAGACGGATATTTACAAGGAACCGACTGTATGGTCAGCTGGTGCTTCGGACATCTGGCCGAATATGTTTCACCGGATGCTTACGATGAGAAATTTAACCAGTGGAGATATGAAGATCTCCCGATCATCCCGAAAGACTGGAAAGTTACAGTCTCAGAAGATAAGAAAGATCAGTTCTATATCTTAAAAAGACTGCTCAACAGTCCGGAAATTGAATACGTCGTAAATGCCTGTGATGCCGGACGTGAAGGAGAATTAATCTTCAAACATGTCTATGACTTATCCGGAAGTAAAAAGCCGGTGAAACGATTATGGATCAGTTCTCTGGAAGATTCCGCAATCCTTGATGGAATGCAGCATCTGAGATCCGCAGAGGAATACCGACATCTGGCCGAAGCTGCTGTATGCCGTTCTCAGGCTGACTGGTTGGTCGGAATGAATGCAACCAGAGCTTACACCACAAAGTACTTCAAAAAGCTGACCGTTGGAAGGGTTCAGACACCGACACTTGCCATGTTGGTGGAACGTGCCGGACAGATCAGCAATTTCCAGAAAGAAAAGTATTTCAATGTAGAACTGGATTGTGACGGAATTCCGGCAGTAAAGCCAAAAATCTTTGATCCGGATGAGGCGGAACAGTTAAGAAGCAGATGCCATGGAAATGAAGCTATTGTCACTTCAGTAAAAGAAACGGAAAAGAAAGTAAAAGCACCAAAGCTTTATGACCTGACCACACTGCAGAGAGAAGCAAACCGTATCTATGGAATGACAGCCAAACAGACACTGGATACCGCTCAGAGCCTGTACGAAAAGAAACTGATCACTTATCCAAGAACAGACAGCCAGTATCTGACCGAAGATATGGAACAGACCGCAAGAAATGTGGTTCGTCAGATTTATGAGAAATATCAGCTGACAGGTCCGTTTGATCAGCCGGAGCAGCCAGATGTGAAGAAAGTCATGAATAACAGCAAAGTGACAGATCACCATGCAATCATCCCAACGATGGAGCTTGCATCCAGCCATCTGGATGAACTGAAATCCTGGGAAGAAAAGATTCTGTTCCTGATTGCAGTCCATACGGTCATGGCAATGAGTAAGGATCACATTTACCAGGAAACAGAGATTGAAGTGGAATGCCAGGGAGAAATCTTCAAAGCAAAAGGAAGAACTGTGTTGCAGGATGGATGGAAACTCTTTGAAAACTGCTTCAAGAATAAGGATCGCATGGCAATCGTAGATCCGGATCAGGAAATGAAAGAGAGGATGCCGAAAGTAACCCAGGGACAGACTTTCTATGCTGTAGCTGCAGAAAAGACAGAACATTTTACATCGCCACCAAAACCATACAGTGAAGATACTCTCCTTGCAGCAATGGAAACTGCTGGAAATAAGGAATTCGATGAAGACACAGAAAAGAAAGGATTAGGAACTCCGGCAACAAGAGCTGGTATCATCGAAAAACTGATCTATTCCCAGTATGCCACCCGAAAAGGGAAACAGATCCTTCCAACAGATGATGGAAAAGTCCTTGTGGAGATCCTGCCAGACTTTCTGAAATCTGCAAGTATGACTGCAGAATGGGAAAATCAGCTGCTCTTGATGGAGCATGGAGAGATTGCACCGGAACAGTTTATGACCGGGATCAAAAACATGCTGACCATGATGCTGAATGGATGCGATGCGATTTCCGAAGAAGAAACAAGAAGATTTCAGACCAGAGAAAGCATTGGAACATGTCCGGTATGTGGAAGCCTGGTATATGAAAGCAAAACCAACTTCTATTGTAGCAACCACGATTGTCACTTTGCTCTCTGGAAAGATAACCGCTATCTGCAGAGCATGGAAAAAACCCATGGATAAAAAGATGGCTGCAGAACTTCTGAAAAGTGGATGTGTGCATGTAAAAGACCTGTATTCCAGAAAGAAGAATATGTACTTTGAGGCAGATCTTCATATGGATGCAGATGAAACCGGAAGGGTGAATTTTTCTTTATCCTTTCCCAAAAATGAAACCAAAAAATCAAAAGCAAAAGAAATAAGAAACAGATTAGAGGAGGAAACGAAGAATGAATTTTAATGAATTTGTAAATGAAGTAAAGGACAATATCAAACTCTTTTTACCAAGGGATTATGAGAATGCAGAAGTATCAACGATGGAGTGTCATAAACTGAACCGTGCCTATACGGGACTGATGGTGAGAAAAGAAGGTGAGATGCTTACCCCGACGATCAATCTTAACCAGCTGTATGAAGCATATAAAGCACAGCCTGGCGTAACAATGGAAACTGTATGCAGAAAGATTGCAGATATAGTTATTGAGGCACCGATACAGGTTGATCTGAAAGCTATTTTAAACTATGAAGATGTGAAGGACAAGCTGTTTATCCGTGTGTCATCAGCCGAAGCAAATAAGGAAGTCCTCGAAATTGTGCCACACCAGCTAAAGGAAGATCTTGCAATTACCTATCATGTGGCAGTAGGCAAGAATCAGGATGGATTAAGTTCCATGCTGATTACAAATGAAATGATGAAGGAATATGGAGTGACACAGGAGCAGATTCATGAAGACGCTATGAAAAGTTCACCGCGTGTCATGGTCCCAGAGGTATCAAGTATAGGTGTACTGATAGATGAAATATATCAGAAAAATTATTCTCATGCTGACACCAGATGAACGTGAAATGCTGCTAGAAACATTGCAGGAGTCAAGCGAGATGCCGACATTCTTTGTTGTTACAAATACAGAAAGAATTGATGGAGCCGGTGTGATCTTTTATCCGGAATTCATGGATAACATGGGGGAACTTCTGGGAAATGATTTCTTCATTTTGCCATCATCCATCCATCAAATGCTGATCTTGCCGGATGACGGGCAAGTGGATGCGGAAATGTTAAGAGATATGGTAAAAGAAGTTAATGCCACTCAGGTAGCACCAGCAGAACGCCTTACCAATGATGTATATCACTTTGACACAAAGGATCACGTCTTTGAAAAGGCAGACAGGTTCACAGAACGTCAGAAAGAAAAATGAAGCGCAGGTTGCAAAAAGCAGAGAAAGTTGGAAAAGAACAGCCGGATCAGAAACCGAAAACAAAGAAGCACGATATGGAACTCTAATAAAAAACTAATCATCTCGTCAACTAATAAAAAGCCCTGCGGCATAAACACAATGTCGTGGGGCGTTTTTGGAAAGGAGTATTATGACAGAACAAAACAAAACTACTACTATTCCACTGCCGGTCCAGGGAAAAGATATGGACAGCATTATGCAGTCACTGGAATCCGGTGTGGAAGAACTATTTACAAGTAACCGCTATCAGGAATTTCTTAAAACCATGGCAAAGTTTCACAATTATTCCTTTAACAATACAATGCTGATCGCTATGCAGCGACCGGATGCCACACTTGTTACCAGCTACAAAAACTGGCAGTCCATGGGTAGACAGGTCATGAAAGGTGAAAAAGGAATTACAATCATTGCACCGGCACCATATAAGAAAATGAAGGAAAAAGAGGTTCTGGATGAAAATCAGCGACCGATCATGGGAACCGATGGAAAACCTAAGACTGAACAGGTGGAAGTTACGGTTCCGCATTTTAAAGCAGTTACCGTCTTTGATATTGCTCAGACATCCGGGGAACCAATCCAGACACTGGCACCGGAATTATTGACTGCAGCTGTACAGGATTTTGATTCTTTCATGCAGGCTATTCAGAAAATATCCCCAGTGCCGATACGATTCGATGAGATCGATGGCAATGCCAATGGATATTATCACAATGCAGATAAGGAAATCGTGATCCAAAAAAGGACTCAGTGAAAGTCAGACCTTAAAGACTGCCATTCATGAAACCGCCCATGCAAAACTGCATGACAGAGAGATCATGGAAAGCCTTGGAGTGGAAAAAGACCGACTGACAAAAGAGGTTGAGGCTGAATCCGTTGCTTACTGTGTATGCTCTTCCTTTGACTTGGATACATCGGATTATAGTTTCCCTTACATTGCAGGCTGGAGCAGCAGCCGGGAAATGAAGGAAATGAAAGCATCTATGGATGTGATTCGTAAGACAGCCGGTGAAATGATCGATCAGCTTACAGAAGAGCTTGAAATCATTCTCGAAGAAAAACAGAAAACAGAATTACATGAAAAATACGGGATTCTGGTAGATGCACTGGAAGCAGCTGGATACCGCTATGATTATCGGGAAAGCGAACCGGGACATATTGTACTGGCACCGGATGGGACGCATGAAATTGCCGGCTATCTACAGTTTGAATCATGGGGAGATATCCAAAACTGGCTGGAAGACACGATTACAGAAGGGACGGATATTTCGGAGAGAGTTGATCGGGCTATGTACCCATTTAAGTATGATTATACCCTAGAGGAAGAAATGTTCAGAGGTAATGGTGACCGCTATGCGATTTATCATGTGGATGAAGACACACCGGGAAAACAACATTTATTTATGAATATGGCAATGGTCAAAGAAGATGGCATTACAATCGATGCAGCAAATTATAAGTGTGTCTATTCCGGCAGATTACATGAAAATGAAAAGCTGGATGATTTGTACGCTATGTTCAACGATAATCCACCGGCAGATTATAAAGCACATTCTATGTCGGTCAGTGATGTTATCGTTACAAACCGTGGTGGGGATATGCAGGCATATTACGTGGATCGATTTGGATTTGCAGAACTTCCAAACTTTGCAGCACAAAGAGAAAAAATTACTCGATATTGTCCCGGAAATAGAAAATGTGGATTATGAAAATGATCTTACATGTATCAGCTTTTATGCGGCTGAATGTGCTGAATTTCCTGTAATGGGTGAAGTACATTATGACCTGACATTACCAGAAGCCTTGGAAGCTTATGAGAAAATCCCATCAGAACGTATGCATGGACTGAAATGTGTTGGCTTTGATCTGAAAGACGGAAGTGATTATGAAGGAATGCAGAGTCTGATGATTGAAGGAAAAATACAGAAAGAATTTTTGAATTCGATTCCTGGATTTAGAGAAAATTCTTATGTGCAAAATGCAATCAGTACGTGTGGAAAAATACTTGGAAGAAAGACATCCAAATGTGGAAAATCCTCTGGAATCCAATAAGAAAGTGGATAACGAAAAAAATATAAGCGAAGAAAAAACGAGAAGGAGCTGAATATACAGATGAAACCAATACCGAAAAAGAAAACGGGGGGAAATGAGCCTATGAGAAATGTAAACCTGGAAGAAAACGAACTGACTATTACTGCTATCTTCCAGCAGCACACAAAGGAAGAAACAATCCAAACACTGAAAGAAGCTTTGGAAGTTTTGGAACAGGAAGAAAGTGATCCTGAGAATGATGAAATAATTGAGATCATCAATTCTACAGTTGGGAAAATTACAGCAGATCGAAGACAAATACTACTATTCTCTGGATCTGAATTATTATCTGAATAACTTGGAGGATGATGCCTATGAAGCTTAATCAATTTGCAGTCTACCGAGTAGATCAGCAGACAGCAGGAAAAGCACTGTGGCATCTGCCATATCAAGAGGCAAGACAGCAGAATGTGTCGATTACTGTCGAAAATTACCGATTAATCTCGATTCATGAAATGCAGGAAAATGAAAAAGTCGCTGACATCTGGAAACGGACGAAAAATCAATGCGAAGTCAGTGACGTGCTCGTATTGAACAAGAATGGAGAAATCAGCTGCTACTATGTAGATGAGAACTATCCACAGTATCTGGCCGGATTTATTCGTATCAACACATCCGGTGCACTGATCACTATGGAAACTGAGAATTATCAGATTGATGGGAAAAAGGGGAACTGGATTGCAACAGACACCGTCATTATTGATGGAAAACAGTTTTATTTGATGGAACATCAGGTATACCGAGATCAGGCCCAGGGTGTTATCCTGGATGCTTATGGAAAAATGGTTGTCGAAGAATGTAAGAAATTCGATGAAAAGACAAAACAAAAGATTCATGATTACATCCAACAGCAGGTACCGCTAAATCCGGTCGAACAGCTAAAACAAGATGGTAAAATCCGTCTGGAACATTACCAGAAATTCTACCAGAACGGCACTTATGAACGAAGCAGAGAATCTGGTACAGAAGCTAACTATGATATGGTGGACGGTCTGGTGAATAATCAGAAGAAGAACCTGGAAAAAATTTCTGATGCACGCAACAACAAACAGACGTCCCGAAATCAACAAAATAATAAACCTAAGAAACGAAGGTCCGTAATCAAACGACTGCATCAGAAACAGATTGCCATTGCTCGCCGGTCCGGAAAGCCGATACCAAAGTACCTGGATCAGGAAATGGAAAGAAAGCGGGGATAGAATATGCGAAGGTTAAAGTGTGAAAAAGAAACGATTATTCTGACTAATGAAGATGATGGATTCTATGATGTGTATACCTTCAATCAGAGCTTGCAGAAACGGTTGAGGTCTTTTGCGGAGAAGTATCCGGATGATTGCTGGTTGAAAGGATCTTCGGAGGATGGTAGTGAAACGTATATGATTAAAAAAAGGGCGGTTATCATTGAATTTAAGACCACCCTATTCCAAGGATAGAATTCATAAAGCAACCGAACGAATTATTGAAGAACAGAAAGAGCAATCGAAGGATTCATAGAATGCGATTTAAGAGAAAAAAGCCTCATGACCATGAGAAAAAATTGAAAGCAAAATACGTTAGCTGATAAAGTGTATAGGCTCAAAAGGGAAAGTGCCCTTTTGGGCCTTTTTAATTTAAAATAGTTCTAAAGAACAAGTTAACAATCTGTAGATTCTGTATGTTTTAAAGATCAATCGTTATACTAATTTTAGACCGAATTATCGTTCTAAAGGAGGTGTCACAATGGATTTAAAGGCGGTTGGTCAGAGAATAAAAGCTGCAAGGGAAGCTAAGAATCTTACACAAGAAGAATTGGCAGGACTGGTAAACTTGAGTCCAACTCATGTAAGTGTTATAGAGAGAGGACTGAAAGTAACAAAACTTGATACTTTTATTGCGATTGCAAATGCATTAGATGTTTCAGCAGATACACTATTGATTGATGTTGTGACACATTCGGTTAGCGGCGTTACGAATGAATTATCTGAAATGATAGAGAAACTACCTAAAGAAAAGCAACAGAGAATTATCAATGCAGTGAGAGCATTTGGGATTGGAAATAAAATACGTGAATAAGAAGATGGAAGGGCTTATTGCTCTTCCTTTTTATTTGGTTTAACGTGAAAATATGATATAGTAGTTCTAAAGACTTATATATAATTCTGAGGAACTTGATAAAATGAAGAAAAATAATATAACACTTGTATTTGTTGCTATCGATTTTTTCGATTATTGTTGGAATGATAATTGGCAAAAAGCTTATTAAAGTATAAAGAAGGTGAGCCAGATGTAGTTGGCAGCTTTTTTCTATGAATAGAGATGAAAATCTTACAGTAGTTGCTAACAGTAAAAAATATTTCTGATAAAGAAGCATTTGCAAGACTGCCTTTTAAAAATGTATAAAGAGAATTCATTTCATTCAATGAAAAATTTTCTACAGATCATGGATATGCAACCAGCCTTGATATGACCGTATATTCTTGGAAAGAAGATATCGAAAATGGCGAATCCATTATGCAAATAGAATTTAGACCAATTGAATATGGAAAAGATTATGATCTTGTTCATAATCCGGATAAATATGTGCTTTTTATCGATGGAACAGAAATAAAATGAAATATATAGATATGCAGATAAAGCGCAGAAAAAGAGGATTGCTCAACACAGGAGGATATTTTCAATTACCCTCAAAATGATAAAAGCGAGGCAGCGGAAAATCCGTTGCCTCATATCAGTATTATGACAATTAATCTAGTTCCGCCCCTAACTCATACCTCCAATACTCCGCCGCCTCATATTCCCTAGGTTCTGAGAGTACCGGTACAGTAAAGAGTTCAACCGGAACACCGAGTGTTGATGCAAAGATTTTCATAAGATCCTCTTTTGGTGTTCGGACATCGCTTTCATACTGAGCAATCCGGACATCAGCACAGCTGTCGGGAAATCCAACAGCCATGCCAAGTTCTTTCTGGGTGAGATGATTTTTCTGTCTTAAGTGTTTTAATTTTCTTCCAAATGTAATCATAGTATTATTCTCCTGTGCTTCCAAAAGCCCCGGTTCCTCGTTCTTCACCGAGGTCCAGGACAAAGTCTGCGATCACGACCGGTGTGATCACCAGCTGACCGACGCGTGTGTCTTTATGAATGATCTGAGAAGATGTGCTCACGTTGCTGATAATGGCATGGATCTCACCACGGTAACCGGAGTCAATCGGTGGAAGTTCGCATACCAGTCCTTTTGCAGCCATGCTGCTTCGTGGAAAGACATATCCGGCAAATCCATCCGGGATGATGAGACCAAATCCAAGCGGAATTCTCGCAACTTCGCCTGGCTTTAATACGCAATCATAAGGCATGAATACATCCGCACCGGCATCATTTTCATGTGGCCGGAAGGGATGATGATCTGCTTTCAGACCAAAGTCAATCAGTTTAATCTTTATGGCTGCTCACCTCCTTCCTGATGAGCAATGGATAATCTGCTTTTAAGATATCTGACGGTATCCAAAACTTTGAAATAGGATTCTGGCAGGACATCTGTTTTTCCATGCAGCTTCCTCTCTGACAGAATGGACCGGTAAGATCCGGTGCAAAAAGGATTGGGCTCAATTTGTACAATCTTTGCCAGATCTGTAGCATCACAATCCTTGTTTCATCCGTATTTCTTCGGCAGGTTCTTTGGCCAATCATATGCTTCCACTGGTAAGGTGTCGCGCTGATGATCAGTACGTTTCGAAGTCCCTGAGGTGTGGCATATCCGGCTGAATCATGATCAATGCCTGAGGCACAAAGCTCTGCATAATGATCCAGATCTGACTGACAGCTTTTTTTGTAAATATCCTGGATTTCTTTATCTGCTTTCATGATCCCATATGGAATAGCAAATGCAGCGTGACCGGAATAATTGCTGTACTGCAGAGATGCACTCATGTACTTTACTTCGTTCTGATGCCTTGTGATCTGTGCCAGGAAGCGTCTGCTTGCACCAACAACAGCCACGGTAATGACCATGAATTTCTGTACGGTTGGATGTGGAAGCCCCGCAATGTTTTCTACGGTCTTCTGACTGTAGGATTGATGGTAAAGGTCCATCAGATCTGCCATGCTCTGAATCGTATGACCGTGTTGTGTGAGCCTGGCAGCAAAGACCATATTTTGTTCTGCTTCCCGGATTCCATAGCAGTTTAAGATAGCTGTTTCAATGTGATCCATAGGCCTGTTCCTCCTTTACCAGAGCTTTTAAAAGGATCAGATAATTGATGCAGTCTGTGATTTTTTCATCCCACTGTTCCATGTCAAAATGTAACAGAGTGGAATAACACATATCGTAAAGGGATACGACATGTTTCGACATCATGCCGGCCAGTGCTGCTTTTGGATCACAGTTCTGTAAAGCGGCAGCAATCTTGAATGCACTGAGGCGGTCAATATTATCACCGGTATATTCTTTCTTTTTATGTGCCAGAATATCGGCACACTTTCTCATCTGAAGTTCAAATACAACATTAAATTCTTCTTGTGTCATGTGATAGTTCCTCCTTTGTTTTGTAATAGTTATCGTTCGAGATCTTTGGTTTTTGATTTCACTGGTTCTGGAATCTGCATCTGAAGAATGGCATCAACATTCTGATCGGCAGTGTCCAGATCTTTTAATTTTTCTTTCAAGCTGCTTATTGCTTCTTCTTCGGAAGCTATCTGCTGTTGCAGTTTTTCTTTTTGTAAAGTCAGGGTTTTTAGGCTTGTCATCTTTCCATCCTGATAAAAGGATCTCAGCCAATCTCTGGCTTCTTCATATTTCTGAATTTCTTTCGCATGTTCTTTCCGGTACTTTCCTTTGTACTTTGCATTTGAAAATTGGGAATAAACTTCCTTGTTTGCATAGTACTGTCCGGTGTAGCGGATCTGATCATTGAGAGTCCTTAGATTGGACCGATGCTGAGCAAACTGTGTCTGCATTTCTTTCAATTCCTGCTTTGATGCAAGCAGTGTGATTTTTCAAATCTGACTGCGTATCAAATCCATGTTCCTGCACATAGATAATGGTATTTGCCATTTGCTGCAGATTAGAAAGTTTTACCCGATGAGCATAAGCCGGGCTCTGCATTGCTTTCACATTTGTCTGGAGATTTACAACCAGGCACAGGTGAGATCTGACGTAGAGAATGGCCAATGGATCCTTGCGTAAGAAGGTCTGTTCCAGGTGTTCTTTTCCATATCGCGTTCCAAGTGCACGTTCAGAAATCCGCTTCTGTCGATCAGGATGAAGATAGCTGTATCTGCCACGATGCTCAATCACAGAGATCTGAAATAGTTCCAGAAGTTTAGATTGGAATTCATCAAAAATTACTGGAAGTGACAGCACATTCATCAATCGCTTGTCGCAAATATTCTTTCTGCGTAAGGAATACGGTGGATGTTGGTTTGAGACCATCTTCGATAATTTTCCGATTGATCTCATCTATTGTTTGCTGGCCGTGTTTCTGTGCCATATACTCTTTCTGAGTGATTTTTCTTTCAGCCGGAGCAAGAAGATCTATCTGGTGAAGTCCTTCCTGTAGGCAACGATCCATGACAGTTTTCTTAAAAGTGTTCATGAATTTATCCGTGGAACGATGCTTGTATCCGGCAACTTCTTCATGTGGTTTATCCATATAAGGCTGCCTTTCCACTGCAGTCTTCCTCACACTGTTGATGACGATGTGAGTATGGATATTTCCGGATTCATTGTGGCCATCGGTGTGAGTAACTACCAGTGCCTGATATCCAGGAAACATCTGCTTTGCAAGTTCCAAACTGATTGCTTGTGCTCTCTCGCCGGTAAGTCCATTTTCTGTAACATCGGCTGGATCGTAGCTGATAATGTAGTGGTGACTTTTGATATCTTCACGTTTCTTATTTTTGGTGAAAATGAGCATTTGTCAGTTCGCATTCCTTGTCAAAAGACATCGGATCACAGTTCAGTCCATCCATATAAAACTCTTTTCGCAGGATGCTTCGTCCGGATTCATCTACAATCTTTTTTCCCGGTTTTTTTGCATCATGTTCAAACAGAAGATAATTGATAGCAGCCGAGTAATTTGCATTTCTGCTTTTAATG
>ENA-OQES01000303-OQES01000303.1-human-gut-metagenome-genome-assembly--contig:-NODE-303-length-21435-cov-10.849352_pt1 | contig 21435 bp, 16 predicted proteins | sample MGYA00242798_ERZ504641 | MGnify/ENA primary metagenome ERZ504641 (study PRJEB26092, sample SAMD00036327) | human gut metagenome | host: Homo sapiens | study: EMG produced TPA metagenomics assembly of...
GAATGGGACTGGTGGTTTGCCCGGCCGGAGGAAGTCGGGGAGCGGGCCGCAGAGGTATGGGATTGGAAAGCTGCGGCCCGCGGAATGGAGACGGACTAGCGCGCGACGCGGGTGCCACCGTCGGCGGCTGATGCTACGGCTGCGATCTCGTCTGCGGTCACCAAGTTGGAGTCGCCCTTGATGGTGAGCTTGAGGATCGAAGCCGCAATCGCGTAGTTGACGGCAGCCTGCGGATCGAAGTCGTTGATGAGGGCGTGGACCAGGCCGGCGTTGAAAGCGTCGCCGGCGGCAACACCCTCAAGCACGTGCACATCGTGAGCAGGGGAGAACCAGTGCTCGCCGCTCTCGGCGTCATAGAGCATGCCCATCCAGATGGAGCGCTCGACGCAGGAGATGTTGCGGACGACCGAAGCGACCTTCTTGCAGCCGTACTCGGCGCAAATCTGACGGGCCATCTCGACGTAGGTGTCGCGCTCCTCGATGCCGTGGGCAAGGGAGCCGGAGACGCAGGTCATGCCGAGGCCGGCGGGTGCGTCCTCGTCGTTGGCGATGCAGATGTCGACGAGCGGCAGGAGCTCCTTCATGGTGGCCTGCGACTTCTCGGGCGACCACATCTTGCCGCGATAGTTCACGTCGCACACGGTCGTGATGCCCTTGGCGCGGCAGGCGGTGAGGGCATCCTTGCAGGCGGCAGCCATCTCATCGGAGACGGCGGGGGTCACGCCGGAGAAATAGAAGACATCGATGCCCTTGAGGATCTCGTCCCAGTTAAAGACGTCGCGCTTGGCCATGTTGATGGCAGAGTACTTGCGGTCGTAGACGCAACCGTTACCGCGCTGCGAGGCGCCGACCTCAAACACATAGGAGCCAAGACGGTCGCCCTGGCGCACGACGCGCGTGGTGTCGACGCCGTAGGCCTTCAGCGAACGCAGGGCGCACTCGCCCAGACGGTTGGCCGGGACAACGGAGACGTAAGCGGCCTTGTCGCCCTGGTAGGCCAGGGAAAGCGCAGTGTTGGCCTCGGCGCCGCCGTAGCGGACGTCAAACTCGGTTGCCTGCTCAATACGCAGGTGGTCTTTGGGTGAGAGTCTCATCATGATCTCGCCGAAGGTAAGAACCGTTTTACCCATGGTCGCGCAGCTCCTTTTACTCGTGCGTACACCTTTGATATGGCGTTGGCACGCAGGTGCCAAGACGGTAGGGTGCGTCTTTGCACCTGCGTGCCAACGCTCGCCGAAATCGGTTTACGAAATCGGTTTCGTTTCGAGTTGTAGTATACTCACCTACAGCGTTTTGCAACCGAGATTTTTAAAAAATGCCTAAAATGGCTCAGACTGCCGACATTGGGAAACGGGGTGCGCTATGGCGCAGATGAGAATCAAGGACATTGCCGCCGAGGCGGGCGTGAGCCCGGCCACGGTCTCGCGCTATCTCAACAACCGCCCCGGGCAAATGACCGAGGAGACCCGTGCTCGCATCGCGGCAGTTATCGAGCGCACCGGCTATCGCCCACGTGCCGCCGCGCGCAATCTGCGCAGCTCGCGTACGAACCTCATCGGTGTGATTCTGGCTGACATCGCCAACCCGTTCTCGAGCGCCATGCTCGAGGGCCTTTCCGCCAGCGCCGCGGCGCGCGGCTGCTCGCTCATGACGGCCATTAGCGGCAACGACCCCGCTAAGGAAGCGGAGTCGCTCACCAGACTTATCGATGCCGGCGTGGACGGCCTGGTCGTCAACACCTGCGGAGGCAATGACGAGGCGATCGCCGCGGCAGCGGGACGTCTGCCCGTCGTGCTGCTCGACCGCGACGTTGCCGACGGCGGTGTTGACCTGGTGACATCTAACAACCGTGAGCTGGTCGCCGGCTTGGTAGACGCCTTGGCAGCTGCGGGCAGCGAGCGTCTGTGCCTGCTCACCGAGGCAAGCGACGATAGCCCCGTGCGTCGAGAGCGCGCCGAGGCCTTTGCCGACGAGCTTTCGCGCCGCGGCCTTGCGGGCGAGGTCGTCACCCTGGCCGACGGTGGCGCCACGGGCGTTGGCCGTTTGGACAAGACCATCCGCGACTACGCGGGCAAAAGGCTCGGCCTTATCGCCGTCAACGGCCTGGTTTTCCTGCGTCTGACCGAGGCGCTGGCGCAGCTTGGTCCCTCGCTGCCGGCGGGGCTCAAAATCGCGACGTTTGACGACTACCCCTGGAACCACGTGCTCTTTGGCGGTGTGACAACGGCCGCGCAGGACACCCTTACCATTGCCGAGCGCGTGGTCGAGCGCCTGTCCGAGCGCATCGATGTCGTTACCACCACGGTGGGCGAGGCCGCAAAGCTGGCGCCCAAACGCATCGAGATTCCCGGCCACATCGAACATCGCGCATCAACCTCGCGCTAACCGCTCGTTCGCAACGGCCTGTTCGCACACGTTTTTTGAGCGCTTGATACGCTTTAACCCTGCGGAAACATTTTTCTGCGATAGTATCTGCGATATAGACCAGTCGAAACCCGCCCGAAAGAAAGGGGAGCGACATGAACCAGCAGAACATCGATTACGTACTCCGCTCCGTAGAGCAGCGTGACATCCGCTTTGTGCGTCTGTGGTTTGTCGACATTCTCGGCCGCCTCAAGAACTTTGCCATTAGCCCCGAGGACCTCGAGGTCGCTTTTGAGGAGGGTATTGGCTTTGACGGCTCCGCCATCGAGGGCTTTGCCACGCCCGAGGAAGCCGACATGCTGGCGTTTCCCGATGCTTCGACCTTCCAGATTCTGCCGTGGCGCCCGAGCCACAACGGCGTCGCCCGCGTGTTCTGCGACGTGTGTACCCCCGACCGCAAGCCCTTCGCCGGCGACCCGCGCGATGCCCTGCGCCGCATGTTCTACAAGGCCGAAAAGGCCGGCTATCTGCTCAACGTGGGCGCCGAGCTGGAGTATTACTATTTCCCCGACGAGCACACCCCCGAGCCGCTCGACAACGTGGGCTACTTCGATCTTTCGGTGAGCGATGCCGCTCGCGACCTGCGTCGCAACACAGTCCTCACGCTCGAGAAGATGTCCGTGCCCGTGGAGTACACCTTCCACGCCGCCGGCCGCTCACAGCACGGCATGAGCCTGCGCCACGCCGAGGCCCTGAGCATGTCCGACGCCATCACCACGGCCAAGCTCATCATTAAGCAGCAGGCCTACGAGAGCGGTTGCCACGCCTCCTTTATGCCCAAGCCGTTGGCGGGCGAGGACGGCAGCGCTATGTTCCTGTGCCAGTCGCTATTCGACCACGACGGCAACAACGTCTTTTGGGGCGAGGACGACGAGAAGTACCACCTCTCCGATATCGCCAAGCGCTACATGGCCGGCATTCTGGCGCACGCGCGCGAGATCAGCGCCATCACCAACCCCACGGTAAACTCGTACAAGCGCATCACCACGGGCGGCGACTCCGTGCCGCAGTACGCCACGTGGGGCCTGCGCAACCGCGCGAGCATGGTCCGCATTCCGGTCTACAAGCCCGGCAAGCAGCTGTCTACGCGCATCGAGCTTCGCAGCCCCGACCCCATGGCCAACCCGTACCTGGTCAACGCCGTCACGCTGGCGGCTGGTCTGGACGGCATTGAGCGCAAGCTGGAGCTCCCGCCCGAGGCCACGGCCGAGACGCTCAAGCTTACCGACCGCCAGATGGTCGAGGCCGGCTACACGCCGCTGCCGCGCTCGCTCAAAGAGGCGCTCGACGTGTTTGAGGACTCGCAGTTTATGAAGGATGCCCTCGGCGAGCACATCCACAGCTTCTTCCTTAAAAAGAAGCGCGACGAGTGGCATAAGTTTGAGTCTACGATCACCGAGTGGGAGATCAAGCACTACCTGGCGAACTCCTAATCGCGCTGGCTTGTTCCAGTACGATTGAGCTCATTTCTTTGGAGGCCGATATGTCCGAAAAGAGTGCCCTGTTCATGGCGCGCACGACGCGCTTCCACGAGTTTGCCCGCAGCTTGACGACCACCCTGGGTGTCGAGGTGAGCCTGGCAACCCCCGATTCGCCGACTGCGGCGCACGACTTTGACCTGCTGATTCTCGATTCCGATGGCATCCGCAGCGACCGCATCGATCAGATTGCCAAGTGGCTTGACGATCGTGGCGGCGTCCCCATGTTGGTGATCGTCGACGATGAGGCGCTCGGCACCCTGCGTCTGCCCAATCATGCGCATGCCGACTTTGTATGCCCCACGGCGACGCCCAACGAACTCAAGGCTCGTGCGCAGCGCCTGATGGGCGAGGAGGAGACCGTCACCGCCGACGATGTGCTCAACATCGATAACCTCGAGATCAACCTGGCTACCTACCAGGTGACGCTCGATGGCGAGCCCATCGACCTGACGCTGATGGAGTACTCGCTGCTGAGCTTTTTGGCGACGCATCCCAACCGCGCCTACAGCCGCGAGGTGCTGCTGCACCGCGTATGGGGCTTTGAGTACTGCGGCGGCACGCGCACCGTCGACGTGCACATTCGACGCATCCGCTCCAAGGTGGGTCCGCAGATCGCGGCGCACATCACCACCGTCCGCGGCGTGGGCTATCTGTTTAAGGACTAGATTTCCACCACAAAGGGGACAGGCACCTTTGTGGTGGCTTTGACGCAGGTGCGGGTTCCTCTCGAATCTGCAACAGAACTTAAGCCTTCCTAAAAGATTGCGTTCTCATACACTTGTGCCCGCATATTGGGGTACAACTCAACGTGAACAACGATGGCCCGCCACGTGTTTGGCGGGCCTTTGGTTATTTGACGAAAGGATCGCAGCCATGAGCGAGAACGATTCCCAGCGTCCCCAGGATGCGGGCAACGCCGGCGAGACCCAGCAGCAGCCGCGTGTGCAGGTGGAGTCGACGCCTGCCGACAGCAACATTCCCTACGTGCAGGCATACGACACGCAGACCGGCAAGCCGCTGGGCAGCCAGCAGGTTGTAAACAAGCACACAGTGGTCAAGACCAAGACCAAAAAGCTGCCGATCTTTATTACGGCGCTTGCCGGCTGCGCCTGCGGCGCCCTGCTGGTCATCGCACTCATTATGAGTGGCACGCTCGATATCGGCGGTGGCAAGAATGCCGTGACGGCGGGCGCTTCGGGTTCGTCGACGCAAAAGATTACGATTGATTCCGAGGACACCACGCTGGCCGAGGCCGTTTCTGCCAAGGCCCTGCCCTCTGTGGTCTCCATTACCGCTACTTCGAGCGGTAGCCAGAATGGCTCACTTTCGCAGTCTGCTGACGATTCGAATAACTCGGGCAGCGTCGGCTCGGGCGTAGTACTCGATACCGAGGGCCACATTCTCACCAACAACCACGTGGTCGATGGCTACGATCAGTACGTGGTGACCATGGATGACGGCACTACGTACGAGGCCGAGTTCGTGGGCAACGATGCCTCGAGCGACCTGGCCGTCATCAAGCTCAAGGACGCCGATGCTTCCAAGCTCACCCCGATCGAGATTGGTGACTCCTCCAAGCTCAACGTGGGCGAGTGGGTCATGGCGATCGGCTCGCCGTTTGGCAACGAGCAGTCTGTCTCCACCGGTATCGTCTCGGCGCTCTACCGCTCCACGGCCATGAGCTCTACCAGCGGCAACACTATCTACGCCAACATGATCCAGACCGATGCCGCCATCAACCCGGGCAACTCCGGCGGCGCGCTCGTCAATGACAACGGCGAGCTCGTGGGCATCAACTCGCTCATCGAGAGCTACTCGGGCTCCAGCTCAGGCGTGGGCTTTGCTATTCCCGTTAACTACGCCAAGAACATTGCCGACCAGATTATCGACGGCAAGACGCCGGTGCATCCGTACATGGGCGCTACGCTTTCGAGCGTCAATGCGCTCAACGCCCGCACCAACAAGCTGAGCACCGATAGCGGCGCGTATGTGGCGAGCGTCGTCGAGGACGGTCCTGCTGCCAAGGCCGGCATTCAGGAGGGCGACGTCATCACCAAGCTGGGCGACGACGAAATCACGAGCGCCGATGGCCTGATCATCGCGCTGCGCAGCCACGAGGTGGGCGAGAAGGTCGAGATCTCGCTTATGCGCGGCAAGGAAGAGAAGAAGGTCACCGTCGAGCTGGGTTCCGATGAGGAGCTGCAGAACCAGCAGCAGGACGACAGTTCGACCGACACCGGCAATGGCGGTATTACCGACGAGCAGCTGCGCCAGTACCTGGAGGAGCTGCTAGGCCAGCAGGGCCAGGGTCAGGGCTACGGCCAGGGTTACTAACGAGCCGTATCGCACATATCGAAGCCAGAGGGGTTGTCCCACCAACGCGGGACAGCCCCTCTTTTCTTATTGATCCGTTGGGGACGGAGGAAAACGGATCACTTGGGGCTGACAAGAGGCCTGGTTCGTAATGGTCTGGACAGTTAGTTCAGATACGTATAAATCTGGGACAGCTTGGAATGCGTTTTGAGCAATTTTTGATTGGGATGGGGCTCGAATGGGTGTTTGGAAGGGAGAGTGGGACGTTTACATGGTCTCGAGGAGCCCGAATTCGTCGAAACAGGGGTGTTCGTGCCTGATTTAGCTCTAGGATTTATACGTATCTGAACTAACTGTTCACCCCAGTCTGGCGGCTGCCGATTCGGTGCGGTTTGAGACCGCTATTCGGCCTCATTGCGACCGGTGGTACTCTAGTATCCGTTTGAAATCGAGCGAAGGAGTGCCGCTATGGAGCAATCGAGCCTGTTTGGTGACGGCGTGGACATCGATACCGAAACGTCCACGACCGCGGAAGCCACCGCACCGACCGATGCCCGTGCCCAGGCGGCAGCACGTGCGGCCGAGCTGCGCCACGAGCTCGATTACCACGCCTATCGCTACTACATGCTCGATGCGCCCGAGATCACGGACGCCGCCTTTGACAAAATGCTCGTTGAGCTGCAGGAAATCGAGGCGACCTATCCCGACCTGGTGACGCCCGACAGCTATACCCAGCGTGTGGGCGGATACGTGAGCGAGCAGTTTACGCCGGTCACGCACATGGCACGCATGTATTCCATGGACGATGCCATGGATCTGGACGAACTCGACGCGTGGCTCCAGCGCACCGAGGATGCGCTCGGTGCCGGTAGCGTCACCTATACCTGCGAGCTTAAGATCGACGGTCTGGGCGTTGCGCTTACCTATCAAAACGGCACCTTTGTGCGCGCCGCCACACGTGGCGATGGCACCACGGGCGAGGACGTGTCGCTCAACGTGCGCACTATCAAGGACGTGCCCATGCACCTGTCCGAGCCGGCGCTCGTCCACATGGGCGCCGACCGCGAGCGCACCATCGAGGTGCGCGGCGAGGTCTACATGCCTAAGGGCAGCTTTGTGCGCCTGAACGACGAGGCCGATGCCGAGGGCCGCGACCCCTTCGCCAACCCGCGCAACGCCGCCGCCGGCAGCCTGCGTCAGAAGGATCCCAAGGTCACGGCGCGCCGCGACTTGGCTACCTTTATCTACGCCATCGCCGATACCGACCCGCTGCACGTCCACAGCCAGCGCGAGTTTCTGGACTGGCTGCGCAGCGCCGGCTTTAGCGTCAACCCCAACGTGGCTCGTTGCGCCACGCCGGCCGAGGTTCACGAGTTCTGCGCCCAGGCGCTCGAGCACCGCGGCGACCTGGACTACGACATCGACGGCGTGGTCGTAAAGGTGGACAGTTTTCAGCAGCAGCTCGACCTGGGCTTTACCGCCCGCGCGCCGCGCTGGGCCATTGCCTTTAAGTTCCCGCCCGAGGAAAAGCAGACCGTCCTGCGCGAGATTCGCATCCAGGTGGGTCGTACCGGCGTGCTCACGCCGGTCGCCGAGTTCGACCCGGTCACGGTTGCCGGCTCTACCATCGCGCGCGCAACGCTGCACAACATCGACGAGATCCGCCGCAAGAACGTGCGCGAGGGTGACACCATCATCGTGCACAAGGCGGGCGACGTAATCCCTGAGGTCGTGGGCCCCGTGCTCGACAAGCGCCCGGCCGACAGCGTTGACTGGCAGATGCCCGAGGTCTGTCCCGTGTGCGGCAGCCCCGTGGTCCACGAGGATGGCGAGGTGGCCTACCGCTGCGTATCGATCGACTGCCCCGCACAGCTCAAGGAGCGTCTGCTCCATTGGGTGAGCCGCGGCTGCATGGACGTCGACGGCCTGGGCGACGAGATCGTCGACAAGATGATCGCCGCCGGCCTGATCCACGATGTCGCAGACTTCTACCAGCTCACGGTCGACGACATCGCTGGCCTGGACACGGGCCGCGTGTACGCCAGCTCCAACAGCAAAAAGGGCGTCAAGAAGGGCGATCCCATTCCGGTGGGCCTCAAGACGGCCGAGAAAATCATCGCCGAGCTCAATAAGTCCAAGAGCCAGCCGCTCGGTCGCGTGCTGTTTGCCCTGGGCATCCGCCACGTGGGCAAGAGCGTGGGCGAGGTCATCGCCGAGCGATTCCTGTCGATTGATAAGCTCATCTTGGCGAGCGAAGAGGACATCGCCGAGTGTGAGGGCATCGGTCCTAAGATTGCGGCGAGCGTCAAGCAGTTCCTGGCCGTGCCCGAGAACCTCGCCGTGCTAGAGCGCCTGCGTCGGGCGGGCCTGTCGCTCGAGGTCGACTTGGGCGCCGCGCACGCGCAGGCCGCAGCCGACGCCGGCGTGGCGGGCGAGCTCGCCGACGCGCAACCGCTTGCGGGTCTGACCTTCGTGCTCACCGGCACGCTCGTCAACCGCACCCGCGACGAGGCAGGTGCGGCGCTCAAGGTGCTTGGTGCCAAGGTCTCGGGCAGTGTTTCGAAGAAGACGAGCTATCTAGTCGCCGGCCCCAAAGCGGGCTCCAAGCTCACCAAGGCCGAGCAGCTAGGTGTGCCCGTGTTGGACGAGGACGCGCTCGAGCAGATTCTTGCGACTGGTGAGGTGCCGGAGGCGTAATGGATATAGAGAATCGCAATTGCTTGCAGGTGGAAGGGCGCGCGAGGCATTCCCAAGTGCAGGCAAAAGAGCGCTTAATGATGCGAATTTGCATTGCCGAGCGTGAGCGCGCGGCGGGTGCATCTCGCGATGCCTTTGAGGCGTTGACCGAGCTAGAGGCGAGGCTCGGTCTAGCCTAGAGAGACCGGCACCGTGATCTGCGGCACGTAGGTCGCGGGGTCGTCGCTGATGATGTCGTCGATCAGGGCGATTTCGCGTTGCCCCGCTACGCTGCCAACTTGTCAAAAGCCCCGCGCCGGTTGAGCACGGTAAACGCGACAACACAGATGACTGCCGACAAAATCGATCCGCACGGCGAAGCGATGCCCATGGGAAACAACGTATCGGAATAGGCGTTCGACAGTAGCCACGCGCCCGGCACGCGAATGAGCGCCACGGCCAGCACGTTGTGCGCAAAGCCGATGTAGCTCTTGCCGTATGCAGCGAAAAAGCCACTAAAGCAAATGTGGATGCCGGCAAAAATCGCGTCGAAAATGTAGCTGCGCATATAGCCGGTGCCGGCCGCGACCACTGCAGCGTCCTTGGCAAAAAAGCCAATAAACGCCGGCGCCACCAGCCACATTAGCACCGTGATCAGGCAGCCGTACACCACCGAGATGGTCATGGCATCCTTGAGCACCTGACGCGCGCGGTCGCCCTTGCCTGCTCCGGCGTTTTGCGCCGTGAGCGCGCTGACGGTGGCGCCCATGGAACTCGGCACAATGAACAAAAAGCTGATCATCTTCTCGACCAGGCCCACGGCGGCGGCGTCGACGAGCCCTCGGTGGTTGGCGATGACGGTGATAAACATAAACGCCACCTGGATGCAGCCGTCCTGCACGGCCACGGGCACGCCGATCTTAAGAATGCTGCCGAGCACCTCGGGCTGGGGGCGCAGGTCGCTGCGCTTAACGTGGATGTTCGTGCGACGGCTCTTGAGCCACACGAGCGCGAGGGCAACGCTGGCCGTCTGCGCAGTCACCGTGCCGAGCGCCGCGCCCACGGGGCCGAGCCCCATGCGCCCGATAAACAGAAAGTCGAGCGCGATGTTGATGATGCATGCCACGCCGATCACGTACATAGGCGAGCGCGAATCGCCCAGCCCGCGAAAGATGGCCGAGAGGATGTTGTATGCGGCGATGAACGGAATGCCCATAAAGCAGATACGCAGGTAGGCGGCGGTGCCTTCGACTGCCTCGACCGGCGTGCCAATGAGTGTCACGATCTGCGGGCACAGTGCGAGCAGGACGGCGGCCAGCACCACCGAGACGCCCATAAAGAGCGTGATGGTGTTGCCGATGGCGGTCTCGGCGCGGTCAAACCGGCGCGAGCCAACGGCGTGGCCGACGATGACCGTCGTTCCCATGGCCAGGCCCACGAGCGTCACGGTAATGATATAGAGCGTCTGCGCGCCATTGCCCACGGCGGTGATGCCGGCAGCGCCGCTAAACTGCCCCATCATGTACAGGTCGGCCATACCGTAGAGCATCTGCAAAAAGTACGAGAGCATATAGGGCAGGGCAAAGACCGCGATGGTCTTAAGGACATTGCCGCGTGTGAGGTCGTGTTCCATGAGCGGGGCTTTCTGGCTGGGTTCGTTTATCTACCAGTGTAGTGAAAACCCTACAACGATTGTAGAGTCAAGGTTTATGTCGACAGTGGGGCGAAATAAGTCGCGCGCACTATTATTCCGAGTGAATATGGATACACATCACGAGAACTCGCCGCCGGCGCTAACCTTGCAGAAAACGATTTCGGAATACTTGACACCATTATTCGGCGCGCAATAATACGTGCGTTTGCGAACAACGTTTGATGGGGGTTGAACCTGCGTGCGCAATCTCAAAATACTGTTTTCCTATCTAGGGGCATACCGTCGCGATGCCATCCTCGGCGTGTTCTTTGTGTCGGTCGAGACGGTGCTCGAGCTGTTTATCCCGGTCATCATGGCCAACATCATCGATGTGGGCGTGCCTGCGGGTGATATCAACTACATGCTGCTGCAGGGCGCGTACATGTTGGTGTGCGCTGCGCTTTCGCTGGTACTGGGCTTGGGTTATGCCCGTGCGTCCGCCCGCGTTGCCTCGGGCCTAGGCACCAACCTGCGCGAGGCCGAGTACAAAAAGATTCAAACGCTCGCCTTTGGCAACCTGGACAACTACGACGCCAGCTCGCTCGTCACCCGCATGACCACGGACATCACCGTTATCCAAAATGCTGTGGGCAACGGCTTTCGCCCTATGGTGCGCGGCCCGGTGACGCTTATCGTCGGCCTTATCTACGCGCTGATGCTGTCGCGCCCGCTCGCCACCGTCTTTGCGATCATCTTGCCCGTGCTGGCAATCGTACTGGGCGTCATCACCTATCGCGTCAGTCCGCTCTACCGCCAACTCCAGACCTCGATGGACCACCTCAACGGCGTGGTACAGGAAGACCTCACCGCCGTGCGTGCCGTCAAGGCCTACGTTCGTACCGAGCACGAGGAGGCCAAGTTCGACGCAGTCAATACCGAGCTTGCGCGCACTGCGACAAAGACCTTTGGCAGCGCGGTGCTCAACCTGCCGGTGTTTCAGCTGTCGATGTACGTGGCTGCGCTCTCCATCCTGTGGATTGGCGGCCGCATGATTCTCGCCGGCAAGCTGGGCGTGGGCTCGCTCACGGGCTTTATGAGCTACGTGCTGCTGATCATGAATTCGCTCATGATGATTTCTAACGTGTTTTTGCTGCTCACGCGCGCTCTTACGAGTGTGGGCCGTATCGCCGAGGTGCTCGATGAGGAACCCTTTATCGCCAACCCCGCGGGAGACCTCGCGATTGCGGCACCAACGGACGGCAGTATCGAGTTTCGCGACGTTTCCTTTAAATACTGCGCGGATGCAGACGAGGATGTGCTCGAGCATATCGACCTTCGCATCGAGAGTGGCTCGACGGTGGGCATCCTCGGCGGTACGGGATCGGGCAAGAGCTCGCTTGTGCAGCTGATTGCGCGCCTGTACGACGCCACCGAAGGCGCCGTGCTTGTGGGCGGACGCGACGTGCGCGACTACGACCTCGCGACTCTACGCGACGCTGTGGGCATTGTGCTGCAAAAGAATGTGCTGTTTACGGGTACCGTGCGCGAGAACCTGCAGTGGGGCAATCCGCAGGCGTCGGACGATGAACTCCTCGCGGCTTGCCGCGCGGCGTGCGTGGACGAGTTCCTTGATCGCATCGGCGGGCTGGACGGCGAGTTGGGCCAAGGCGGCGCTGGTGTTTCGGGTGGCCAGAAGCAACGCCTGTGCATCGCGCGCACGCTGCTCAAGCATCCGCGCGTGCTCATTTTTGATGACTCCACCAGCGCGGTCGATATGGCGACCGACGCAAAGATTCGCGAGCACATCGCTCGGATTCCCGATGCGACCGTGCTCATCATCGCCCAGCGCATCGCGAGTGTCATGGATGCCGATCGCATTGTGGTATTGGACGACGGTCGTGTCCACGGCGTGGGCACGCACGAGGAACTGCTAGCGGGCGACAACATCTACCAGGAGATTTACGCCTCGCAGATGGAGTTTGCGGGGAACGTAGACGCCGGCGACGGCAGCGACGATGGCTGCGCGAATAATCCGTTTTCCTCCGTCCCCAGCAGATTACCCTTGGAAGGGGGCGAGCGCCATGCCTAAGACCGCAGCCCAAGCGCGCCCGGCCGACCTCAAGCGCACTGTGCGCCGTTTGCTCTCTTACATGGGCCATGCCAAGTTCTCGCTGCTGGCGGTGGGTATGCTTGCCTCCGTCGCGGCCATCGCGAGCCTCGCCGGCACCTACATGGTGCGCCCCATCGTCAACGGCCTGGCCACGGGCGGTGAGGAGCTGCTCGCCAAGCAGGTCATCGTAACGGCGATCATCTACGCCGCGGGCGTGCTCTCGGCCCTAGGCTACTCGCAGATCATGGTGCGCGCGGCCCAACGCGTGGTGTCCGACATCCGTCGCGACCTGTTCGCGCACATTCAGACGCTGCCGCTCAGCTATTTCGACAGTACGCGCTCGGGCGACATCATGAGCTTTTTCACCAACGACGTCGACACCGTCTCCGAGGCGCTCAACAACAGCTTTGCCAACGTGATTCAGGCGACCATTCAGGTGATCGGCACCACGGCCATGCTCATCATCCTCAACTGGCAGCTCACGATTATCACGCTCGTGTGCGACGCGGCCATCGTGCTGTACGCGCGCTACTCGGGTATCCGCTCCAAGCGCTTTTTTGCCGCCCAGCAGGCATCGCTCGGCGACTTGGACGGATATGTCGAGGAGATGGTCTCGGGCCAAAAGGTCATCAAGGTCTTTAACCGTGAGGCAGCGAATGTCGCCGGCTTCACCTGCCGCAACGACGAGCTTCGCCGCACCGGTACCGCCGCCGTGAGCTATGCCAACTCCATGGTGCCCATGACCGTCGTGATTGGCTACGTCAACTATGCCATCGTCGCCGTGGCGGGCGGCATGCTCTGCATCAAGGGGCTCGCCGATGTGGGCGCACTCGCGAGCTACCTGGTCTTTGTGCGCCAGGCGGCCATGCCCATCAACCAGTTTACGCAGCTGGGCAACTTCTTACTCAACGCGCTGGCCGGTGCCGAGCGCCTGTTTGCCGCGATGGACCTTAAGCCCGAGGTGGACGAGGGCTGCGTGGAGCTGGTGCAGACGGGCGACGCCGCATGGGCGTGGAAGATTCCCGAGGGCAAGGGCGTGGGCGCCTATGGGCATCTGCACGACGTGGCTGCCGTTGACGAGTCGGGCCGTGCGGTGGCGGCCGACGGCACCGAGCTCACGTGCGGCTTCGTCCCGCTTGCCGGCGATGTGCGCTTCCATGCCGTGGACTTTTCCTACGTGCCGGGAACGCGCGTGCTCACGGACCTCAACCTGTTCGCCAAGCCGGGGCAAAAGATCGCCTTTGTTGGCTCGACGGGCGCCGGAAAGACGACCATTACCAACCTCATCAACCGCTTCTACGAGGTCGATGACGGCGAGATCACGTACGACGGCATCGACGTCAAGCACATTGCCAAGGCCAGCCTGCGCGGGTCGCTCGGCATTGTGCTGCAGGACACGCACCTGTTTAGCGGCACCATTGCGCAGAACATCCGCTTTGGCAAGCTCGACGCGACCGACGAGGAGGTGAGCGCCGCTGCCGAGGCCGCCTGCGCCGACTCGTTTATCCGCCGCCTGCCGCGGGGCTACGACACACCGGTCACGGCCGACGGCGCCAACCTGTCGCAGGGTCAGCGTCAGCTGCTCGCCATCGCGCGCGTGGCCGTCGCCGATCCGCCGGTGCTCATCCTGGACGAGGCCACGAGTTCCATCGACACGCGTACCGAAAAGCTCATCGAGCGCGGTATGGACCGCATCATGCGCGGTCGCACCACGTTTATGATCGCGCACCGCCTGTCCACTGTCCGCGACGCCGACGCCATCATGGTCCTCGAACACGGCCGCATCATCGAGCGCGGCACGCACGAAGAGCTGCTCGCCCAGCACGGCGAGTACTGGCAGCTGGCGCATGGCTTAAAAGAGCTAGATTAACCCGTTCGAGCACGATGCTTTGACCCCTCCGTGCCTCTCACCTCGCCTCAAACCATCACAACATTCGACGTTTTTTGCCAAAATCGGGAAAAGCATCGAATGTTGTGATGGTTTTTCTACCACTCGACCGGGTGGAATCGCTTTCTTGCGCACGAAGGTGTGCGGACCCGTGGGCAGGGGAATAAGGTTGGTTATCCGACTCCATTGGAGGGCTCATGGACCTGCCGATCGTCCTGTCCCATAAGACTGCCTGGCTGTACCACAACGTGGCGCGCCCGTCCGAGCCGCTCTCGCGAGCAAGCAGCCTATACGATGAGGACTCGCTTGCTAACGAGGCGGAGCCGACCGCGAGCCTGCCCAAATTGGGACTCGATGCCAAGGGGCTGAGGGCTTCAACGGCAGTTGGGATCGTTACCGGCTATCTGGTTTCGCTTGGTATTCCACGAGAAGAGCTCGATCATATCGATACGCTCGTCAACTTCGATTTTGAGCGCTCGACGCCGGCTGGATTTAGGTGCCACGTGTTTGGGGCGCCGGTACCTCCAGGCCATCTTATCGAGGTGGCAGAGGGCCTTCTAGTGGTTGATGAGGTCATGTGTTTTGTCCAAGCGGGTTCGTGGATGAGCGAGCCCGAGCAGCTGGAATATGGCTACGAAATCTGTGCCCGATACCATTTGAATCATCTGTCGACGGACGATTATGTCGAGATGGGGCAGAGGTATACCGTTGCCGACTTGATTACTTATTGCAATGAGAACCGATCTCGTCAGGGGGCTATACGCGCGGCCGGTGTGCTCAGGCGCGTGCACGATGGCGCGCGATCGCCCATGGAGACGGCCACCGCAATCATGGTCGTCGCGAAACGTTCCCAAGGCGGGCTGGGATACGTCAAGGTTGAACTCAACCGTCGGGTCAATGTTCCCAACGAGTTCAAGTATCTCGCTAAGGCCGGGTATTTCGAGATCGACGTATATGCACCTGCAAGTGGTACGGGCATTGAATACAACGGATCGGACCATCTTGATAAAGAGCGCAGCGCGTCGGACGCAGAGCGCATGACCGTGCTGAACGCGCTGGGCTTTAGGATGATCGTCCTCACCGGGACTCAGTTTGTCCATCAGCTGCAATTGCACCGGGCGATGAACGCCATCGCGCTCGCTATGGGTCTCAAGTGCGATCGAAGCGAAGCGTTCCAGAAACGTCAGAACGACCTGCGAGAATTCGTGATTCGGCACTGGGACGGCGGCCTCTAGGGGCGTTTTGGTCCTTCTGCGGGGCGCTGCGGGCAGGCGTACCATCACAACATCCGACGTTTTTGCCAAAATCGGGAAAAGCATCGAATGTTGTGATGGTCTGTGTTGAGGATGGGCTTGGAAAGTCCGTTTTGCTCGAAGCGACCTGTCCTGTCGTACGGGTGTCGGCATGATTCTCTCGTGCGGTATTATGTTTTCCGAAGAATAAAACGCCGCATGAGGGGAGGGCTGCGTGGACGGGCACGTGCAACATGACGGTTATGGCCGCGATATCAACTACCTGCGCATTGCCGTTACCGACAAGTGCAATTTCCGCTGCATTTACTGCATGCCGGCCGATGGCGTGGCGCCCCGTGCACACGACGAGCTACTCAGCGCCGAGGAAATCGCCCGCTTTGTGCGCCTGGTAGCGGGGGAGGGCATTCGCCGCGTGCGCCTGACGGGCGGCGAGCCGCTGGTCAGCCGCCGTATCATTCCGCTCATTCGTGACATCCGCGCGATCCCGCAGATCGAGGACATCTCGCTCACCACCAATGGTGCCCTGCTGCCCAAGCTGGCGCCGCAGCTCAAAGATGCCGGGCTTAACCGCGTCAACATTTCACTCGATACGCTCGACCCCGCGCTGTTTGCAAAGATAACCCGTCTGGGCCGGCTCGAGCAGACCATGGCCGGCATTGATACGGCGCTGGCCTGGGGCTTTGAGCCCGTTAAGGTCAACTGTGTTGTGGTGCGTCGGCTCAACCAGGATGTGGCGGCCCTCGCACGGCTGACCGTCGACCGTCCCATTCACCTGCGCTTTATTGAATACATGCCCATCGGCGATGAGCGTACGAGCTCGCATTGCGCCGTAGACCCTCATGCGCCCACGCTCAATCCCGAGCTGTGGGATGCGAGCGACACCGTGCCGAGCGACGAGCTGCGGGCGCGCATCAATGCCAGGGCCGCCGCGACGGGGCTGGGAGAGCTCGAGCCGCTTGACATCAACGACGCTCCTGCCGGCGCGGGTCCTGCGCGCTACTGGCACTTTCCGGGCGCGGCGGGAACGGTTGGCTTCATTAGCGCCATGTCCAACCATTTTTGCGCGAACTGCAACCGTCTGCGCCTGACGGCCGATGGCAACGTGCGTCCGTGCCTGTTCAGCGATGCCGAGTATTCGGTGCGTGATGCGCTGCGCCGTGGTGATGATATGCAGGTGCTTTCGATTTGGCGCGATGCCGTGGCCCACAAACCGCAGGAACACGCGATAATTGAGGGCACGCAACGATTTATGTCCCAAATCGGAGGATGATCATATGGCCAAGAGCAGGTACGCCGATGCCACCAAGGCCGCTCGCAGGGCCGCGATGTCTGCCCACAAAGTCACGGCTGCGGCGAATGCTGGCAACGCCGACGCGTTCGCACAGCCGTCTGCCAGCGCTACAGCCGAGCCCGCCCGTGACGCCCGTCGCGACGAGCTGACGCATGTGGACGCCAAGGGCGAGGTGCGCATGGTCGACGTGTCCGACAAAGCCGAGACCCATCGCATCGCCATCGCCGAGGGCACCATCCTCATGCATCCCGAGACGCAGGCCATGGTACTGCAGGACCGCGCCAAAAAGGGGCGACGTGCTTGCCTGCGCGCGTGTGGCGGGCATTATGGCCATCAAACGCACGAGCGACATCATCCCCATGTGCCATCCGTTGCTCATTACCAAGAGCAAGTGCGACATTGCGCCCATCGCTCCGGCGGGGACGCCGGCCGAGGACGTGCCCGAGGGCTGGGCGCCGGCGCGCGCAGACGGGCAGGTTGGCTTTCACGTACTGGTTACGGCTGGTGTGACGGGCAAGACGGGTATTGAGATGGAGGCCCTGACCGGCGCGAGTGCCGCGTGCTTAACGATCTATGACATGTGCAAGGCCGTCGATCGTGGCATGGAGATCGTCGACGTTCGCCTGCTGCACAAGGAAGGCGGCCGCTCGGGTGTGTGGGACCGCGCCGAGCGCCAGGCCGCTGCTGTTGAGGCCGTGGGAGCCGCGGGCGACGCACCCGCGAGCGCGCCCGTCGCCGTCGCGCCCGCAGCTCCGGACCCCGGCCGTCCCCCGCGATCGCGTTTATCGGCTACCAAAACTCGGGCAAGACCACGCTCGTCGAGAAGGTTATCGCCGAGCTCACCCGCCGCGGCCTGCGCGTGGGTTCGCTCAAGCATCACGGGCATCACGGCTTTGATATCGACGTGCCCGCTAAGGACACCTGGCGCCATCACCAGGCCGGATCCAAGCACGTGGGACTCATCTGCGCCACGCGCTGGGCGGAGTACGCCGACACGCGCGAGGAGGACGAGATGCCTGCGCGCGAGCTGCTGTCGCGCTACAACGATGTCGACGTGGTGATCATCGAGGGCTACAAGACCGAGGGCTTCGACAACATCGTGGTCGCGCGCTCGGGTGTCGACCGTCTGCGCGGCAAGAGCTCGCTCGACCTGGTCGACGGCCACACGCTGGCCCTTGCCTGCAACGAGGCTCTGGCGCGTCAGGCCTTCGACGCCGGCTTTGCGACCCGAGCCATCAACATCAACGACGCCCGAGCAATCTGCGATCTGATTCAAGACCACCTCGGTAGACTTTAGGGACATGCCTTAAAATCTACCAAGTAGTTCATGTTGGGCGGAAAGACGTAAGGAAAGGGCTCGATGCGACCTTAGTTAGGCATACGGATAGATTGAGTTAATGGACGGCGGATGAATGACCGCTGCCCGCTATTCGTATGCAACAAGGAGCCCCCATGCCCGCATCTGTATTCCCAAAAATCCACTCGTCGCTGTCCGCGCAGGCTAAACGCCTGGTGGCGATGCGCTTTCTCATCTACACCGGTTTTCAGACCAGTTATTTTATCGGCGTCATCGGAACGCTCACCTATGCAGACGATGTCTCGGTCGTTGCGACGTCGCTGGCCGTCCTCTTTATGAACGTCTTCGTAATCTTGGGGTCCTTTGCGGGCGGCGCCGCGCTCGATGCCTGGGGTCCGCGCCGCCATTTCTTGCTGAGTGTCGTCGGTACGCTAGTAACGGGTGCGGCAATCATCGCCTTTGGTAACGCGACCGGAACAGTCCTTGCCGGTGCGGCGCTCCTAGGTTTTGTGATGGGACTCGCCCAACCCATCGCCACGTCCTATCCGGCATATCTCACCGACGACCGCGTCGAGCTCAAAGACATCAACTCCGCCATAACCATGTTCTCCAACGTGAGCATTATCGTCGGCCCCACACTGGGCGGCTTTGTCGCGGCGGCTACATCGTCACGCGCGGTGTTCGTGCTCATGATGCTCTTTACGGTGCTGGCGTTCATTGTCGGCTGGGGCTTTAGACCGCAAGCAGTTCGCGTCGCCGCGCGTGAAAGTACTCCCACGGACAGCAGTACAACGGCAATCACTGCCCGCCAAAGCTCCAACCCCAGCACGTCCGCCCGCGCCACCTTCGCAGCCAGCATCAAGACAGTCTTCACCAACAGCGTCCTCGCGCTACTTTTCTGCATCATCTTCCTCTCGAACTTTGGCTACGGAGCCTTCGATCCGCTCGAGTCGTTCTTCTACCGCGATGTCCTACACGTCGGCGTTGAGTGGATGGGCTGGCTCTCGTCGGCTTCGGGCGTGGGCGCGGTGCTGGGTGCCGTGCTCGCGCTCCGCTTGCCGCCGCACCTGGTCAACCTTAAAACACTGCTCGTGGCGCTCATGTCCGTGGGCCTGGGAAGTCTGCTCTATGTGGGGACACCGTACGTGGGCGTGGCCCTCGTCGGCCAGATCGCCCTGGGCATAGCTTGGGGTGTCGTCAACCCGCTCCACAACACCATCGTGCAAACGACGGCTCCGCTCGAGCAGCTCGGCCGCGTCAACTCGGTCATGGGCTTTGGCAATATGTTTGCTGGCGTGGCCCCTCTGGCGGTTGCACCGTGGCTGGCGGCAACATTTGGCGTACAACGGACGCTCGTGGGGGCGGGCGTGGTCGTGACGGCGGTTCCCGCGGCGTTGCTACTGTTTGGACGCCGGCATTTGGAACGTGCCGTAAAGCGGTGAGAAACCGGTAGGAAACCGGTAAGAGACCGGTAAGAGACCGTCCCAACATTCGATGAAAAACGCGATTTTGCCGAAAAACGTCGAATGTTGGGATGGTTCGCGCTGTGGATTCGGCCACCACAAAGGGGCCAGGCACCTTTGTGGTGGTTTTTGCTTTGCCAGGCTGCGGTCGAGCCTTGGTATACCATGTACGCCGTTCGCGAATACACCCCACACCGCCGCACAACCCAGAAAGGCTCCCATGGACACCACCTTCAGCCACATCAAAGCCGTGTTCTGCGATATCGACGGTACGCTGCTCACGAGCCAGCACACGGTGTCCCCGCGCACCGTGGCGGCGATCCGCGCCCTGCGCGAGCGTGGCGTGCTCTTTGGCCTGTGCACCGGGCGCGACGCCCATGCGACCGAGGCCATGTACGAGCTCTGGGGCATCGAAGGCCTGGTGGACGTGCTCGTGGGCTGCGGTGGCGCCGAGGTCATCGACCGCGCGCACGACATCAACGAGCTGAGCTATCCGCTGCCGGGCGAGACCATCGCGCGCATCTGCAAGCACATGGCGGACCTTCCGGCAACACCCGTCTGCCCCCGAGACGGCGTGTTCTACGTGCCCGAGAGCAACGCGTGCGTCGAGCACCTGTCACGCGTCGACGGCGTGCCCTACCAGGTGGTCGATTTTGCCGAGTTCTTGCGCGAGCCGCAGCCCAAGGTGATGTTTACCATGGCGCCTGAGGTAATGCCGCGGGTGATTGAGCGGGCGTCGACGTTTGCCGATAACACTGTTAAGGCGGCGGCTCTGCAAACCACGCAGCGGCTCTACGAGTTCATGGATCCGCGCGTGTCCAAGACGCGCGGCCTTGTACGCGTGGCAGAGCTCAACGACATGGAGCTTACGAACATTTGCGTGTTTGGCGATGCCGATAACGACACCTGCATGGTGGCTGACGCCGGCGTGGGCGTGGCCATGGCAAACGGCAGCGACGCCACCCGCGCCGCCGCCGATTTTGTAACCGCCAGCAACGATGAAGACGGCATCGCGATCTTTATCGAGGAGCATCTGCTGTAGCGCCGGGGGAGAGCCACCGCAAAGGGGGCAGGCGCCTTTGCGGTGGCCTCAGGCGATTTGGTCGAATTGATACCTAAAATCTGTGTGAAAATTCAAATATGGTTGTCTGAACATCATGCTTCTAACCACCGATGGGTTTTTAGATATTCTCATCAATTTGGTAGGATATTCATCCCGGTTAATGACCCCCGCTCACGGTCGATTTCCGACCGTTCACAGGATGTTTGCTCTTGAGCAAAATGTTGTGCAAATAAATCTAATGCCATTAAAAAATAATAGGCAACTAAATTACCAGCAGAAACAAAAAATGATAGCGAATAAACGAAGGCAAATCCGAGCAATTGTCAAGAGAATTGAGAACTCAGGTTGATTTCCGATCTCAGCCGAACACATTGAGCAAATAGGCCGTTCCCGCACCTAGCCGAACGCCCCCGCGGCCCTCCCGGGGTCCGGGGGCGGCATTTTCCCAGTTGAAGGAACGGTGGAGATGTGTTTCGATGGGTCCGGTGGCCATGCTCCGCCCGCCGCCCGGCGCCTCTTCCCAGACTCAGCCGGACGGTCGGT
>ENA-OQES01000304-OQES01000304.1-human-gut-metagenome-genome-assembly--contig:-NODE-304-length-21423-cov-2.572032_pt1 | contig 21423 bp, 35 predicted proteins | sample MGYA00242798_ERZ504641 | MGnify/ENA primary metagenome ERZ504641 (study PRJEB26092, sample SAMD00036327) | human gut metagenome | host: Homo sapiens | study: EMG produced TPA metagenomics assembly of...
GATTGATTTTTGTCTTAATCGCATCATTTATCAAAATATATAGTTTTCTGCCTCATTTCCAGCATCCTCTACTCATGCGCGCTCCCCGGATCCATCAGCCGCCCCAGGCTCTGCCCGATCGCCTGAAATCCCAGCGTTACCAGCACCAGTGCCGCGCCCGGAAAGAGCGCCAGCCACCATTTTCCGGTAATCAGGTACGACATACTCTCGGATAAAATAACACCGATCGCCGGTTGCTCGGAGGAAAGACCGAAGCCCAGAAAGGTCACGCCCGCCTCATGAAGAATCGCATGGGGAAAGAGAAGAATTAACCCGGTCACAAATTGCCGCGATACCTGCGGGACGATGTGGTTCCAGGCAATCCACCAGGGCTTTTTCCCCAGTTTTTCGGAGATCCGCACATACGGACTTTCCCGGATCTGTAAGATTTCCGCCCGCAAAAGCCTCGTCAGCGACGCCCAGTGCGTCAGGGCAATCCCGGCTGCCACACCCCGGAATCCTTTCCCAGACTGTAGGAAATCAGGATCAGGAGAAGCATGTGCGGGATTCCCATTACCAGATTAATCAGCCCGCATACCAATGAATCCATCAGTCCCCCGCCAAGCGACGCCAGCAATGCAAGCGTCAATGCCACCGCGGCGCTGATCGCCGCGGTCAGAAGCCCCAGCCGGATGCTTAAAGAAAGCCCCGCAACCGTCCGTTTCAGCATATCCCGCCCCATCCAGTCGGTTCCAAACAGCCCGTCGGTTCCCGGAGGCAGAATTTTTTCTCGCAAAATCGACCTGCTGTGCAGCATCCTCCCAGACGATTCCAAGCACTGTCACCAGAATCAGGAAAAGGACGGGAAATTCCCAGCAGCCAGAGTGTTTTCTTTCTCATGCCCTGCCTCCTTTCCTAAGTCTCGGATCGACCAGCCGGTACAGCCCATCCGCCGCTGCATTTCCTGCAAATACAAGCACGGCACTGATGAGTGTAAATTCCCATCAGAAGCGGGATATCGCTTCCCAGCCCCGCCGTGACCGCCGCCTGTCCGAGTCCCGGATAGGAAAAGACCTGTTCCACCAGCACCGAACCGCCGAAAATCTCGCTGATCGAGCCAAATTGCAGCGTAATTACCGGGAGAAGCAGGTTGCGGAGTCCATGCCGGAAAATCAGCCGCCAACCGCTCTCGCCCCGCGCCCGCGCATAGAGTACGTAATCACTTTCCAGAATCTCAATCACTTTTTCGCGCGTGTGCATCGCAATCGAAGAAATCCCTGTCAGTCCCAGCGTACACGCCGGCAGAAATGCGTGATACAGGCGATCCGCCAGGCTGACCTCGTCCGCCGCCATTCCCACCGGGACACTGAACCCGATTGGGAAGATGGGAAGCTGCACTGTAAAGAGAAGCAGCAGCACCAGCGCCAGCCAGAAGGACGGCGTTCCCGCGATCACGATGCAATAGCCCGTAATCAGGCGGTCCACCCACTTGCCCCGTTTTGCCGCCGCTGCAATTCCTAAAAAATATCCCCACGATTCCCGAAAACAGCCACGCAGACAGAAGGAGCCACACTGACGCAGACGCCTTTTCCGCGATCACCTCCAGCACCGGTCTGCGGTACAGAAGGGAAATGCCAAAATCACCATGACAGATGCCCGAAATCCAGCTAAAGAAGCGCTTCCAGACCGGCACACCAACGCCCCAGTACGCCTGCAGCTTCTCGATCTGCTCCGGCGCCATCGAGCCGAGCGCCGTCTGCCCGACATTCGTCTGCAGCGGATCGACCGGAGACATCGACACCAGCAGAAACGATACCAGACTGACTGCCAAAAAGGCAGCAGAATCAGGTGCAGCAGGCTGCGCCCAAAACCATTTCATCCTACTCATAGTACCACCGATCGACATTGTTGACGATGGACCAGCCGTGACCGTGTGGATGCACCTTCTGCTCTGCGACATGAAGCCCGTCTCTCACCCAGTACAGATGATCGACATTCACCAGCCAGATCCACGGAAGATCACCCTCGGCTGAAACGCCCGTCTCGCCGTCCCACTGCGCCTTTTTCCACAATTCATATGAACTTTCCAGATCCGGTGCTGCCAGGGCCTCATCCATATAAGCGTCCACGGTCTCATTCGCATACGGCGAATATTCTGCCAGCCCGTATCTGCCTTTGTATGGTAAATATTATAAAATTCCATCGGCGTGTGCGCGCCCAGCCCCAGAGAAGCGGCTGCGACTGTGCCTCGTCATACGCAGTATCCCAGCCGGTGCCGCGGATCGATGCGTCAATTCCAATCTCTTTTAACTGCTGCGCCGTATCGGCTGCCAACGCCTGACGCACCGAATCCCCGGTCGGATAGAGAAATTCCAGAATGGCTTTCACTCCATCCTTTTCGCGGATGCCGTCGGCATTTTTCTTCCATCCGCCGCATCCAGCATCTCTTCCGCCTTCTCCACATCATAGGAAATGTTCTCCATTTCATCGTTGTACCACGGCATCTTGTCACAGACACTATATGCCGGGCTGCCGTAACCATTTAACACATGATCGATCATTTCCTGCCGGTCAATCGCCAGGTTGATCGCCCGGCGCACCTGCACATCCGCGGTAAAATCATTGCCGATTTTTACGCCATCCTCCCGTACCGTCTCCGGCACTGCCGGGAGGTTAAATCCACGGTTGTCCACCGTCTCACAGTCCAAAAGACTGAATTCTGGAACCGACTGGTCTGCATAGGACGCCGCCGTGTACGCCACATCCACCTGCCCGGCGCGCACCACCGCAAATGCCGCATCCTCTTCCATAAAGAGAATCGTGACCTGCCGCATCTTCGGCGCATCCCCATAATAATCCGGGTTGGCTTCCAGAATCACCTGCTGCCCCTTGTCCCACTGTTTCAGGATATATCGCCCGGAACCGATCGGATGTGTGCCGTAATCCGTTCCATATGCATGCTCCGGCACAATTCCCGTCACCGCCATCGTGTATGACCAGATAGCAAACGGGCGTTCCATCTCAAACACAACCGTCACATCATCGATCGCCTCCGCCTGTTTCAGCATTGAAAAATCGTTGACGGAACTCGTCTCTTTCAATGTGTTATAAGTGAATGCCCACATCCTCCGCGGTCAGCGCCTCGCCAATCCGTGAATTTCGCATCGTCGCGGATCGTCACCGTCCATGTCATTCCATCCTCGGAGGTCTCCACATCCGTCGCCAGATCATACCCGATACTCAAATCTGCTTCTGTCACCGTCAGGGTGCTCTGGATCAGCGGTTCATGCATATGCTCGCCCGCGCCCCAGCCATATGCCGGATCAAAGCCCGCCTCCGGCTCTGAAGTCGGCGGCATCGCGATAATAACGCTTGTTTGGGTATTTTCCGTCTGTTCTGCGCCGGAACCGCCTTTCTGCGCCTGATTTCCAGCGTTTCCGCATCCGGAAAGCATGACTGCCGCCGCTAATGGCAGTGACGCCAAGTGCCCTGGCTTCTCCGAACACCTTTCCAATGAATTTTGCCTGTAATTTTCTCGTTTTTTCATATTTTCTGTTGTACTCCTATATTTTTTCTTTATGAAACAAAAGGATATCAGAAAAGTGCGATCCCTGCTGAACCGCTGTACCTTCCTGGTATCCTTCTCCACTTTTTTCTTATTTATCTCAGTTAAAAAAGAATGTGCCTTGGCACATTCTCGTGCCGAGCGCAGTCGCTTGCGACATGTTTCTTCTTCGCGCGAGTGCGCATCCCGCGGAGCGCTTTTTTGTTTCATAGGACGCAATTTCCTATGAAACGAGAAGGCTCCCACCTCTTTAGGTGGTGAGTCCTGATTCCTACTTTTTTCGTTCCCCCCGCTTCTGCAAGGCAGCATCTGCTTGTGCAGCGCTGTTTTCTTTTTCTTATATACATTTAGACTCATTTTAGATGTCTGTTATCTTATTATTATTCCGTCGGCGTCGTCTTTCTCACATTCGTCTCCAGGAAACGGTTATATCCGAGCCAGCCCGGATTCTCCCCGCCGCTCTTTAAGACTTCCAGCATCGTCTCCATCTTCGCATCGGTATTGTCCGCGAAATTCAATGCCAGCGCCTCCAGAAGCGCCGGTTTCTTCGGGGAACCGTACTCTAATTCGCCGTGGTGCGCAAGGATGCAGTGCTTTAACTCCGCCGCTGTCTTTGCCGGGAATCCCGGAATCTCCTTAATACGGTCTGCAACCATCATCGTGCCGATCACGATATGACCTAAGAGCTGACCGTCGTCCGTATAATCAGTTTTCCGGAAATGCGGATAATTCCTGCACTTTTCCGATGTCGTGGAACAGCGCCGCCGTCAGAAGCAGATCGCGGTTCAGCGCCGGATATGACTTCGTGTAGAAATCACAGAGTTTCATAACACTTAACGTATGTTCCAAAAGTCCGCCCACAAAACCATGATGCACACTCTTCGCCGCCGAATGGAAGCAGAATTTCTTCACAAATGCCTTATCTTCCAGGAAATAGCTGGATGCCAGCGTTTTTCAGGTACGGATTCTGGAAAGACTGCACCAGAGTCGTCAGCTCCTGATACATTATCTTGATATCCTTTGAGCTGACCGGAAGGTAATCACTTTCCTGATACTCGCCCTCGTCCGCCTTGCGTATGCGCTTGATATTTAACTGGTTGGAACCCTGGAAAACCGTCACATCGCCGTCCACATAGACGTACTGCAGCGGCTCAAAATCATTGATGCCCGGGGAACTTAAATCCCAGATTTTGCAGTCTACCGTGCCTGTTTTATCCTGAAGCAGCACGGAAGCGTACTCTTTTCCGTTTTTCGTCACCGCGTGCTGTTTCGTCTTACATAAATATACGTCCGAGACTCTCATTCCTTCCCGGAACTGTTCAATATATCTCATTCTGCCTATATCCTCCTGAATTTCTATCTGGCGCGCAGAGATACCAAAAATGGAATTTCCGTGTATCCGTCGCGCCCTTTCCGCATCACATTTACCGATACAGACACGCCGCTCGCGGAATTTTCAATCTGCGCCTGGAGATCTTTGAAACTTCCGATCTCCTTTGTGCCAAATTTCACAATAATATCGCCGGGCTGGATGCCAGCGTCATATGCCGGGCTGCCGGAGACTGCCTCCGTCACGTAAACGCCCGCCGGAATGCCGCTCCCCTGCATCGCACGGCTCACATCCTGTCCCAGGATGCCCAGATATGCCGCCGAAGCGCCATTCGTCAGCCGCTCCAGAATCGGCTTGTAGCTGGAAATGGTGTACGCCGCCGTCCGATCCGTACAGCTCTCGCTGCGGCAGGACTCCGATGTCCAGCCGACCATCTCTCCGGCTGTATTGATCAAAAAGGGCTACCCGTCTGCGAATTGCTGCTGATATCCGCATACAGGATCCGCGTCAGTCCATCTGTAATCTGCACATTGCGCGCCACGTAGGATACCGTTCCGAACGAAAGCGAATGCACCTGTCCGGACGGACCGCCGATACCTACGAGGACATCGCCTGCCTTGACCGTATATGAATTGGCAAGTGAAAGCACCTGCACCTTTTTCCGCTCTTCTTCCGGCAGATTGCCGGACGGCACCGCCACAACTGCCATTCCGAGCACTTCGTCAATCTGGCGCACTGTACCAGCGATCTTCGTTCCATCCGAAAATCTCACATTGATCGAATCTGCCGCCCGCACCGCATCGGCGTAAGTAAAGATCAGAAATTCTCCATCACTCTCCGCGATGACTGCACCTGCATAATCACCCGTATTTTCCACCGGGTTTCCAAATATATCCGTATCCTGTTTGCCGGAGCTGACCGTCACGATCGACTTATCACCCTGTTCCCCGATTCCACGCAGCACCGACGTCATCGAATTGAAATTGTCTGCGGAAAACTGATAGCTGGAAAGCGCCTCGCTGACCGCCTCATCAATCTCCTGCTCCATTTGTTCCGGCTGCGCTGTCATATCCGCATCTGCACCGTCCGACGGCGAAACAGAGTCCGGATCGTCCTTGGAAACTCGACTGAGGATGTCTCCTGCATCCCATTTTCCTGAAAACACCGATCCGCAAACGGCTTTACCGCCGCAAACGAAACCGCCGCGACTCCTCCAAATACGGCTGACGCGCATACAAAGAGAGCCACCCGCTTCGCAATCTGTTTTCTGGTCAGCGGCGGCTTCACTATCGTTTCTCTCATGAATTCCCGTTTTTCCTTTTTTTCAAGTTCTTCTGAATCCGGCATTTCACTTTCCCCCTTTGCATAACATATCCTAATTATACTTTCCTTCTTAAGGTTATGCAAGAAAAAGTGCGAATGCTTGGCTAGACAGCGGGGAATGTGATATAATGTGAACACTTGACGAGGTCTTTTCGAGTCTAGTGAGAACTTATACCTGACCACTTAATGAGATCTTTTCACGAATTCAGTGGTCACGGTATCATGTGAACACCATTTAAATAAGAGGATTACCACAACATGAATGAAAAAGCATTAAAAACTACTCGAATATACAAAAGATCATCGACCAGCTCACGGAGTACGCCTCCACGGAGATGGGAAAACAGATGTGCCGGGAACTGCAGCCGTCCTGTGATCTGGGGACGATCCGGCAGAGCCAGACGGAGACGACCGATGCCCTGACGCGCGTCCGCATGAAGGGAAGTCTCTCCTTCGGCGGCGTGAAGGATGTGCGTGGTTCCATGAAACGTCTGGAAATCGGAAGTTCCCTAGGGGATCCCGGAGCTTCTCGCTGTCAGCTCCCTGCTGACAGTCGCTGCCCGCGCGCAGAGCTACGGACGCCATGAGAAATCCGAAGAATTTCCAGATGATTCCCTTGATGAGCGCTTCCGCGCCCTGGATCCGCTGACGCCGGTCAACAATGAGATCAAGCGCTGCCTGCCATCCGAGGATGAGGTCAGCGATGACGCAAGTCCGGGACTTGCCAAAGTGCGCCGCTCCATGAAGATCGTGGGCGGACGCGTCCATACCCAGTTAAATTCTATTTTAAATTCCAGCCGAACCTATTTACAGGATGCCGTCATCACAATGCGCGACGGGCGCTACTGCCTGCCGGTCAAGGCTGAGTATAAATCCCAGGTCCCAGGCATGGTACATGACCAGTCCTCGACCGGTTCGACTGTATTTATCGAGCCGCTCGCGATCGTCAAGCTGAACAACGAACTGCGCGAGCTGGAAATCCAGGAAAAACGGGAAATTGAATTTGTTCTGGCAGCTCTTTCCAGCCAGCTTATGCCTTACACCGACGCGATCCTCTCGGATCTTTCGATTCTGGCAGAGCTCGATTTTATTTTCGCAAAGGCAGCTCTTTCCCGCCACTATAACTGCGTGGAACCGAAATTTAACAACAAACGGTATATCAATATCAAGGACGGACGCCATCCGCTCTTAAATCCGAAACAGGTCGTTCCGATCAACATCTGGGTTGGCGATTCGTTTGACCTTCTGATTGTGACGGGTCCAAACACGGGTGGTAAAACCGTTTCTTTAAAAACCGTCGGACTCTTTACCCTGATGGGGCAGTCAGGACTCCATATCCCGGCATTTGAGGGATCCGAGTTGGCTGTTTTTGACAATGTATTTGCCGACATTGGCGATGAGCAGAGCATCGAGCAGAATCTGAGTACATTCTCCGCCCATATGACGAATATCGTTTCGATTTTAAATGAGGCGGACGCCAATTCGCTCTGTCTCTTCGATGAGCTCTGTTCCGGTACCGACCCGACCGAGGGCGCGGCGCTGGCGATTGCGGTTTTAAATTTCCTGCACAACATGACCTGCCGGACGATCGCAACCACGCATTACAGCGAATTAAAAGTCTTTGCGCTGACCGCGCCAGGCGTTGAAAATGCCTGCTGCGAGTTCAACGTCGAGACTCTCCGCCCGACCTACCGCCTGCTCATCGGTATTCCAGGAAAAAGTAAGCATTTGCCATTTCCCGCAAGCTGGGGCTGCCGGATTATATCATCGACGAGGCGAAAAACCAGATGGAGCAGAAGGACGAATCCTTCGAGGATCTGCTTGCCAATCTGGAAAACAGCCGCGTGACCATTGCAAAAAGAGCGCGAAGAGATCGCCTCCTATAAACAGGAAATTGAAACGCTGAAGAACCGCCTCCAGCAGAAGGAAGAACGTTTCTCCGAGCAGAAGGAAAAAATGCTTTCCAAAGCCCGCGAGGAAGCTCAGAAGATCCTTCAGGATGCGAAGGACACCGCCGATCAGACGATCCGCAACATCAACAAGCTTGCCAAGTCTTCCGGCGTCAATAAAGAACTGGAAGCCGAGCGGACCAAGCTGCGCGGCAAGATCCAGGATGTAGACAAGAAACTGGCAGTTAAGAAAACCGCCGCACCGGAAAAAAAGCCGTTTCCGCGTAAAAAGCTGCGTCTCGGCGATACCGTGCGCGTTCTCTCGATGAATTTAAAGGGAACCGTCAGCTCCCTGCCGAACGCCAAGGGCGATCTGTATGTACAGATGGGAATTCTGCGCTCCCTCGTCAATATCCGCGATCTGGAAATGGTCGAGGAAGCATCCATCACCGGACCGGGACTTTCCGGCACGCATACGGGCGGTTCCCGCGGCTCCGGAAGCGGAAGCAGCAAGATCAAGATGTCCAAGTCCTTCAGCGTATCGCCAGAGGTCAACCTGATTGGCATGACCGTCGATGAGGCGATCCCGGTACTCGACAAATACCTGGATGATGCCTACCTGGCGCATCTTCCGCAGGTCCGCGTCGTACATGGTCGCGGAACCGGCGCTTTGAAAGCGGGCGTACACCGCCACTTGAAGAAATTAAGCTATGTCAAGGAATACCGGCTTGGCGAGTTTGGCGAAGGCGATACAGGCGTTACAATCGTGACATTTAAATAAGAAATATCCATAACTGTTCAGGTACTGAACAGTTACAAATATCCAAAAAAACAGGAGGAATCAACATGGCTGAAAAGCAGCGCATTCTCATCGTAGATGACGACTACAACATTGCTGAACTAATCTCACTTTACCTGACGAAAGAATGTTTTGAAACGAAAATTGTCGGAGACGGGGAAGAAGCTCTCCGGGTATTTCCCGAATTTCAGCCCAACCTGATTCTCCTTGATCTGATGCTTCCGGGCATCGACGGCTATCAGGTCTGCCGGGAACTGCGAAGTACCTCCCAGGTGCCAATCATCATGCTCTCCGCCAAGGGCGAAATCTTTGATAAGGTGCTGGGGCTGGAGCTGGGCGCCGATGACTATATGATCAAACCATTCGATTCGAAAGAGCTGGTTGCCAGAGTCAAAGCCGTTCTGCGGCGCTACCAGCTGCCGGTGCAGATGCCTGCATCGTCCGTGACCGAACAGCATGGCAATTTTGTCGAATATCCGGATCTCATCGTCAACCTGACGAACTACTCCGTCATTTACAACGGACACTCGATCGAGCTGCCGCCGAAGGAACTGGAACTGCTCTATTTCCTCGCGTCCTCACCAAACCAGGTATTCACAAGGGAGCAACTTCTCGACCATATCTGGGGATATGAATACATCGGCGACACGCGGACGGTAGATGTCCATATCAAGCGCCTCCGTGAAAAAATCAAGGGCAACGACAAGTGGGCGCTGACGACCGTCTGGGGGATTGGATATAAATTTGAGGTAAAACGGTAACTGTTAGTAAAGGAACTGAACTGTTACGTGAAGAGGTAACCGGAGGTTTACCATGAAATCAAACCACTACACACATTCTCTTTATTATAAACTGCTGATCGGCTATCTCATCTTCGGTCTGCTTGGATTCATCACGATCGCGACCATCTCATCTGAGATGACCTACCACCATCTGGTGGAACGCGAATCGGAGGTTCTGTATGACGAGGCGACCATGATTGCCGATCGGTGCAGCAAAGCCTACGAGGGCAAAACCATCAATCTCGACTCGGCATACCCACAGCTCGAGGCGGTTTCCGCCTATCTGCAGTCGGATATCTGGATCCTGAACCATGAGGGCACCATCGTTGCAGACAGCAGCGACAGTCGTACCGGCATCGCAATCGACGATTTCGACCCGACCGCACAGGGCAACCGGCTCTATTCCATCGGACAGTATTACAACCTGTTTGACAGCAAGGTACTCTCCGTTTCCGCCCCGATCACAGGCAATATGAAGACCTACGGCTACATCGTGATTCATATGCCAATCCAGAACATTGAGGCGGAACAGAACGGATTTCTGAATATTATTTACATAACATCGATCATCCTGTTCTTCCTATCCCTGGTGGTGCTTCTTGTTTTTACAAAAGTGGTCTATTTCCCGCTCAAAAAGATTACGGTCGCAGCCAATGAATATGCAGCCGGAAACCTGGCACACAATATCCCGATTACCACCCACGACGAGATCGGCTATCTCGCCAGCACATTAAACTATATGTCCAGCGAGTTAAATGAAATGGAACAGTACCAGCACAATTTCATCGCGAACGTATCGCACGATTTCCGCTCGCCGCTGACCTCCATCAAGGGCTATCTCGAGGCGATTCTCGACGGCACAATCCCGCAGGAACTCTATCATAAATACCTGCACATCGTCATTTCCGAAACCGAACGCCTCAACAAGCTGACCCAAGGCATGCTGACACTCAACTCCTTGGACAGCAAAGGCTACTTAACCCGGACAAATTTCGATATCAACCGGACGATCAAGGATACCGCCGCAACCTTCGAGGGCACGTGCAGCGCGAAAGGCATCACGTTTGACCTGACCTTTGCGGATAGCATCCAGATGGTCTACGCTGATCTCGGAAAAATCCAGCAGGTTCTCTACAACCTGATCGACAACGCGATCAAATTCAGCCACGAGGATTCGATCATTTACATCCAGACCTCCATCCGGTATGAAAAAATCTTCATTTCCGTCAAAGACACCGGCATCGGCATCCCGAAGGACAGCCAGAAGAAAATCTTTGAACGTTTCTACAAGACCGACTTATCGCGCGGAAAAGATAAAAAGGGCACCGGGCTGGGGCTTGCGATTGTCAAAGAGATTATTCAGGCACATGGGGAAAATATCGACGTTGTCAGCACCGAGGGCGTGGGACGGAATTTATTTTCAGTCTGCCGAAGGCGACGGCGCTATAGCAAATTGAAACTGTCCAATCCCTTCGCAATTACAGCAAATCTTCCATCTGGCATCCCAGTGACCGTGCAAGCGCACGCACGGTTTCTGCGGATGCCTTTTGAATCTTCTTTTTTTCCCTGTTCATACTGCTGAATACTCCGCAGCGTAACCCCCGATTGCTCTGAAAGATCCTTTTGGGTATATCCCGCCATCTTCCGGATCCGCCGCAACGCGTTTTTCCCCTGCTCTTTTCTTCGAATGATTCTGTCTGCCGCCTCAACAAATTTATCCTCCGGAGCTTCATGAAGTGCCGGATACATTTCCACAACCTCCCGGACCGGAAGCCCTGCTTCAATTTCCTTAAATTTCTTCTCACTGTACCACTGATAATACGCCAGTATCCAGCCACTCCAATACTCTCTGGAACAGGTAAATTCTACCTGCGGTTCCGGCAGTTCGTCCTTTTTTCCCGCTTTTCGAAGCACTTCCTCCGCAAGCTCCGTTCCAGAAAAGCCGCTCACTACTCTTGGTACACCTTCCCCAAATTTTTCTGCATACCCGGTTGTAAGAAACAATTTCCAAAAATCTTCCAGATCCATCCCACAGGCATTGACCGCATAATCTGTCATTTCACCCAGATTTCTCATCGCATCATCCAGATATTCAATCCCATAAGCGCTCATCCTCAGCCGACACCTCCCCTCGAATCAAATCCCGCATATAAATACCGTCGATATCATCCTCTTCCACCTTTTTCCGGTATGCATTTCTAGCTTGCTCATCTCTGGCTCTTCGTTTTACATAATATTCCACTGAATCTACTCCTTCATAAGAAAGAAAGTGTATCGCCTGAAATGCCTTCTGACTCTTTAATACATACTGCTCTCCCAATTTTCCCAGCCGCATCGCATACGAAAGCTGCTCTAACGATATTTCATTATTTACAAACGCCCTTGCAATGAAAATACGAATCATCCGCCCGGTACCCAATCACCACATCATATCCGTCCACATCCGGGAGGAAATGTTCCAGCAGCCACTCTCTTCCCCGTTTCATGACCGCCGAAGAAAGGCGGATTTTCCGGTATTTCATCAAAATCGCCAGCCAATGAAGAACGCTGTAGTGCTTCTCCATCAAATTTTAAAATCAAAAGACCGGTTTCATCCATTTCATACTGATTCACATAGCCGTCCTCCCGCTCGGCGCACGACCACTCCTTCGCCAGTTCCAGACTCTCCGTACAATAAAAGCCCTGTCCGTAGTCATTATAGACCTTTCCCTGACCATACATAGGAGTAGAAATAATTTCCAAGGAACCGTGATATAAAATTTTTTCTCATTCTGAGGCAACCTCCTTATCTATTATGGGAGCAAGTAGAAACATGGGGTATATAAAAAAGTAGATTCGTTTTAATGAAAATAACTCTATAGAGATATTTTTATTAATATTATATCTCTATAGAGTTATTTAATCAATTTTTCATTTCAGATCTTAAAAACGATATGCCATGTTACAGTACGCACCTTACACAAACTGTAACTGTCCTTTCACGATGTTTCGAATTACACCTACCGCGCCTCTTCCCCCGGGAAAATGCGCGTCGGACCGTTTCAGAATCTCCCGGGCAGTCTTTGTCTTACCCAGACCGCCAAAGGTACAACGCAATTCCAGCGGCAGCGACAGACCGATCTCATAGATTGCGCCGATCGTCTCATCCAGCGGGATCACCTTGTCATAACCTGCCAGAATCATATTGGCGCTGGCGAGCGCATTGCTTCCTCCCATGATATTTTTGCCGAGACATGGCCATTCAACACGGTTTCCAACCGGATCGCAGGCAAGCCCCGTGATATTCTGAAGCCCTACAAACGCCGCATCCAGAGATTGCCGGTTTATTCTGTTTTCATCTTGACAATGAAACGTGAAACTGCTACAATCCAGCTATACAAACCACTTTTGATTTGTGATAAATCTATTTTTAGTATATATATTTTATTTCATTCATAAATATTCAGGAGGTTTTGATATGTTATTTCTCAGCGAACAAGAAATGTGGCAGTCCGTCACCTTAGAGGATGTCATGGACGCAATCGAAGATGCGTATGCGATTCACAAAAGCGGCAATTATAAGATGCCGGATCGTTTTATCGCACAGCGTGATAAAAAATTATGATGCTCTATATGCCGTGTTTTCTGGATTCCGTCATCGGTACAAAGATGTTATCCGAATTTCCGGACAATCCCTCTCTGGGAATTCCGTATCTGAACGGACTTATGATTTTAAATAACGCAAATGACCGGTCTGCCGAAGGCGATTATGAACGGAAGTGTCCTGACCGCAATGCGGACCGGTGCGGTCGGCGGTGTCGCACTGCGCTATCTGGCTCCAGAGGATGCTGCCTCAGTTGGTCTGGTTGGCTGCGGTATGCAGGGACTACACCAGCTTCTCTATGCCTGCGAGGTGCGCCCGATCACAGATATTTATCTGTATGACGCATACGCTAAGGATCTTTCCGGCTTTATCGAGCGCTTATCGGCGCGTCTGGCATCGTTTGGAAAAAAAGCGACATCCAGATTCATACCTGCGCGGATACCCGTGAACTGGCTGAGCACAGCCGCGTCCTGATCTCCGCCACCCAGGCGGTCGATCCGGTCTACCCGGATGATGAAGAGCTGCTTCGCGGCAAATGCTTTGTTGCCATCGGCTCCTGGCGTCCGGAACGGCGCGAACTGCCGGATGCGGTGTGGAAACTCGTCAAGAACGCGTACACCGAGCTTCCGTATGCCTGCGAGGAGAGCGGCGATCTGAAAATTCCGCTGGAAAAGGGCGTTCTGACACAGAAGCGCGTCCACTTTATCGAGGATCTGATCGAAGATACCAAGCAGGGACATCCGCATGAGCAGAACGAGACCCGCTGCTTTAAATCCGTCGGCATGGGACTCTTTGATGTGCGGACGGCACAGCTTATCTATGAAAAAGCATTGGAAAAAGGAATTGGACAAAAACTTAATTTCTAGGAAAAATGGTTGGAATAGAAAAGGCTGTATCACCTACCGCGCGCTTCCATGCGGCAGGCAATACAGCCTTTTTCTTATTGTTATATGTGCATTAATTTTCCAGCATTTTTCTGAATCTATAGACTGGCAAATTTTTCGCTCCATATTCTTCTCTACTTATTTATATAACGGATACTTCTCACACAGCTTCGTCACTTCCGCACGGATGTAATCTGCCTTGTTCTCGAAGTCGGTAGCTGCCAGCCAAATGCACTCTGCGATGACTTCCATGTCTTCTTCTTTGAGTCCACGGGTGGTAACAGCCGGAGTACCGATGCGGACACCAGAAGTAACAAACGGGCTTCTCGGGTCGTTCGGAACGGTATTTTTGTTCAGGGTAATGTATACTTCATCGCAGCGGTTCTGCAGCTCTTTACCGGAAATATCCATGCCGCGCAGATCAACTAACATCAGGTGGTTATCGGTTCCGCCGGTCAGAATCTTGAATCCCTGCTTCTGAAGTGCGGCTGCCAGCGCTGCTGCATTCTTCTTTACCTGAAGCTGATACTCTTTAAATTCTGGTTTCAGCGCCTCGCCGAAGCAGACTGCCTTGCCAGCGATGATGTGCTCTAACGGACCGCCCTGGGTTTCCCCGGGGAAAATTCGCCTTGTTGAAGTTGAACTTCTCAGCTGCTTCCTTATTTGCCAGAATCAGACCGCCTCTCGGTCCGCGCAGTGTCTTATGAGTGGTTGTCGTAACAACATCTGCATACGGAATCGGGCTCTGGTGAAGACCGGCTGCTACCAGACCAGCGATATGAGCCATATCGACCATCAGGTATGCGCCTACTTTGTCTGCAATTTCACGGAAACGTTTGAAATCAATCTCTCTTGCATAGGCACTTGCACCTGCAATGATCAGCTTCGGTTTTGCTTCCAGTGCAATGCGCTCTACCTCTTCGTAATCAATCACGCCATTGTCATCGACACCATACGGCACAATGTTGAAATATAAACCGGAGAAATTGACAGGGCTTCCGTGTGTCAGATGTCCACCGTGGTCCAGATTCATACCCATTACAGTATCTCCCGGGTTTCAGCATTGCGATAAATACCGCCATGTTTGCCTGCGCGCCGGAATGCGGCTGTACGTTTGCATAATCACAGCCAAACAGGTTTTTTCGCTCTCTCGATCGCGATGGACTCTACAACATCGACACACTGGCATCCGCCGTAGTAACGTTTTCCCGGATATCCCTCCGCATATTTGTTGGTTAATACCGATCCCATCGCCATCATAACCGGCTCCGATACAATATTCTCCGACGCGATCAGCTCCAGGTTTCTTCTCTGACGGGCTGCCTCTGCTTCAATGGCTTCTCCCACTTCCGGGTCTGCCTCTGTAATGAACTTCATTACCTCATCTACCATGTCTGTTTCTCCTATTCTTTTTCTGTCATCCATACAAAATCATCAAGTGGATTTTTCATATATAAATATAAAAATCCACACTTTTGTCTCTCCGGATTTTTTGATTAAAAAATGCCTTTTTGCAAGTCTCATTAAATACGCTCACTATTTCGCAATTTTTGAATTTCTCTGCTCATTTACTTCGCCATCTGTCAAAAGCAAACAAGCTCATTCTGTCACCAGACGCTTCTTATGCCAGCAGCGCTTCCGCCATCTGCTCCAGCGACGGAATATCGCTCTCCTTGAGCGCCCCGCGAACCGTAACGACCGGTTCAACCACCGTGATCTCCTTCATCGCATCCAGCATTCCCTTCATCGTGCGCGCTGCACTCGGCGCCCAGGAACCGTTTTCAATCAGGGCAACGGTGCGTTTCTGGTAATTCTTGCTCTGTAAGTGGTGCAGGAAATCTGCCATAACCGGCATCACACTCGCGTCATAGGACGGTGCTGCCAATACAATTTTTCCATACCGGAATGCATCTTCCAGCGCCTCCGCCATATCACCGCGCGCCAGATCCGCGATTGCCACCTTCGAGCATCCTTTTTTGCTCAAGAATTTCCTTGCATTTCTTCGCCGCATCCTCGGTGTTGCCATGCAGGGACGCATATGCGATAAATACACCCTCAGACTCAACGCCGTAGCTGCTCCAAATCTGGTATTTTTCAAGCACATGACCGATCGTCTCTTTCAGAACCGGTCCATGCAGCGGGCAGATGATCTGGATCTCAAGACCGGCTTCTTTCTTAAGAAGTGCCTGCACCTGCATTCCATATTTTCCTACAATATTGAAATAATACCGTCTCGCCTCGCAGTCCCAGTCCTCATCCACATCAAGCGCACCGAACTTGCCGAAACCGTCGGCGCTGAACAGCACCTTGTCGCAGGAATCATAGCTTACCATAACCTCCGGCCAGTGTACCATCGGTGCCATGACGAACGTCAGCTCATGGCGCCCCAGTTTCAGGGTATCGCCCTCCTTGACCGTCAGCGCACGGCTGGTATCAAGATCAAAGTACAGTTTCAGCATCGGAAATGTCTTCGCATTGCCTACCAATGTGATTTCCGGATACCGTTCTACGACTGCCTGGATACTTGATGCATGATCCGGCTCCATGTGGCTGATTACCAGATAATCCGGGGTTCTTCCAGCCAGTGCGGTTTCCAGATTTTCCAGAAATTCCGTCTGTTTGCGCTTGTCTACCGTATCCATGATCGCGATCTTTTCATCCATAATCACGTATGAGTTATATGAAATACCATTTGGCACCTGATACTGCCCCTCAAATAAGTCAATGTCATGGTCGTTTACACCGATGTAGCGAATATCTTCTGTGATCATCTCCTGCTTCCTCCTGTTCTTTTCGCAGCTGCTCCATCTCTTTACAGCTGCCTCTTTTTGTTCTCACAGGCATCTCGCATCCTGCTGTCAGCCTGCCTTATGATTTCATCCGTTACCTCTGACTGACTCTGAATCAGTCTTTCTCCTCAATCGCCATAATCATATCCACGCGTCTCTGATGGCGTCCGCCCTCAAATTCTGCGTTGATCCACTCGTCAACGATCATCTTCGCAAGCTCACTTCCTACCACGCGGGCGCCGAAGCAGAGTACATTGGCATCGTTGTGGCGGCGGGACATCACCGCTGTGTACGGCTCGCTGCATACGCAGGCGCGCACGCCTTTTACCTTGTTAGCTGCCAGTGAAATACCAAGACCGGTACCGCAGATTGCGATACCCAGATCGGCTTCGCCGGAAACAACTGCACGACCTACCTTCTCTCCATAAACTGGATAATCACAGCTCTCGCTGCTGTCTGTACCCAGATTTAACACTTCGATTCCTTTTTCTTTCAGGAAATCCACAATAATGTTCTTCAGTTCTACCGCCGAATGGTCATTTCCAATCGCAATTTTCATCTCATCTTCTCCTCATCTGACTGACTTCCGGAACAAATGATATAGTCCGGTCATTATGAAATCATTTTAGTAAAGTTGCCGGGCAATGTCAAGACTGTGAAAATCTCAGAAATACATAAAAAGAGCGCAGAGGAAGCTCTTTCGCACTTCTCCGCGCCCTATTGTTTCTTCTATATAATAGTTATAAATCCGCCGTAAGACGTTTTCCGCTTACGCGCTATGGACAGCCGAAGCCGTCAGCTTGCCATCCGAAAGCCCGATCTCTATCGTATCGCCCGCACGGACGCCGTCCGCCAGAATCAGCTTCGCTGCCAGTGTCTCAACGTTCTTCTGCAGGTACCGTTTCAGCGGTCTTGCACCGTAAACCGGATCGTAGCCATTTTCAATGATGAAATCCTTTGCCTCGTCCGTCAGGGCAATCTTTAACTCCTTATCCGCCAGACGTTTGTTGACATCTGCAATCAGAAGCTCAATGATGCCTCCGATGTTGCCTTTCGTCAGCGGCTTAAAGAGAATAATCTCATCCAGACGGTTCAGAAACTCCGGACGGAAGTGAGCTCTCAAGTCATGCATAACGGAGCTTTCCGCCTCCGGCTTGATCTGTCCCTTTTCATCGATGCCGTCCAGCAGATACTGGGAACCGATGTTGGAGGTCATAATCAGGATCGTATTCTTGAAATCGACAGTTTTGCCGGTCGAATCCGTGATACGTCCATCATCCAGAACCTGCAGCAGGACGTTAAATACATCCGGGTGCGCTTTCTCAACCTCATCGAAGAGGACAACGGAATACGGTTTGCGCCGTACTGCCTCGGTCAGCTGACCGCCCTCGTCATATCCGACATATCCTGGCGGCGCTCCGATCAGACGGGAAACGGAATGTTTCTCCATGTATTCACTCATATCGATACGAACCATGTTGTTCTCATCGTCAAATAATGCCTCTGCCAGCGCTTTTGCAAGCTCTGTCTTGCCGACACCGGTCGGACCTAAGAACAGGAACGAACCGATTGGTTTCGTCGGATCCTTGATGCCCGCTTTGGGAACGGATAATCGCCTCCGTCACCTTGGTAACGCCCTCATCCTGTCCGATAACACGTTTATGCAGCAGTTCGTCCATATGCAGGGTCTTGCTGCGCTCGCTCTCAGTCAGTTTGGCAACCGGAATACCGGTCCACTTCGAAATAATCCGGGCAATCTCATCCTCGGTGACACTCTCATGTACCAGACTGAGATCCTGATTTTTCCACTTTCTCTTCCTCTTCCGCCAACTGTTTCTGCAGTTCCGGCAGCTTGCCGTACTGGAGTTCAGCCGCTTTGTTGAGGTCATACGCCTGCTGCGCTGCCTGAATCTCGCCATTTACATGCTCAATCTCTTCACGCAGTTTGGACAGCTTATCAACGGAAGATTTTTGCATTTTCCCACTGGGCTTTCTGGGTCGAAAAGCTGCTCTTGAGTTCTGCCAGTTCTTTCTGCAGTTCTGCCAGGCGATCCTGACTTAAGCGGTCAGTTTCTTTCTTAAGCGCAGCCTCTTCAATCTGCAGCTGCATGATACGTCTCGACAGTTCATCCAGCTCCGCCGGCATTGAATCCATCTCGGTCTTGATCATCGCGCACGCTTCATCAACCAGGTCGATCGCCTTATCCGGAAGAAAACGATCCGTGATATAACGATCCGAGAGGATTGCCGCCGATACAAGCGCAGAGTCGGTAATCTTGACCCCGTGGTGAAACCTCATATCTCTCGTTTCAGACCACGCAGAATGGAAATCGTATCTTCCACAGTCGGCTCATCAACGTGAACCGGCTGGAAACGACGTTCCAGAGCTGCGTCTTTTTCGATGTATTTACGGTACTCATCCAGGGTCGTCGCACCGATACAGTGCAGTTCACCTCTAGCCAGCATAGGCTTCAGCATATTCCCGGCGTCCATCGCGCCCTCGGATTTGCCCGCACCGACGATCGTATGCAGCTCATCGATAAACAGAATAATCTGTCCTTCGCTCTTCTTGACCTCGTCAAGCACCGCTTTCAGTCTCTCTTCGAACTCGCCGCGGTACTTCGCGCCCGCCATCAGAGCGCCCATATCCAGGGCAAACAATTTCTTGTCCTTCAAGCCCTCCGGGACATCGCCGCGCACGATACGCTGTGCCAGTCCTTCGACAACGGCTGTCTTACCGACGCCAGGTTCACCAATCAGAACCGGGTTGTTTTTCGTCTTTCTGGAGAGAATCATAACCACGTTACGGATCTCACTGTCACGGCCGATGACCGGATCGAGCTTCTGATCTCTCGCACGTTCCACCAGATCGTAACCGTACTTATTTAAAGTGTCATACGTTGCCTCCGGATTATCGCTGACGACACGCTGGTTGCCGCGCACTGTCGAAAGCGCCTGCAAAAATGCTCTCTTTCGTAATGCCGTAGAGACGGAACAGTTCCTTGACCGCCTTATTCGGCTGTTTTAACATCGCCAGAAATAAGTGCTCGACGGAAACATACTCGTCACCCATCGCCTTGGCTTCGTCCTCCGCGTTCACCAGCACCTTGTTGGCATCGTTGGAGAAATACACCTGACCGCCGGATACCTTCGGCAGCTTTCCAATCGCCTGCTGCACCTCATCACGGAACTGGTCGCCCGAGATTCCCATCTTTGTTATTAATTTAAAAAGTCAAGCTGTCTTCCACAGTCAAAGACTGTACAGCAAATGTTCCTGATCAATCTGCTGGTTTCCATATTCATACGCCAGCTTTTCCGTATTTTGAACGGCTTCCAGAGACTTCTGGGTAAATTTACTGATATTCATAAACCTGCCTCCTTTCGAACAATCTGTGAAAACCTTTTTGGGTCTCCTTTTTGTTCTAGCAGTAATATAACACTTGTTGTTAGCACTGTCAAGAGTAGAGTGCTAATTTTTTGGTGAAGAATTTGTGAAAACTTTTTTTTTGAAACATTTTCATGTAAGCATATCTTTCTTGCTGATTTACCTGTTTTATGTTACATTTATTATCAACAACTCGATCTGATTTTTTAACTATAAACCCTGCATTTACATGAAAGTTGAATCTAACTTATGAATCATCCATCCAACGAAAATATCCCATCAAGAAGCTTTTCTTATCATGCCTTTAACTTTACCTTTTTGCTTCTTCTGGCAGTATTTTTCATTTCCTTATACACCGTTGCACTGCTGAAAAGCAACAGCCGCATCACCCTGACCGCCGCCGTAGAACGGAATCCTGTTCAGACGCGATTCACCGGGCGATATCGAGCCGGCTGACGCGGGCAGATTTTGAACAGATCAATACAAAATCCGATATGAGCTCCGCGCAGTATCGAAACCTGCAGTCTTATTTAAATGAGCTTCGCAGCCTCAATTCGACGCGCTACTTATACACTGCCAAGCGTGGACCGGGCGGAAAACCCATCTACCTGATCGATGGCCTGGATCCGGAAGCACCTGATTTTGCTTATCCGGGCACCTACCTGGAAGAGGAAATGGTTCCGTATCTGGAAGCTGCCCTCTCCGGCAAAACGATCCACTCACAAAAGATCATTGATACCACATGGGGGCATATTTTTTACCGCCTGCTATCCGGTCATTGCCTCCGACGGAACCAATAACATTCTCGGTGCCCTCTGTATCGAGATTGATATGGAAGACACTTACCGATCGATTGAGGCGATCAACCGTTCCTCCTTTGGAATCGCCGCTGCCGCGAGCATGATAGCACTTCTGCTAATTGTTATTTCCTATTTTTCATACAAAGAAACAGAAGTCCAGAGAACTCACCCAGCAGCAGCTTCTGGAACAGACCGCAAAATGCAGCAGAGGCAGCCAACAAGGCGAAATCGACCTTCCTGTTCAATATGTCGCATGATATCCAGGACACCGATGAATGCGATCCTCGGTTACGCAGAACTTGCCAGAAACCATCT
>ENA-OQES01000305-OQES01000305.1-human-gut-metagenome-genome-assembly--contig:-NODE-305-length-21386-cov-9.619643_pt1 | contig 21386 bp, 17 predicted proteins | sample MGYA00242798_ERZ504641 | MGnify/ENA primary metagenome ERZ504641 (study PRJEB26092, sample SAMD00036327) | human gut metagenome | host: Homo sapiens | study: EMG produced TPA metagenomics assembly of...
ATCATCATCATCGAAATTATTTGCTTTATAGCAATTGTATCCAATGAAATCTATTTGCTCAGCAATAACCGCTTTCTCTTCATCATTTACGATATTTTCCAACTGTGGATGATAGGTTCCTTTACAAATTGGATCTAACCACCAATTAATTCTATGGCAATCTAAGATGCTCTCATAGGTTCTCTCCATTGCAGTAGCTATAGCCTCATCGGTATTATCGTTAGGCATAAAGAATTTCCCATCCATAGCAATCCCAATCACCGGTTTGGTCTTTGCACGCTCCCGAATGATTTGTACTGCTCTTCCATGGGCAAGTAACACATGCTTTGTAAGAATGCAGGTTTGCTTTACGAATTCCTCTGTTTTTGGTTCTACCCGCTCAAAAGGAGCATGAATTCCTTCCAAATAGCCAGCCCCCACAAAGGTTGCCGCCTCGTTCATCGTCATCCAGTATGTTACTTCATCTGACAATGCATCTACTACGACTCTGGTATACTCTGCAAAGGCTTCTACCACATCACGAGACTTCCATCCTCCCTTTTCATGCATCCACATTGGCAAAATCCCAGTGATATAACGTTACCATTGGAATCATCCCCTGCTTTTTAATTTCCTCCACCAGATTTTTATAATACTGCACTCCAAGAGGATTTATGACTCCTTCCTCTGGCATAATTCTTGGCCAACTGATTGAAAAACGATATGCCTGCAAATTCATCCGCTTCATCAGTGCGATGTCTTCTTTATAGAGGTGGTATTGGTCACAGGCAATATTTCCGTTATCGTTATGCTTTACATGACCATCAGAAAGTGCATCCCAGATACTTAACCCTTTTCCATCCTCATCGAATGCACCTTCTACCTGATACGCTGCACTGGCAGCTCCCCAAAATCATATCCTTAGACCAACTCAAAAATACTTCTCCTTCTCTCTTTATTATCATTTTGTTATGAAACATCTCTGGAGGAATGGAAATCCGCTGAGGAACTGGTGGAATTTCTGGCAGAGGAAGATTTTACCCATGTGGAACTCCATCCTGTGATGGAATATCTGGATGATATTACAGGTGGTTATTCTACATATGCATATTATGCACCTACTTCCAGATTTGGAAGCGTGGCGGATTTTCAGAAGCTGGTAGATGAACTGCATCAGGCGGGGATCGGTGTGATCCTGGACTGGACACCTGCACAGTTCCCGCGTTATGCCTCCGGTCTGGAGAAATTTGACGGAACACCTCTTTATGAGAAACAGAATCCTGCAGAGGCCATTCATCCGTTCTGGGGAACACTGCTCTATAATTACGGAAGCCCGATGGTTAAGGATTTCCTGATTTCCAATGCCTGCTTCTGGGCTGAGGTCTACCATGCTGACGGTCTGCGTATGGACGATGTGGATGCCATGCTGTATCTGGATTATGGCAGAAATCCGGGAGAGTGGACACCTAATATTTACGGAACCAATGAAAATCTGGATGCTCTGGAATTTCTGAAGCATCTGAATTCTGTGATAAAGGAGAGAAATCCCGGATTGCTTTTAGTTGCTCAGGAGAACGGACTCTGGCCGGAGCTGACAGACAGTGTGGAGAATGACCATCTGGGATTTGACTATAAGTGGAGTGGCGGATGGACAAAAGATCTGCTTGAATATTTGAGCAAGGATCCTATTGAGAGAAAGAATTACCATGATCAGCTGACTATGTCCATGCTCTATGCATACTGCGAACATTATATTCTGACGCTTGGCAGCAGGGATGTTGGTACATTGAAGGATTTCGCGGATAAGCTGCCGGGAAGTGAAGAACAGAAGAATGCGCAGATCAGAGAGGCTTATGCTTATATGATGCTTCATCCGGGATGCAAGATGATGGCACCGGATAAAGATATGCCAAAGGAACTGGAAGTATTTGTCAAAGACCTCAATAATATGTATCTTGCTCATCCTGCACTTTATCAGCTGGATGATGAATATGATGGATTTGAATGGGTTCAGCTGATGAAGTATGAGGAGAATGTGATCGCATTCATGAGAAAGACAGAGAAACCGGAAGAAACTGTTCTGGCTGTCTGCAATTTCGCGGCAATCCCATATGAAAACTACAATGTGGGAGTTCCTTTTGCCGGCAAATATAAAGAAATCTTTAACAGTGATGATAAAAAGTACGGTGGTAATGGTGTAGTAAATACGAGAGTTAAAGCAGCGAAGAAGGCTGAGTGTGATGAGAGAGAGTATTCCATCACAGTAAAGCTTCCGGCACTTGGCGTGGCAGTCTTTACCTGCACTCCGGAAGAAATTGAGAAAAAAGCCTGCTGCCGAGCACAGCCAGATCAAGAAATCCATCACCAAGACAAGAACTGTACGAAAGGCTGCCGGGAAAACAAAAGCAGCTGTAAAAACTGCAGTGAAACCGGTGACGAAAAAGGTGACAAAAGAAGCACCCCAAATAGTGAATAAAACGGAGGAGAAAATACCGGTCAAAAAGGACTTGACAGAGAAGAAATAATATTATAAACTAAATGCTGTGGCTGTCAGAATTATCAATTTCTGACAGATTACAGCATAAGCTGAAATAGCTCAGTCGGTAGAGCACTTCACTCGTAATGAAGGGGTCGTGAGTTCGAGTCTCATTTTCAGCTTGAAAGATATTGGGCAATTGTAATTTTATAGAAAATCCGCTATACTGAAAAGCAGAGTATAGTGGATTTTTTTCATGTTTTTATGGAGGTTCGTATGGTGAGTACCTTAAAATTGCCGGTAGGAATTGAAATGATTGTAAAGAGAAATTTACGTTACTGTCCACACGCCACTATCCCGCGAGGTGTTTTGGCATGAATATGCAAAAATCCCGAGACATACAAGCCAAAATTCCATTGCCGCAGGCAATCTGGAATGAATTTTGGCTAAGTTACTGTGAACGGAGTGAACAGTAACAAATTTACTTGACAATCTCGGGCCTATCCTTTAATATAACTTTTGGATTATACCAAATAAATAATGACCGGGAATCTATCAAGAAGAATGGTTGATTTCCGGTTTTCTTATGTGGACATCATGGTCAGGAGTGCACGCAGACTGGATGGAACAGGACGGACCGGATATATCTATAATTGGAAAAATGGACATATACAGATGCGAAACCATGCAGAGACTGGCACTGTAACAGGCGTCAGCATTGGCATAAACCGATGTAGGGGCGAGAGCTTTTACGCGTGGTTTCGTATCTTTTTTAGTATAAAGAGGTATCTTTTTTATATGAAAGGAGCTGAGTATAGTTGGCAGAGGTTTCACTTGAACTGAAGGAGATAAAGAAAAGTTTTACAGAAGGCGAAGCAGTTCTGGATAATATCAGTCTTGAGATCAGTAAAGGGGAGTTTATTACTTTGCTGGGATCTTCGGGATGCGGCAAGACGACAACATTGCGAATCATTGCCGGTCTGGAACAGCCCGATGCAGGAAGTGTCTGGCTGGATGGCAGGGAAGTGACAGGTCTGGAGCCGAACCAGAGGGATGTGAATACAGTATTTCAGAATTATGCCCTCTTTCCACATATGAATGTTGCGGAGAATATTGGCTATGGTCTGAAACTGAAAAAAGGTTCCTAAGAGTGAGATCAGGAAAAAACGTTTCTCAGATGCTGGAACTGGTGCAGCTTGAAGGATATGGAAAAAAGAAAGCCTTCCGAACTCTCGGGCGGTCAGAAACAGAGAGTTGCCATTGCGAGAGCACTGGTGAATAATCCCAAAGTTCTGCTTCTGGATGAGCCGCTGGGAGCACTGGATCTGCAGCTTCGCCGCGCGATGCAGATAGAACTGAAGCATCTGCAGAAGAAACTGGGAATTACATTTATCTATATCACTCATGATCAGGAAGAAGCTATCAACATGTCTGACAGGATTGCGGTGATGAGGGACGGACGTATTGAGCAGATCGGAACACCGGATGAAATCTATAATCATCCAAAGACCAGTTATGTGGCAACATTTGTAGGAAATGCGAATATCCTGCATGGAGTTGCAGAGAGTATTCAGGGAGAGAATGCAATCGTAAAAATTGGAAATGACAAGGTAATTGTAAAGCTTGAAACAAGTCAGCAGAATACAGGGGCAAAACAGCACCTTACAGCAGGAGAGAACGTAACTCTGGCTGTGAGAAGTGAAAATATATTGTTGCAGGAAGCTGCCGCAATCGGTGATACCGGTACAGATAACGGAGACACTGTTGATATAAGTGTGGCAGGCGGGATTTCGGATATACATGATACGAATAGTATATCGGGTTTACAGGCGACTGTTACAGAGAAGAACTTCGCAGGAGGTCAGCTTCGTGTAACTCTGAAGCTGAGTGATGGTACACAGTTGATCGCCAGCAGATACGGAATCGACGCATCCGTAGCAGAAGGCCAGACAGTGAGATGCAGTTTTCTGCCGACAGATGCAGTACTGGTAGACAGGGAGGACATTCATGAAGAAGCGTAGAAACCGTTCTGACAGTTCTGCATGGATGGCACTTCCACTGTATATTTTTACCATTGTGTTTGTGGTATGCCCCCTTGTCTATATGGTGGCGCTGAGTTTTGCTACGCCCTCCAGAGGATTTGGGGTGACCTGGAAATTTACGCTGGACAATTACAGAAATATTCTGGAACCTGTATACCTGAATACATTTGTGGAATCACTGAAGCTGGCATTTACCAGTACGATAGTGATCGCTTTGATCGGCTATCCGTTCGGGTATTTCATGGCGAGGCTGCCGGAGCACAGAAAGAAAAAGGCGCAGCTTCTGTTGTCTACGCCGTTCTGGGTAAATTCCCTGATCCGTCTGTATGGCTGGATCATTATTCTGCAGAAAAAAGGACTTTTGAATTTTGTATTGATAAAACTCGGGATCATTGAGAAACCGCTGTCCATCCTGTACAGCTATCCGGCAATTGTGATCGGTATGATTTATGTGCTTCTCCCGTTTATGATCATGTCTGTATACTCCAGTGCAGAGAAGCTGGACTGGTCTTATGTGGAGGCTGCCAGAGATCTTGGGGCATCCAGAATGCAGGCATTTTTTACCATAATACTGAAGCTTACACTACCCGGGCTGCTTTCGGGTGTGATCCTGACTTTCGTGCCATCCATGGGACTGTTCTTTATTGCAGATATCCTGGGCGGAAATAAAGTGGTACTTGTTGGAAGCCTGATCCAGGATCAGATGACAAGAGGAAGTAACTGGCCATTTGCAGCAGCACTTGCTGTGGTGATGATGGTACTTACAACTGTACTGATCATGATTTACAGGAAGGTGACAAATGCCGGAGAACTGGAGGGAATCGGATGAAAAAGAATTCAAGATTTGCCGGATTTTATATGGGGCTGATTTTCTTTCTGATGTATCTCCCTATCGCGGTAGTGATCGTTTTCTCCTTTAATGAATCCAAACTGCCGGTGAAATTTACGGGTTTTTCCCTGAAATGGTATCAGGAACTTTTCCATGACAGAGCAATGCTGGAAGCACTGGTGAACAGTCTGATCCTTGGGGTATTAAGCTGTCTGGTTAGTGCAGTGATCGGTACTCTGGGTGCAGTTGGGTTATCAAGGATTCACTGGAAGTCAAAAGGGGCGCTGGAATACATTTCCATATTGCCGTTAATGATACCGGAGATCATCCTTGGTATGGTGCTGATGGCGTTCTTTTATATGCTGAACCTGCCCTTTGGCATGCTGACACTGTTAATAGGTCATACGGTATTCTGTGTGCCTTATATTCTGATGGAAGTGAAGGCAAGACTGGCAGGCATGGATCCGGCACTGGAAGAGGCAGCCAGAGATCTGGGGGCAGGACCTTTCCGGGCTTTCCGGGATATTACGCTGCCCTTAATTATGCCGGCGGTAATTTCAGGTTCGCTGCTTGCGTTTGCCATGTCTATGGATGATGTGGTAATAAGTATTTTTGGTAAACGGACCGCGTTTGTCTACGCTGCCGATCAAGGTGTACACACAGCTGAAAACGGGAGTGACGCCGGAGATCAATGCGTTGTGTACCATTCTGCTGGCAGCTACACTGGTTATTTTTATTGTTTATTCACTGATAACAAAGAAGAAAAAATAAATGATATAGCTTTTAGGAACATTCTGAACAGCCGGTCAATAGCTTTTGGAACAGCCGGATTATAAAAAAACAGAGAAAAATACATTTAGAGGAAGGAAAAGATGATGAACAAACTGATTGAGTTAAAAAATCTGACCAAGAATTTTGATGATCAGCAGGTTTTGCGCGGCATCAATCTGGATATTTACGAAAAGGAATTCCTGACACTTTTGGGACCCAGCGGATGTGGAAAGACAACCACCCTTCGAATCATTGCAGGCTTTGAAGAACCAAGTGACGGAGAAGTACTGTTTAACGGGATTGAGATTTCCAAGCTTCCCCCGTACAAGAGAGAGGTTAACACTGTGTTTCAGAAGTATGCTCTTTTTCCTCATTTAAATGTGGCGGAGAACATCGGTTTCGGGCTGAATCTGAAGAAGGTCGATAAAACTGTCATCGCCCAGAAGGTGGAGCGTATGCTGAAGATGGTTGGTCTGGAAGGCTTTGGGAAAAGAGATGTAACTCTGCTCTCCGGTGGACAGCAGCAGCGAGTGGCCATTGCCAGAGCCCTGGTAAATGAGCCGAAGGTTCTGCTTTTAGATGAGCCCCTGGGTGCACTGGATGCAAAGATCCGTAAACAGATGCAGGTAGAATTAAAGAAGATTCAGCAGGAAGTCGGCATCACTTTCATTTATGTTACCCATGACCAGGAAGAAGCCCTGTCCATGTCAGATACGGTTGTTGTTATGAATAACGGTGAGATTCAGCAGATCGGTTCGCCTACAGACATCTACAATGAGCCGGAAAACCGTTTTGTTGCAGGCTTTATCGGTGAATCCAATATTATCGAGGGAACCATGATCCGTGATTATCTGGTTGCTTTTGACGGATTTGAGTTTGAATGTGTGGATAAGGGATTTGAAGATAATGAAGAGATTGAAGTTGTATTAAGACCTGAGGATCTGGATATCGTAGATCCCGGTCAGGCAAAGATCAGGGGAATCGTGCGCAATATTACCTTCAAGGGCGTGCATTATGAGATCCTGATTGAGACAGAGCTTCGTACTTATATGGTTCATACCACAGATTATGCGGAAGTCGGAAGGGAAGTGGGACTGAAATTCGGGCCTGAAGACATCCATGTTATGTGTAAGATGGGAAGCTACTGATGAAACAGTACAGAAATCTTATCAAACCATATCTTGTGTGGGCATTTGTGGTCATTGTCATCCCGCTGATACTGATCGCATTATATGCATTTACAGAAGACGGAAACGAGGTGCTGACGTTCTCCTTTACCCTGGAGAATTTCCGCAAATTCCTGGAAGCTACGTATATGAGCGTTATTTTCAAGTCCTTTAAGCTTGGAATCCTGACGACGGTTATCTGTCTGGGGCTTGGCTATCCGCTGGCATATATTATTTCCAAATGTCCGGAGAAATCCCAGAGTCTTCTGATCCTGCTGGTAACTATTCCGGAATGGATCAATATGCTTCTGCGTACCTATGCATGGATGAACCTGCTGTCAGACAATGGTATCATCAACCATTTGCTTGGATTACTGGGGATTTCCCCGGTGACAATGATGTATACGGACCTTTTCCGTAGTGGTTGGTCTGGTCTGTAACTTTATGCCATTTATGATCATCCCGATCCACACATCCCTGAGCAAGATGGATAAATCCTTTATCGAGGCTGCCTATGATCTGGGGGCAAATAAATTTCAGACCTTTACAAAGGTTATCTGGAAATTGTCCATCCCCGGTGTGCTTAATGGAATCATGATGGTATTCCTGCTGTCTATTTCCACATTCGTTATTCCGAAACTTCTCGGAGGCGGACAGTACATGCTGATCGGTAACCTGATCGAGTCTCAGTTTATCTCTGTTGGCGACTGGAACTTCGGAAGTGCGATTTCTCTGATTCTGGCTGTGCTCATTCTGATCTTTATGAGCCTGATGAAGAAGATGGATAAAGATGAATAAGGGAGGACGGCATGAAACGTAATAATAAATTTTTCTCAATGTTATATGTAGTACTCTGCCTTGCTTTCTTTTACCTGCCGATCCTGGTGACGATGATCTTTTCCTTTAACTCATCCAAGTCACTGACCAGATTTACAGGCTTTTCCCTGCGCTGGTATCAGGAACTTCTCGGTAACGGGGAAGTAATTAAGGCAGTTTATGTATCTGTTACCATTGCGATCATTGCGACCATTGTTTCTACAATACTTGGAACCATTACAGCGATCGGTTTATCCAAATCAAAGAAGGTAATCAAGGAACTGCTTTTGAATATTAATAATATCCCTATCCTGAATCCTGAGATCGTAACTGCCATCAGCCTGATGCTGTTGTTCTCTTCTCTGGGATTTCGAAAAGGGTATCTGACTATGCTGCTGGCACATATTGCGTTCTGTACCCCGTATGTAATTACCAGCGTTTATCCGAAGGTAAGGGCTCTGGATCCGAATATGGCAAATGCTGCCATGGACCTTGGGGCAACACCTTTTCAGGCTTTGACAAAGGTTATCGTGCCGATGATCAAAGAGGGTATTTTCGCAGGCGCGCTGCTTGCATTTACCATGTCATTTGATGATTTCGTTATTTCCTATTTCGTATCAGGAAATGGTGTAAAGAATATCTCTATTGTTGTATATAATATGACAAAGCGTATCAATCCGACGATCAATGCTTTGTCAACCATCGTGATCGTAGTCATCATCGTGGTACTGCTTTTGTCCAATCTGCTTCCGAAGTTTAAGAATAAAGCCAGAAAGCTGAACAGGAAAGCAGTAAAAATTGTCTCTGTAGTTCTGGTTGTTGCTGTTACGGCAGGGCTGATCAAATGGGGATTCGTGGCACAGTCCACTCATGTGCTGAAAGTTTACAATGCAGGAGAGTACATGGATCTTTCCCTGCTGGAGGATTTTGAAAAAGAATATGATTGTACCATCGTATACGAGACTTTTGAGTCAAATGAGATGATGTACACCAAGCTTTCAAGCGGTGAGACTTATGATGTGCTGATCCCGTCTGATTACATGATTGAGAGACTGATCAAAGAAGAATATCTGCAGGCACTTGACTGGAAAGAAATTCCGAATAAGAAAAATCTGCTGAATGATGTCATGAACCAGAGCTATGATCCGGGCAACCGTTATTCCTGTCCGTATTTCTGGGGAACAGTAGGAATCCTTTATGATAAGACAGTAGTAGATGAGGCTGATCTGAAAGATGGCTGGAATCTTCTGTGTAATCCGAAATATAAAGGAAATATTTACATGTATGATTCTGAGAGAGATTCCTTTATGATAGCATTAAAAGCACTTGGGTATTCCATGAATACTACAAATGAGGCTGAGATCGAGGAGGCTTATCAGTGGCTGATCGATCAGCGTGACACTATGGATCCGATCTATGCAGGCGATGATGTGATCGACAACATGATTTCAGGAAACAAAGCGCTGGCAGTTGTGTACTCCGGAGATGCATCTTACATTATCAGTGAAAATCCGAATCTGGACTACTTCACACCGGAACAGGGAACCAACAGATGGTATGATGCAATGGTTATCACAAAGGACTGCAGCGAAGTACAGCTTGCCCATGAATTTATTGATTTTATGATCAGTGATAAATCTGCTCTTTCCAATACGGAAGAAGTAGGGTATACTTCTACAGTGAAGAGTGCTTTTGAAACCATGAAGGAGGGGGACTATGCCGGGATCAGTTCTTATATTCCGGATACAACCAACCCGAATAACGAAATCTTTGCTTATCAGCAGCCAAAGATCAAGCAGAAATTTGCGGAACTCTGGACAAAAGTAAAAGCAAAGTAAAAAAGGATAGCCGCTGTCTGCCGATACGGTGGAAGGCGGACAGTGACTGATATAGACAACAATGCAGAGCATAAGAAGGGAGATCATTTATGAAAAAAAGGAGTACTTGCAGTAGTGATGTGTGCATTAATGGCAGGAACAGCATTCACCGGATTCAAGGATGCAGGAGATGATAAAGAACTTGTACTTTTTACATGGGAGGGAATGTTCCCGCAGGAAGTTCTGGATGATTTTGAAAAAGAGACAGGAGTTAAGGTTGTTTATTCAAACTTCGATACAGATGAAACCATGCTTGAGAAGCTTTCCATGGCAAAGGGCGGTGACTATGATATCGTGATCGCAGATGATTATATTCTGGAAACTGCGATCCAGGAAGGACTTGCAGAGAAGCTTGACAAGGATTCTCTGGAGAATATCAAAAATATCAACCCATTATATCAGGGACAGTTCTATGATCCGGATGACGAATACACAGTTCCTTACGGAGCAGGCATCCCGCTGATCGTTTATGATCCGGAACAGGTGGATATTGATATCAAAGGATATAAAGACCTCTGGGATCCGTCTCTTGAGGACAGCATTGCACTGACTGCAAACTATCGTGTGATCAATGGTATCACCCAGCTTTCCATGGGCGAGAGCATGAATGAAGAGGACGTTGACGTGATCAAGAAGACAGGAGAGAAGCTTCTGGAACTTGCTCCGAATGTACGTCTGATCCAGGATGACAATACACAGAATGCACTTCTCAACGGAGAAGCAAGTGTTGCATTTCTTTATACCTCTCAGGTAACAGCTGCTCTGGCTGAGAATCCTGATCTGAAGGTGGTATATCCGGAAGAAGGACTTGGATTTGGTATTATGGGTATGTTTATTCCAAGTGAAGCGCCGGATAAAGATGCGGCATATTCTTTCATGGATTACATCATGCAGCCGGAGGTTGCAGCGAAATGCACAGACTATATCGGCTATTACAGCACAAATAAAGCAGCAGATGAGCTGGTAAATCCGGATCTGGTAGTTCCGGATGATGTTACAAAGGGCGAGATCGTCCAGAATGTAAGCCAGGACGCAGACGCACAGTATCAGAAGAACTGGACTGAATTTAAGGCTGCCTGCGACTAAGGGGTTAATCAACTAAGGAGTTAATATGGATGTTTACAAGGGAACCGGTGCCTTTTCCGGAATTGCCATCGGTAAGATACTGTATTATCATAAAAGCGAATATCAGATGCGCCAGTACGAGATCACAGATGTGAAAACAGAGCTGAATATTTTCCGGCAGGCGCGCACCAGAGTCATGGAACAGCTGGAGGATTTATATGAAAAAAACTGCATAATTCAGGGAACCCAGGCAGAGATTTTTCTCAGACAGAAGAATCTGCTGGAGGGAAAAAGCTTTCAACGTGCCATTGAGAGTGTCATACAGAGTGAAAAAGTAAATTCTGCCTATGCGGTAATGACTACAAGGGATGAGATGCTTAAGACTTTCAGAACTCTGGAAGAGCCTGCGATTAAAGAACGGCTGGATAATATGCGGGAGATTTCCGACCGCCTGATCGGTGAACTGGGAGGTATCTCTCCCAGGATAGATCTTGGGGATGAGCCTGTGATCGTTGTGACGGAGAGTATCACGCCAACAGAACTGATGGAGATGGATAAGGATAAACTGATGGCTATTGTTACCCATCATGGTTCCGACATGTCTCATGCTGCCATTATGGCAAAAACAATGAATATACCGGCTCTGCTGGAAATTGACACAGATTCGGAGTGGGACGGACGGCAGGCTATTGTGGACGGATATACCGGAACTTTGTATATTGATCCGGATGAAGAGGTAAAAAAAGAATATGAGATCCGCAGGCAGGCTGATAAAGAAGAAAGAGAAGAACTTCTGAAATTAAGGAGAGAACCGGATATCACAAAAGATGGCAGAGAAATTGAAATCTATGCCAATATCGGAAATATGGACGACCTGAACAGTGTGCTGTATTACGGAGCTGCCGGGATTGGTCTTCTGCGCAGTGAATTCCAGTATCTTGGAAGAGAAAATTATCCTCGTGAAAATGAGCTGTTTCTTGCATACAAAAAGATTGCGGAGACCATGGGAGAAAAGCTCACTGTGATCCGTACGGCAGATCTCGGAGCAGACAAGCAGGCAGAATATCTGAATATCCCGGACGAGACAAATCCGATCATGGGGAACAGAGGAATCCGTCTCTGCCTTGACAGAAAAAGAATGTTCAAGGCACAGCTTCGGGCAATTTTCAGGGCGAGTGCATATGGAAACCTGGCGCTGATGTATCCGATGATCAGCTCAGAAGAGGAAATGGATGAGATTGAAGAAATTATCCGGGAAGTAAAGATCGGGCTGGATGAAAAAGGAATTCCGTATAAACATATTAAGACAGGAATCATGATCGAGACTCCGGCAGCAGTCATGATCAGCCGGGAGCTTGCCAGAAGAGTGGATTTCCTGAGTCTTGGAACCAATGACCTGAGTCAGTATACACTGGCGATGGACAGACAGAATCCGCTTCTGCGCAAGAAATATAATGACCATCACCCGGCAGTGCTGCGTATGATTCAAATGGTGATCGAAGCGGGACATGCAGAAAATAGACGTGTCTGTATCTGCGGGGAACTTGCAGCAGACACTGCCCTGACAGAAGAATTTCTGAGGATGGGTGTGGACTGTCTCTCTGTAGTGCCGGCATGTATTTTGCCGGTAAGAAAAGCACTGAGACAGGTGGATCTGTCCGGAGATGATAAAGGTGCGTGAATTTGGTGAAAAGTAAAGTGGTATTACTTCCCTGCCGGGAATATGATGAAGAAAAAAGTCTATATGCTGCTGAAACAGGGGCTGGATTTTCTGGGTGGAGTGGAGACTCTGATTCCAAAGGATGCGAAGATCCTGCTGAAGCCGAATCTGCTGAAAAAAGGCAGAGGTAGAGAAAGCAGTGATCACACATCCGGTTGTAGTAGGAGTTTTTGCGGGAATCCTGCGTGAAAGTGGGTATGAGAATATTGTGCTTGCAGATTCCTGCGGTCATGGAACCACTCAGGCAGTGATTCGCGGAACAGGAATGGATACTTATCTGGAGAAATATCATATTCCGGCTGTTGATTATTCTGAGGGCGTGAAAACTGCTTATCCGCAGGGAGTCCAGGCAAAGGAATTTATCCTGCCAAAAGAACTGTTGGAGCAGGACTGTGTGATTTCCCTGAGCAAGATGAAAACACATGCATTAGAACGTATCACCGGTGCGGTTAAGAACAGCTATGGGTTTGTATATGGATTCCATAAAGCGAAGGGGCACACGCAGTACCCGAGTGCAGACAGCTTTGCCAGAATGCTTATTGATCTGAATAAATGTGTGGCACCGAAGCTGTATGTGATGGATGGGATCGTGGCCATGGAGGGCAACGGACCGGGTTCGGGAGATCCGGTTCCTATGAATGTACTGCTGATGTCCACAGATCCGGTTGCACTGGACAGTGTATTCAGCCGTCTGGTTTATCTGAAACCGGAGATGGTTCCGACGAACTATCATGGCGAGAAAATGGGACTTGGTACATGGAAAGAAGAGGAGATTACCCTTCTGACACCAGACGGGGAGATTTCCATGGCAGAGGCAGTGAAAAAATACGGAAATCCGGCTTTTAATGTAGACCGCACAGAAGTGCGAAAGAATATCTGGACAAGAATGGCGGGAGCGTTAAACATTTTTTCAGAAAAAACCATATATAGAAGCTGATAAATGTGTCCGCTGCGGGATCTGTGTGCAGAGCTGTCCGGTTCCGGGGAAAGCTGTGGATTTCAGAAAAGGCAAAGGAAAGCCGCCGGTATATGATTACAGAAAGTGTATCCGCTGTTTCTGCTGCCAGGAGATGTGTCCGAAGAAGGCAATCAAAGTGAAGTAGATGAAAAGCAGATAATAAAAAGCGCAATTGTTTATAGAATTGCCATGGTATTTTCGCAGAATCAGGACAGAGGAAAGCCGGACAATTACCAAAAAGCACATAACAGAGGATGAGAATATCTCGGATTGAGACAGATTCTATCCTAAGTTATGTGCTTTTTTGAGTCATATCCCTCTTTAACCGAATCAGGAAAGTTCCCTGCTTTGGCTGCGAATATTCGTTATTCGTCTGACTATGGCTGTCGAAGATACAAAATCTATCTTCCGAGGCTTCTGCTTATCTCGCGGATGAATTCCGGAGTAGTACCACAGCATCCTCCAACAACAGACGCACCATTTTCGATCAGAACCTTCATATGTTCAGCAAAGCTTTTGGCGTCCATACTGTAAATGGCATTTCCCTGATCATCAATCGTCGGCATACCGGCATTAGGTTTGGCAATGACAGGAATGGATACGTTCTCTTTGATATTGCGGACAACGGATACCAGCTGGTCAGGTCCTACAGAACAGTTGATCCCAACTGCCACAGCACCTGCACCCTCAAGGGCAATCGCAGCCTCCACAGCATTTCCTCCGCTGAAAATGCTTCCGTCAGCTTCTACGGTCATTGTACACATTACAGGAAGAGAACTTACGGATGCAGCAGCATCCAGTGCAGCAAGTGTTTCCTCGATATTGATCATGGTTTCCGCAGCAATCAGATCAACACCTGCATCCTCAAGAACCTTAATCTGTTCACAGTATGTTTCATATGCCATCTCATAGGTGAGATCACCGGCAGGCTCCATCATCTTGCCTGTTGTGGTAATATCACCGGCAACATAGACCTTATGTCCTACTGCCTCTCTGGAAATATTTACAAGTGCATGGTTCATTTCCGCAAGCTTATCCTGCAGTCCGTGAAGTCCGAGACTGTAACGGTTTCCGCCGAAAGTAGGTGCGTATACGATCTGGCTTCCTGCTTCAACATAAGCCTTTTGCAGATTCTGCAGAACTTCTTTGTGCTCCATGATCCATGCTTCTGTACAGATTCCTCTTGGCATTCCGGCGGCCATAAGATTGGAACCGGTAGCACCGTCGAGCAGTACAACATCCTGTGTCAGCTTCTGAAATTCTTCTCTAGTCATGGAAATTTCCTCCTGTGTTTTTCTATGAAAGTCCTGAGTGGCTGCCATGAATCAGTCATGTCTGCATGGGTAAATTCGTGGATACCGGACAGGATGACTTTCATATACTGTGACATTATAGCACAGCTTTCAGGATAAATGGAGAAAATTAATAAATTTTTATTTCATATGATGCAGTAAAAAATTTCATCCTTGTCCAGAGTGTTGATATATTTCTTTTCCGGAAGCTCGCCCTTAAATCCAAAATCATCACAGCGTCCCATCCATGGTTCAAGACATACAAAAGGAGAACCCGGGACGGACCAGATGCCAAAGCTTGGAAATCCATGACAGATCAGTTCCACATAAGGAGTTCCGTCAGGGAAAGCGATGCCGGCCTTTTCAATCTGGTCATCAAAAATAAGGGCATCTTTGTCAAACATGTGAGCATCAATAAGGCAGGAACCATTCTCAAGCTCCAGTGTATAAGCTTTATCTGCGACCGCGGTGCCTGATGACATGTCGATCAGCAGATAGGAGAGGGAATCCCTGCCGTCGAAAGTAAGATGATATTGCTCCTGGGAGCCAATTCCTCCGGCAGGTACATTGAATGCAGGATGGCCGCCAATTGTAAAATACATGGTTTCATCATTAAGGCTGATCACTTCCCAGCATACACTGACCTGGTTCTTCTCCAGAACATGCTTGATCTTCAGCTCAAAATCATATGGATAATTTTCTCTTGTGGCATCAGAAGATTTCAGCCTATGGGTGATGGAATCAGCAGTCATATCCACGCAGGTAAATTCGCTGTCCCTGGCAAACCCATGCTGACTGGAGGGATATTCGACTCCATTAATACGATAGTGATCCTCAAAATGACGTCCCACATTAGGAAAAAGAACAGGGGCGTGGCGTTTCCAGTAAGCCGGATCTGCCTGCCAGATCACTTCTCTGTTATGTACTTTATCAAAAATGCTGCAAAGCTCAGCACCATGATCGTCTACAGATACTCTAAGATAGTCGTTTTCAATTGTATGGATCATAAATGAATCCTCCTTGATCGATAAATATTGTGTAACTGTTCAGCTGGCAGTATCCTGCAAATCACCGAAGGTGATTTGAAATGCATTTTGGTTCGTAACTGCGAAGGTACCGAATAGTCACGGACATTGATGTCCGGCAATTTTAAAAAACGGTTTTGATTGCTATAAGTTGATGCCGGAATCAATCTGTCTATAAGTATAACACATGGGCCGGATTAATTATAGTTATAAATATACAAAAATAGATCTGAAATGTCGTGGTAAATTGAAAAATACACTGATATAGTGACGAAACACAGAAATCATATGTGTAAAAACCACAATAAATGATTGACGAATAAAAAATATTTGTTACAATTTACCTCAACGAGTCCTGCGGGACCAGAGCGCGTCTGAAAAAATTTGTGACGCACATCTTGCGTAAAGCATTTTTCAGACACACTCTAAGACATAATGAACAAAACGTGAAAACAAGGAGGTCATTGCTATGGCGCAAAAAAAGAAATATCATTGTTGGACAATCAGGAGGACCTACTGCAGTAATCAATTCCAGTCTTGCCGGAGTTTATAAGAATGCCATTGAACGAGGATTTGACAAAGTATACGGAATGCTTCACGGCATTCAGGGACTGTTGGATGAACAGTATATTGATCTGTCAACACAGATTCATTCAGAACTGGATATCGAATTACTCAAGAGAACACCATCTGCATTTTTAGGTTCCTGTCGTTACAAGCTTCCTGAGATTCACGAAGATAAAGCAATTTATGAGAAAATTTTTGAGATCTTAAATAAACTGGATATCTATGCGTTTATCTACATTGGCGGAAATGATTCCATGGATACGATCAAGAAACTGTCTGATTATGCGATTCTTACAGGACAGACTCAGAAGTTCCTTGGTGTTCCGAAAACAATCGACAATGACCTGGCGCTGACAGACCATACACCCGGATTCGGAAGTGCTGCAAAATATATCGGCGCATCCACAAAAGAAGTGATCCGCGATGCATTGGGACTTACTTATAAGAAAAATATGATTACGATCATGGAGATCATGGGACGTAATGCCGGATGGCTTACAGGTGCCACAGCACTGGCAAAATCTGAGGACTGCGACGGACCGGATTTGATCTATCTGCCGGAAGTGCCTTTTGATGTTGAGAAATTCCTTGCAAAAGTAAAAGATCTTCTGAATAAAAAAGCATCTATTGTAATCGCAGTTTCCGAGGGAATCAAGCTGGCAGACGGAAGATATGTATGTGAGCTTGGAAGCGTGGGAGACTATGTGGATGCATTTGGACACAAACAGCTTCAGGGAACAGCCACTTATCTGGCAAACTTCCTGGCAGCGGAGTGCGGATGCAAGACAAGAGCTGTTGAACTTTCCACATTACAGAGAAGTGCTTCCCATATGGCATCCAGAGTGGATATTGATGAAGCATTCATGGTAGGTGGTGCTGCAGTTAAAGCTGCAGATGAAGGTGACACAGGTAAGATGGTTGTTATCGACCGTGTTTCCGATGATCCCTACATGGCAGCTACAGGTATCTACGATGTACACAGAATCGCAAATGAGGAGAAACTTGTTCCGAGAGAATGGATGAATAAAGATGCTACAAACGTAACTAAGGATTTTGTAGACTATATTAAACCTCTGATCCAGGGAGATTATCAGCCTATTATGGTAAATGGTATGCCGAGACATCTGGTACTGAACATGAAAAAAGGCAGAAAGAAATAATTGATAAAAATTATAAACGGGCAGCCGGGCAGATCAACTTATCTGTTTTGCTTCCCGTTTTTTCCTGTTATATATGAGATGTGAGAGAAAAATGCAGATAAAGACCAGAATAAAGGACTGAGAAAACCTTAACAATAATAAGAATAATAAAATAAATCACTTTATGCAGAATGTATAAAAATTTTAGCTAATTTTAGCAGAATAACCTTGACGAAATGACACAAATTCTATAAAATAATTATGTGCGTATAAGAAACATATATTTACTTATGTGCGAAAGGTGTGGCTGTTCAGTTACTTCACAACAGAATGCTGAATAGTTACAAAAGAACAATAATTTAGGAGGAAAATGTAAAATGGCAAAATGGGTTTACATGTTTACAGAAGGTAACGCTAATATGAGAAACCTTCTGGGTGGTAAAGGTGCCAACCTTGCTGAAATGACAAACCTTGGTCTTCCTGTACCTCAGGGCTTCACAATCACAACAGAAGCTTGTACTCAGTACTATGAAGACGGAAGACAGATCAATGATGAGATCATGGCTCAGATCATGGAAGCAATCACCAAAATGGAAGGAGTTACCGGAAAGAAATTCGGTGACAAAGAAAATCCTCTGCTTGTTTCCGTTCGTTCTGGTGCGAGAGCTTCTATGCCAGGTATGATGGATACTATCCTGAACCTTGGTTTAAATGAAGACGTTGTTAACGTACTTGCTGAAAAATCCGGCAATGCTCGTTGGGCATGGGACTGCTACAGAAGATTCATCCAGATGTACTCTGATGTAGTTATGGAAGTCGGAAAGAAATATTTCGAAGAACTTATCGATGAGATGAAAGCTAAAAGAGGTGTTAAGCAGGATGTTGAACTTACTGCAGAAGACCTTCATGAATTAGCTGAACAGTTCAAAGCTGAATATAAAGCAAAAATCGGTGCTGATTTCCCAACTGATCCTAAGGAACAGTTAATGGGTGCTATCAAAGCCGTATTCCGTTCCTGGGACAACCCACGTGCGAACGTATATCGTCGTGACAACGATATCCCGTATTCCTGGGGTACAGCAGTTAACGTACAGATGATGGCATTTGGTAACATGGGTGATGACTGTGGTACAGGTGTTGCCTTCACACGTGACCCTGCTACAGGAGCTAACGGTCTGTTTGGTGAATTCCTTACAAATGCTCAGGGTGAAGACGTTGTTGCCGGTGTTCGTACACCTATGCACATCTCCGAAATGGAACAGAAATTCCCGGAAGCATTCGTACAGTTCAAACAGGTTTGCGAAACACTTGAAAAACACTACAGAGACATGCAGGATATGGAGTTTACTGTAGAGCATGGTAAACTGTATATGCTTCAGACACGTAACGGTAAGAGAACAGCTCAGGCTGCTTTAAAGATCGCTTGTGACCTTGTTGATGAGGGAATGAGAACAGAAGAAGAAGCTGTAGCTATGATCGACCCACGTAACCTTGATACTCTTCTTCACCCACAGTTTGATGCTGCTGCTCTGAAAGCTGCTACACCAATGGGTAAAGGCCTTGGCGCTTCTCCTGGAGCTGCTTGCGGTAAGATCGTATTCACAGCTGATGACGCTGTTGAATGGGCTGAAAGAGGAGAGAAAGTTGTACTTGTACGTCTTGAGACATCTCCGGAAGACATCACAGGTATGAAATCTGCTCAGGGTATCCTGACAGTTCGTGGTGGTATGACATCTCACGCAGCAGTTGTTGCCCGTGGTATGGGTGAGTGCTGTGTATCCGGATGCGGTGATATCGCTATGGACGAAGAAAACAAGAAATTCACACTTGCTGGTAAAGAATTCCACGAAGGAGACTTCATCTCCATCGATGGTACAACCGGTAACATCTACGACGGAATCATCCCGACTGTAGACGCTACAATCGCTGGTGAGTTCGGACGCATCATGGCATGGGCTGACAAGTACAGAACAATGAAAGTTCGTACAAACGCAGATACTCCTGCAGATGCTAAGAAAGCTGTAGAGCTTGGTGCAGAAGGTATCGGTCTTTGCCGTACAGAGCATATGTTCTTCGGTGAGGGACGTATCGATGCATTCCGTGAAATGATCTGCTCCGAAACAGCAGAAGAGAGAGAGAAAGCACTTGCAAAAGTTCTTCCATATCAGCAGGATGACTTCAAAGGTCTCTTTGAAGCTCTGGAAGGTAACCCTGTTACTATCCGTTTCCTGGATCCGCCTCTTCATGAGTTCGTTCCTACAGATGAAGCTGACATCAAGAAACTTGCAGATGCTCAGGGCAAAACTGTAGAGCAGATCAAGACTATCATCGCTTCTCTTCATGAGTTCAACCCGATGATGGGACATCGTGGATGCCGTCTTGCTGTTACTTATCCTGAAATCGCTAAGATGCAGACAACAGCAGTTATCCGCGCAGCAATCGAAGTTAAGAAAGCTCATCCGGACTGGACAATCAAACCGGAAATCATGATCCCACTTGTTGGCGATGTAAAAGAGCTTAAATATGTTAAGAAATTCGTAGTTGAGACAGCTGATGCTGAGATCAAAGCCGCTGGTTCTGACCTTCAGTATGAAGTTGGTACAATGATCGAGATCCCGAGAGCTGCTCTTACAGCTGATGAGATCGCTAAAGAAGCAGACTTCTTCTGCTTCGGTACAAACGACCTTACTCAGATGACATACGGCTTCTCCCGTGATGATGCAGGTAAATTCCTCAATGCATACTATGACGCTAAGATCTTTGAGAACGATCCATTTGCAAAACTGGATCAGGTTGGCGTTGGCAAGCTGATGAAGATGGCTATCGAACTCGGCAAACCGGTTAACCCGAACCTTCACGTAGGTATCTGCGGCGAGCATGGTGGAGATCCGTCTTCTGTAGAATTCTGCCACAAGATCGGTCTTAACTATGTATCCTGCTCACCATTCCGTGTACCGATCGCTCGTCTTGCAGCAGCACAGGCAGCTATCGCAGAGAAGAATGCATAATTAGCATATTGTTAAGGGGCAAAGCGAAATATCCTCTAAAGAGGTAAAATAGCCAACCAGCCCTAAAGTGTCCAAACGTAAAATTTGACCTTGGAGAATTGTAGAAATACAGTTCTTCAGGGTCTTTTTTGTTACATTACACAGCGGTATTCTTTTGTTTAACAACCGTAGCAAGAATTCCCTCACCTCTATAGGAAGGCCACTGAAAAAGTCCTTTTTGCGTATAAATTAACACAAAATAAAGTACATCAATCAACTTTGAGACACTGTATATAGTATGCAAAAACAGGTTTTTCAGTGGCGTCCTATAGGTGATGGGATGAATTGCACATTCGAGCATGTCTGCTCAAATTTATAAAAAATCACAAAACACTTGTTCTGACACAATAAATATATTATAATAGAGAAAAGAACAATATGCTCTTGGAATTTGGACGGTCGAAATAAGCAATAAGTGAGTGTACATAATGAGTTTAGATAATAATTCTCATTCAGTGTTTTTGTTTGATCATAGTTATGAAATATAGCAGAAAGATGCTGGACGATAAGATGTCAGAGAGAACAAAAGAAATCTTTGAAATATAGCACCTGTTGAAACAATCCATCAGTATATAGAGAGTCAGGGTGAGAAAGATAAACCGGGCAGTAAAAATAAG
>ENA-OQES01000306-OQES01000306.1-human-gut-metagenome-genome-assembly--contig:-NODE-306-length-21366-cov-3.843260_pt1 | contig 21366 bp, 23 predicted proteins | sample MGYA00242798_ERZ504641 | MGnify/ENA primary metagenome ERZ504641 (study PRJEB26092, sample SAMD00036327) | human gut metagenome | host: Homo sapiens | study: EMG produced TPA metagenomics assembly of...
GCTGCCATTTCTTTCTCAATCTCCTCTGCATTCAACTGTGCGCGGTTAATCTTGTTATGACAGTTAAATCCACAATAAATACAATAGTTTTCACAATAGTTTGCAATATAAATCGGTGTAAACATATACACACTGTTTCCAAAATGTTTTCTTGTCTCCTTCTGAGCTGCCTGGGCAATCTCTTCCAAAAAGCGGAAGGGCTGCCGGTGATAACAATGCTTTAAAAGTCTTCCGGAGTACGTTCGGAATGTGCAAGTGCATTTTTCACATCTGCTGCGGTATATTTGCTATAATCATAGGCTTCCATTGCCTCGATCACCTGATCCATGATTTCTGATCCGATATCCTCCATTCCCGGAAGATATGTCATATGATCGATTCTGTTTTTCTTCTGATCTTCCAGTATTTCTTCACTTAAAATACTTTCATTAACATGTGTATCATTCATCTCAACTGCCTCCTAGTCTTCCAGAAATCCTGTCAATGGTGAAGATGCACTTGCACCTCGTTCAATTGTTCTTCCAAGACCTGAAAGATAAGCACTTCTTCCTGCTTCAATTGCTTTCTTGAATGCCTCAGCCATCTCCTCGACATTTCCTGCTGTTGCGATTGCTGTATTCGCCATAACAGCTGCCGCTCCCATTTCCATTGCCTCGCATGCCTGAGATGGACGTCCGATTCCTGCATCTACAATAATCGGCAGATCAATCTCATCAATCAAAATCTGGATGAAGTCTTTTGTACAAAGTCCTTTGTTAGAACCAATCGGTGCCCCAAGTGGCATTACACAGGCAGCCCCTGCATTCACCAGATCTCTTGCCGCATTCAGATCCGGATACATATATGGCATAACTACAAAGCCTTCTTTTGCAAGAATTTCTGTTGCCTTGATTGTCTCATAGTTGTCAGGAAGAAGATATTTGGTAATCTCTGACAACTTCGATTTTTACAAAGTTACCACAACCAACTTCTCTGGAAAGTCTTGCAATACGAACTGCTTCCTCTGCATTTCTTGCTCCTGATGTATTCGGAAGAAGTGTTACATTTTCCGGAATATAATCCAAAATATTCGCAAGTCCTCCTTCATTTGCACGACGAAGCGCAAGTGTAATGATCTGCGCTCCTGCTTTTTCTACACATGCTTTCACAAGATCAAGCGAAAATTTTCCTGATCCCAGAATAAAACGTGAACTAAATTCTTTTCCTCCAAGTGTAAATGTATCTTTCTGATTCATAACTTAAATCCTTCTTTCTTTTTTGATTCATTTAGATGTCTTTCTATACATCCTCTTCTCCAAGAAGCAAACGCGTGATCATATTTGCTTCATGCCCTGCGCAGATTGCAACTCGTGGAGCCATTAATCCATTCCCATAAGTCGGCTCTGTCACACGATCTCCACATAAATAAAAGTTCTTCATCATTCTCTTAGTACTGATTATATTGCTGCTTTCATAGCCTGCCATACCTGTTGCAGACACAAGCTTCTTCTCCGGAAAATGCTCCAGAATTCCATTCACCAGCATTGCTTTTGCTACCGGATTATCAAATGCTTCACAGACAATCTGAGCATCCGCAAACAGTTCTTTCAAATTCTCTTCTGTCACCTTCACACAATCTGTACGAATATCCAGATATGGATTAATCTTTAAAAGCAGTGACTTTAGCGCATCGGTCTTATACATTCCGATATGCTCCATGAAATACTGCTGCCGATTCAAATTGGTAATATCCACCACATCAAAATCAATCAGATGCAGATGCCCTACTCCAATTCGTGCAAGTGAATACGCTACATTAGAACCTAGTCCACCAAGTCCGGCAATCGTCACCTGACCGGCTGATAAAAGCTTCTGTTTTTCCGGCGAATGGCGTTCATTCAGCGCTGTTTCGATTTCTTCTTTGCTTAATATTCTTTCTGATGCCATCTGATATCAGCCTCCTCCTACAAATGTCACAACCTCCAGACGGTCACCGTCTTTGAGCATTGTCTCTGAATAGCTGTATTTCGGAAGAATTTCTTCATTCATTTCAACTGCGATTCTATTAATCTGGTAATTGTTCTGCTCCAGATAATCAGCAACACTCATTTCAGATGTCAGCTGGATCTGCTTTCCATTTACTGTAATCATAACTACTCCTTTCCGGATAATTGAAAAAAGAGTTCACGAAAGAAATGTACCCGTGGTGGTGCACCCCTTCATGAACTCTCGCTCAATCTCAACTTACTCCAATCTTCAATTTTGCCTGATTAGTAAAAAATGAGAGATACCAACAAATGTATCTCTCTAAAGTACTGCTTTATACATTCCTACGTTGGCATTATCCAAATCAGGTTATGGGTCGAAGTTCTCAACTTCCTCTCAGCCTGGTACACAAGCTCCCCGTGTTTTCTTCACATGATTAGTATAAAAGCTTGTCTGATAGATGTCAACCGTTTTCTCTCCATCTGATACAAGATCTTTTCCGTTACTGTTCACACAATGTGCGACCAGCAACGCATCTCGCCATTTTAAATCGCCTTTGGCGATGGGGCGAGATGCATTCAAGCCAAAACATGCATCCTCCGTGTCAATCAGCGGAGTGATTGACACGGGAGTGAACAGTAACTCTTTTCCCGCAATGTGCCAGTCCAACATAACACACTTCTCCGGTCATCTCTGCGTCATATTGTTTTTCCTTTATCTGTTCCAGTGCCTTTTCTGCAAGCTTTTCTAAATCGTCTTTTTCATCTTTGGTATACTTGAATTCCAAAATTAAATTTGGATATCTGTCATGTTTTGCATAAAGACAGATATCACTTCTGCCTTCTCCGGTTTCCCGATTGCTTTTGATATCATAATCCTTTCTAAGAAATGCACACATTCCAAGCGTCATCATATGGTAACTATTCTCATCTTTCAGATCATGATAAGATGGCAATTCCAAAAGAACTCCCTGATACTCTTCTGCAAAACGTTCCATATCCTTTCTTTTAAGAGCATTTAACATCTTTTCCATATGTCTCTCATCGATTTTCAGATGACATGCTGTTAATTCTTTGAACACTTTCCACACTTCCAGATTAGGAACCCGAAGTCGGTAATAGTCCTCTTCGATTTCTTTTGTAATTGTTACAATTCCGGCATTTACAAGAAGTCCCCATAAATTTGCTTCGTCCATTTTTTCATAATAGTCATTGAAAAATCTACTGTCACTTCTACTTCACCTTCTGTGACCAAGGTCTCATATTCTTTCTCAAAAGACCTTCCCTGTACTTCAAGTGCATTACGTAAAATACTGTTTTCGCTTGTATTAACCCAATAAGAATCCATCCTTCTTCTTGCCGCATAACACGATATTGACCATGGATTATATACATCTGTACTGCCAAAATGATATCCATCGTACATCTTTTTCAGCTCATCTGAAAATTCTGCTTTACAATAAGCAAGCAGCTCTTTTACTTCTTGCTCTGTAAAACCAAAATCAGTCATCATAATCTTCATCCTGCACTGTGCAGACAACTAAATTATTGAGACCCGAAAATATATTTTCCTTCGCAATTCTCTGAATTCCTGTCAGAATTGCCTTTTGAAGATAATCGTTGCCTTTCAGGGACGTTGCCAGAAAACGATTCAACATGGCTCTTACTTCATCATAATATCCTTCGGAATTTGCAGACATAAACGGAGTATCATATTCATCTAACAGCAAAAATACTTTTTCTCCATAATACGTACTCAGTGCCTGACAAAGAACAGCAATTGAACGAATTACATGATTTTCTATTTCTTTTCCGATGCTTTCCTGACATAAACTATTATAAATCATATTGAATTCTTTTACCTGGAATTCTGACAGTCTTCCATCATTAACCATCTGATAAAAGCGCTCATACTCCGCACGTACAGTATCTTTCAATGCATAACACAAAGATTCTGCATCCCCCGCTTTCACGTTAAGGAAAGACAAAAATACAACAGGATATCGATTGAGCTCCTTGTAGTGGACAGATTTTGTAATCTTTGTTCCACAAAATAAATCGGAGGAATCTTTTGTACAGTCAAGAAATTCTGCCAACATTGACATATTAAGTGTCTTACCGAACCTTCTCGGTCTTGTAATTAATGTAATCTGATACCAGGATTCTAAAAAAGCTGTTCAATAAACTGTGTTTTGTCCACATAATAGGCTTGTTTTTGCACGCAAATCACGAAAGTCCTGTACTCCTATTGCAAGTTTAGGTTTTTCCTCTTGTATCCTAGATACATTGTACAGACTGCTGTCTTCCTTTACCACGTCACAACTTGCAACATAAGTTGGTTTTCTTCCAAATAATTCATCTAAGGAACAGGCTAACACCTCACTTATTCGTTCCAGTACTTCAAAGTCCGGTGTCCGGTTTCCATTCTCATAATTGGTATAAGTCGATCTGGAAATCCCCAGTTTTTCTGCCATCTGCGCCTGAGTGTAGACCCGGGATTTACGTAATTTTGTCAAATACTCGTTAAATTTTGTTTTCATAGAATCACCGCTTTTTTTTACTTTTAATATACGCTTTTATATTTCATTTTGCAACATTCTTTTTTGATTTATATACAAAGAAGGACAGAAAGGTTAACAAAGCGAAACCTTTCTGTCCTTTTTAAATAGTTGCTATCTTATTTTCCTTACAGCATAGCTCCGAAATCTGTTACGATTGCCTGTCCTGTAATCGCCTTTGATTCATCGCTTGCAAAGAACAGGATTACATTTGCTACATCTTCTGCTGTACAAGATGGTGTTCTAAGATTACTGTGTGTTGACATTGCACCGATCATATCCGGGTCAAGTGCTGCCGGATTTGTTCCTGATGTCATTGGTGTAATGATATTTCCCGGGCAGATTGCATTACAACGGATTCCTGTTGCCTGGAAACGAAGTGCTGTATGCTTTGTCACTCCTACGATTGCTGCTTTAGATGCTACATAAGCAGCTCCGCCACATCCTTTCACTCCAGCGATAGAAGCAACATTTACGATAGATGCTCCTGCCTGCATCTTCTGTGATGCAGCACGCATGCAACGCATAGTTCCTTTTTCGTTCGTCTCTACGATACGATCAAGATCTTCGTCTGAGAATCGATCGATTGGTTTCAGTCCTTCCTCAAGAATTCCTGCATTATTCACAAGAATGTCTACCTTGCCATATTTCTCGATCACGAGATCCATCAGTCGCTCCGGATCTCCCTTCTTTGAGATATCTGTTGAAACAGCGAAAACTTCTCCTCCTGCTGCCTTAATCTCTTCTGCTACTTTCTCCAGTGCAGCCTCTCTTCTCGCTGTGATAACAACAGTTGCGCCCTCTTTGGCGAACATCTTTGCTGTTGCTTCTCCAACTCCTGAGTTACCACCTGTAATAATAGCTACTTTACCTTTCAAACGATCCATTTCAAAGATCCTCCTTTGTTGTTATAGGTAAAATTATACAATTCTTCTTTCAGTATTTCAATCTATTTATCTATATTTTACATTTTGTTTTATGCTTTATATTTCATCCAAACAAATTCATAGCCTTTCAAAACTGGATCTTTCACTTCTACAATTTCACCATTCACCAGATTTCTGAAAATGCCTTCTTCCTGCATCCACGCAGTCTGTTCACTTTCGCTGAAATTAAACAGTGCAATAAATCGTTCTCCCTTATACTCTCTAAGGATTCCTAAAATACTATCATTGTGAACATCATAAGTATATACTTCCGCTTCCTGGGAAAAGACATTTCCTGTCTTCGGATCTGTTCCAATCGGTTCAACATCTGGAACAATTGTCCCTGTACAGTAGAAAGATCTTTTCTCTTATCCGCGAGTTCCCACAGGAATGCTCCTCTGTGGAGATAACGTGAATCAGATGCTTTTTCAGCATCATCTTTATAACTATAATCATTTACCTGTCCTAACTCATCACCACTGTAAAGCATCGGAATTCCCGACTGTGTCAACATGTAAGCGTGGAGCATGAGATCTTCTTGAATTGCCGTCTGCATTTTTTCTGCATTTCCTTCAAATCCCGCTGCTTCAATTCCGCACATGGATGCTGTTGTTCCACAAAATCGTGCATCTTGAGTTACAGGATCATCGTTATATAACTCTCCACGGCTGATGCTGTCTGCTATCTTTCCGGTGAAATAATCATTCAGATAACGCTTATGAGAAGGCTCTTCCATTCCCCATTGTTTCATTGTATCAAAATCAAGCCCCCAAACCGATATCGTCGTGACAACGAAGGTAATTCAAAAATGTATATTGCTTTGGCAGACGGCTAACTATATCCATCTGTTTCTTCAAAAGCCGGATGTCTCTTGTCGCAATACTATTCCAGGTCGTCGCCATTGTTGTCACATTATAGAGCATATGACATTCCGGTTTTTCAACTGTACCAAAGTACGGCACCACCTTTTCCGGCTCCATAACCACTTCGCCAAGAAGTATCACGCTCGGACAGACAATTTCTGCAATCATACGCATCATTCTGACAATCGTATGTACTTCTTTCAGATTCCTGCAGCTTGTTCCTAACTCTTTCCAGATGTAAGGAACTGCATCGATACGGATAATATCCATTCCCTGATTCGCAAGAAAAAGGAAGTTATACATCATCTCATTAAATACTCTTGGATTACGATAATTCAAATCCCACTGATATGGATAAAACGTCGTAAGCACATAATGTCCGATTTCCGGAAGCCATGTAAAGTTTCCAGGTGCTGTTGTAGGAAAGACCTGTGGAACGGTTTCTTCATATCTTGCCGGAATATCACCGTTATCATAGAAGAAATAACGGCTCATGTATTCTCCTTCGCCTGCTCTGGCACGTTTTGCCCACTCATGTTCCTCAGAAGTATGATTCATCACGAAATCCATGCATACATTCATATCATTTTCATGGCATTTTTCAGTCAATCTGGCAAGATCTTTCATTGTACCGAGATCCGGTCTTACTTTCCGAAAATCCGCCACTGCATATCCACCGTCTGATTTTCCTTTCGGAGTGTCCAAAAAAGGCATTAAATGAATACAGTTTACATTGCATTCCTTCAAATAAGGTAACTTTCTCTCTACACCTTTCAAATTCCCTGCAAAGTTGTCAATATACAACATCATGCCAAGCATTTCTTTTTCCTTAACCAGTCAGGATTCTTTTCTTTCTTAATATCTCCTTTTTTTCAACTCTGTGCTGCGCTTCGAGTAGTAATCATGCATCTGCTCACAAAGTTCTGCATACATTGCATCATTTCCATACAACTCCATATAAAGCCAGCGTAATTCATCCTGATGTTTTTCCATACGCTGTGCAAAGAATTTTTTCTGTATTATTCACATTCTTCACCATTTTCTGTTCCATCGTCAACCAATTTATTTTACTCTTTCACAAAACATACTGATATGCCTGATATTCGCCCGGCTCTATCGGAAGCGGCATGCCGCCATACATAAGTGCAGCTCCGGTATATCGTTTTCCACTCTTTTCTTCTCGATATACAGCTGTTTCTTCAAGACCTTGAAGTTTCACATAATTTACCGTCATATTTCCATGAATCACCTGCATAACTACATTTAAAAGAACTTTACTTTGTTCTTTCTCATCTGTATGCACAAACTCCCATGCACAGATTTCTTCTGTTGTCGGATTTGAGAGACGATAGTACAATCCGTTCTGAATGATCGGCGCATAGCTCTTATATTCTGCGATTTGCTCTCTGATCTCCTGCTTTTCTTCTTCAGAAAGTTTCATAAGATTCAGCTCATACCCAAAAGTTCCGGACATTGCAACAACACCTCTTGTATGAAGTGGGGTCTTTCTTCCCGTCTGATGATTCGGCACTGCTGACACGTGAGAACCTACTACCGATACCGGATAACCAAAGGATGTTCCATACTGGATCCGTAATCTGTCAATTGCATCCGTATTATCACTACACCAGATTTGCGGAGTGTAATACATCATACCGGCATCAAATCTTCCACCTCCACCGCTACAGCCTTCAATCAGCAGATTCGGATATCTCTGCACAAGACGTTCCAGAAAATCATAAAGCCCCAATACATAATCATGTAACACTCTTCCCTGATCTCTTGTTACAGAAGAATAAACATCCATCAGGCTTCGGTTCATATCCCATTTTACATATTCGATATTCCCCTGATCCAACACCTTGCAAATCTGATCATAAATTTCGTCTACAACTTCTTTTCTTGAAAAATCCAATACAAGCTGATTTCTGCTTCTGACCGGATTTCTACCCGGAACCGTCAATGCCCAGTCCGGGTGTTTCCGATAAAGATCACTGTCTTCTGAAACCATTTCCGGCTCGATCCAGATACCAAACTTCACACCCAGATCATTAATTCTCTTGATCAGATTTCCAAGTGTGCCACCAAGTTTCTTCTCATTCACAAACCAGTCACCCAGTCCGCTATTATCATCATCACGTTTTCCAAACCAGCCGTCATCCATAACAAGCATGTCAATATTGACTTCCTTCGCCGCTTTGGCAAGCTCATAGATTGTATCTCCGGTAAAATCGAAATAAGCTGCTTCCCAGCTATTGATCAAGATTGGACGAATTTCTTCTTTATATTTGCCTCTGCAGATATGTTGTCTGATACAATGATGCAGATTCTGAGACAAACGATTCATTCCTTCTGAGGAATAGGATAAAATCACTTCCGGAGCCTGGAACATTTCTCCTGTTTCCAACGGATAGCGAAAAGCTTCTTCCTGAAGTCCCAGCATCATTCTTGTCTGGTTTAACTGATCTTTCAACACTTCTCCCTGGAAACATCCACTGTATACAAAGGACATTGCATAACAATTTCCTTTGTCTTCTGTCGTTTCTTTTTCTGCAAGGATCATCATCGGATTGTACTGATGACTGGAGGTTCCTCTGACACTTCCGATTTTCTGTGTTCCATGCACAACCGGAACTCTCTGAACATTTCGCTCCATCGCATGTCTACCATAAAATGTTAGAAGCTCATAATCTCCGTAAAGAAAATCCAGACTTGCTGACTCAATTTTGTTTAAATAAATTTTACCACTGCTTTCATTTTTCACACTTACACTTCTTGTAATAATATCCTGTGCGGAAAGCACTCCATAAAGAAGCACCACCTTAACTCCCGTCACCGGATCTTCCATTAAGATTTCCAGTGTCTGTGCTTCCTTATCACTTGCATAAACTGCCGGAAGTCCTTCCAGATTATATTTTCCATCAAAGATTTTATGACTCTTGTAACGAAGGTCGCAACTCATACTTCCATCTGCATTTTCTACTGCAAATGCTGTACTTCTGAAATCCCCGTTCCCGTAACAAGGAAATTCCTGTGGAAGTGTATCCATTGAATACGTACGATCTTCTCCTGCATCATATGGATTTCCCGAAAATCCCTGTCATAATATGTCAGAAGATAGTCCATACATCCATCGGTTTTCTTCCCGTAATATAGATGTAACAAAAATCCATAGCGATCCACCTGCATCTGATATGTCGTATTTTTTTGGTCTGTAAAGTAAATGTTCTGTCTTTCTCGCAATATATAATTCCCATATCTAAATACTCCTGTTTTCCATTTTAGCGAAGCAAGATCTGCATTACTGTCTGTTCTCGCTTCGCTATCTTTTACTTTTTATTATTTCACTGCTCCATTAACAACTCCGTTGAGGATATGCTTCTGACAGATCAGATAGAAGATCAGAATCGGAAGCAATGCCAACAGATAGGAGGCAAATGCCAGATTATAATTTGTTCCAAACTGTGTCTGGAAATTAAGCTGTGCCAGCGGAAGTGTATTTCCGCTTCCTGAACCGGACATGATCACAAGTGGTGTCATAACATCGTTCCATGTACCAAGTGCTGTCAGAACTGCAACTGTCGCATGCATTGGTTTCATGATTGGGAAAACAATCTCCAATATGTTTTCCATGTACTCGCACCATCCACACAGGCTGCTTCTTCCAATGCCAACGGGATATTTGTCAAATATCCTGAATAAAGCAGTACATTCATCGGCATATAAAATACAACGTACAGAATAATAACTCCTGCTCTGTTTGCCAGTCCCATCTGCGCCGTCTGTTTTACAACAGGCATCATCAGAATTGCAAATGGCACAAACATTCCGCTGACAACATAGAAATAAATGAATTTGTAAAATTTACTCTTCTTATTCTCCGATTGCATACCCCAACAGTGAATGAATCAGAATTGAAAGGACAACTGTTACAAGTGTAATAAATACACTGTTTCCGAGAGAATGCCAGAAATCTGTCACTCTCATTGCCTCAGCAAAATTATCAAGGCTCAAATGACTTGGCAAGGAAAGGATTCCGCTGATACTATTCGTCATCTCAGAAGGCTTCTTCAGTGCAATTACGATTGTCATATACAGTGGAAAAGCAACCGTAATCAGACCAAGTAAAAGTAAAATCGTTACAGGCCAGTTTACTCGTTCTTTTATTTTCATTTTTTCCCATTACAGCTGTTCCTCCTTTTTCCCTGTGATTGTCATCTGTAATACAGAAATTACAACAATAACGATAAAGAATATCACTGCGTTTGCACTCTGGAATCCAAACTGACCGCCACTCATACCATTGTTATAAATCAGATAAGAAATGGATTCTGTACTCTGTGCCGGACCTCCTTTGGTCAACGCCATGATCTGATCAAATACCATCAGGAAGTTTTTCACACAGAGTACCATATTTATGCTAAAGAATGGAATAATGAGAGGGAATGTCAGATGTCTGAACTTATTCCATCCTGTTGCACCGTCAATCGCTCCTGCTTCGTAAACATCCTCCGGAACTGTCTGCAGTCCTGAAATATAAATAATTGTATTCATCGCAATCGACTGCCATGCACACACGATTACAACTGCGATCCATGCCATCTTAGTACTGGACAGCATACTGGAAGAAAGGCTCTTGCTTCCAAGCATTTCTCCGAAAGCCGGAAGAATGTATGTAAAAAAGTAATTGAAAATGTATCCTACAACCAACGCTCCGAGAACATTTGGAATAAAGTAGGCGCCACGAAACGCACTCTTGAATTTAATCTTACTATTCAGTCCAAGTGCAAGGATCAAACTGATTACATTTGTCACAATCGTAGCTACAATTGCAAGTTTAAATGTAAACAGATAAGAACCTCCGACTCTGCTGTCTGTAAAAAGATCCTGATAATTTCTAAGTCCTACCCAGTCAAAGCTTCCATAACCTTTGAAATTCGTAAAACTGTAAATCACACCTTTGATCAGTGGCAATGTATTAAAACAGAAAAACAGTGCCACGATCGGAATTGTTATCAGAAGAAATGTCATCTTTCTTCCACTCATTGATTTCTTTCCCATGCTTGAATTCCCCTTCCTTAATCTTCGTCCGCATGCTCTTTCTCGTAATCTTCCACTTTGCGGATGATATCACGGTTATATCTCTTCCAGTCTGTATCAAACTTTGTTAAGAATGCATCCACATCCCCTTTCATAAGAAATGTCTGAATCTGTGCATCTACTGACATCTCTGAAGGATAGTAATGATCCTGGTAATCTGCCATTCTTCCTTCTTCTATGAAAGACTTCACTCCATCAAGTGTTGAAGCAAGTTCAAAATCTCCTTCCTTACAAGGAACCGCTTTCTGTTCATCCAGATAACTCTGTACATTTTCATCTTTCAAAAGGAAATCAAGCACTTCATACGCTGCCTCTTTGTTCTCGCAATCTTTCATAACACTGAACTGAAGATCCACACCAGAGTTCAGCTTGTTCTCTGATGCATCATTATTAGCCGGCATTACAAAGGAATCGATATCCATATCTGGATTTACTGTCTGAATCTGTGGGATTGCATAACTTCCGATCGTGTACATTGCAGATTCTCCGTTTGCAAATGCTGTACAAGCTCCATTGTAATCATAGGCAAATGGATCTTTTGGCCCATAGGCAAGCAGTGCCTGTGTCTTTTCTGCTACTTCTCTATATTCATCTGAAAATGTTGTCTCTCCTTTGTTCACCTGGCTGCAGACATCTGCCGGTGCAAGATCAACGGCGATCGCATTCCACGGTGCAAGACAAGTCCATGTATCTTTAAATCCAAAATACAATGGCTGGATTCCTTCACTCTGGATCTGTTCACAGAGGGCTATAAATTCATCCCAGGTTTCCGGAATTTTCCAGCCATATTCCTCAAACATTGCTCTGTTGTACAGAACTCCTGCTGCATTTGCCACATATGGAACGGCATACACGCCATCCTCCGGTACAAATTCAAGCGCTTTGTCTATATCCAGGTAAGCCTGTTTAATAGAGTCCAGGCCTTCATAATCTGAAATATCCATCAACATATCAGAGTCAATAAAGTTAGAGAAATTGACATCTCCACCGATTCCGATAATATCCGGAGCATCTTCTCTGATAAAACGTGTTTTAAGTACTGTCATTGCATCATTCGGAGATTCAATCGTCAAATGAATATCGTCATGAGTTGCATTGAATTCTTCTTCAATCTTTTCAAAGGTTTTCACCGCCTCAGGTTTATACTGTACAAGCTCGATTTCTATCTTCCCGCTGTTTTCATTCTTCTGTCCGCAGCCTCCAAGTATCATTGCCGAAGTCATACAAAGCATCAATCCCATGCAAATGATTCGATTGCTCTTCTTATACATTTCCTTACTCCTTCCTTTACCATACACCTTTCATTTTGACACATTCCGGAATATTTCTGTCCTTTTATTCAGGTTATCTATTTGATAATCAAATTCTAACATATCTTTATGCCACTATAAATATCAGAGTTTTTTTAGTTTTATAGCAAAATGCAATTTTTTCATTCATATATTGAAGTCATCTAGCATTTTGATATATAATGCTATCAGAGGTGATTTATATGAGCGACTTACTTTTTTCCTGTATTTCCAAATGAAAATTTTGTTGATCTGGGATTATATCAATATGGATGGGAACAATGTGCACCGGCTCACTCGTTCGGTCCTGCAGCAAGAAATCATTACATTTTCCATTATGTGATTTCCGGAACAGGAACATTACTTGCAGATGATGAAAACGGAAACACCATCACTTGGCAGGTAAAAAGCGGACAGGGCTTCATGCTTTCCCGGGACAGGTCAATACTTACATTGCTGATTCTAAGCTTCCGTGGGAATATACATGGGTAGAATTCGACGGTCTTCGGGCCCGCGAGATTGTCACAACCGCAGGTCTGAGCCTGAATCACCCCGTTTATCATGCAAGTTCAAAGGAACTTCGCAACCAGATGATGGAAGAAATGCTTTATCTGAGCCGTCATCCCGAAGAATCTCCGTTTCATCTAATTGGACATCTCTATCTGTTTTTAGATTATTTCATGCGTTCTGCCGCAACAGTTCATGTGAAGCAAAACGGAAGTATCCGGGATTTTTATATTAAAGAAGCTCTTTCGTACATTGAACAGAATTTTCAGAATGATATTTCTGTAGAAGATATTTCCGCATTCTGCGGATTGAATCGAAGTTATTTCGGAAAGATTTTTCACGATACGATTGGACGTTCTCCACAGGAATTCCTGATCAGTTATCGTATGACTAAGGCTGCAGAACTTTTGAAGATCACTTCACTGTCAATTGCAGATATTGGGAATGCCGTAGGGTATCCGAATCAGCTCCATTTTTCACGTGCATTCAAAAAGTGTCTATGGGATATCCCCAAGAAATTGGAGAATTGAAAATAAGATTGAATAATAGGGACTATGGTTTTCTCCACAGTCCCTAAATAGATCACATGATTATATTAACATCTCCTGTTCGATCTCCATCTTATTTCCAATATGCACTGTTTCAGCGCTTCTAATTTACCGGCATTCAATGCTTCCAATTTTTCTGCTTTCCGCTGCTTAGCTTAATCCTTTTCCATTTTCCAACGCTGCCTTATAAGAGGGAGCGTCCATCCTCCATGGAATCAGATTTTGGAAAATATTCTTCTCATTGTATAAAAGATCCGTATTCCGCCGTAATCCATATCTCCCCAATGATAGCATTGGATTTCATTCGGTGCTGTCTTCATTAACATTTGTAAAAAGCGAATTTCTTTTGGCGAAAAGTAACCATGACAAAAGATATATAAAACTTTTGGATCATATTCCATGCTTTCGTAATTCGCTTTATTCTCAATTACAATAATTTTTTCCAACATCATTTCGTAAAGTTGGAACGGCATGCTCTAATGTCTGTGCATTAAGTACTGTTCCATAATAATTCGAAGAAGTGTCAATTTTCTCCTCGCTCACTGTGCCATTTCGATCTGTCAGGCAATACTCCACGGCACCTTTCCATTCTAATGTCTGAGAATAACTTAATATTCCATGTACTGCCAGTATCTCATCATCTGACATTCCCTCGTCATATTGCGGAGAGTATTTCAAAGCTTCAATGACTGCACCTTGATAAATGCGTTCGAAAACTTTAGATGGTGTGATATCATTTTTCTTTTCAAATACTTTAGAGCTGAACACACGCTTCCATTCCGGTTTTTTCAGATCAGCTAAAACTTTCAGGCATTTAAGAAATTCTTCATCCTCCGCTTTGAATAACTCCTTCGTATTTCCTTTATTCAACTGTTCTAACACATGATCACAATAAGTGCTTAGACAGCTTTCGGATACATCCACCTGCAGTTTGCATATTCTTGAAATTGCCTGTAACTGGCGTTCTCTTGGATCCATGATTCCGATCAGCTCACATAATCTTGGAATCACTTCTACCCGATAATCAATCCTCGTAATATCTGTATTCATTTCTCTCCAGTCAAAATGCAGATACTTTTCTCCACCCAATGCTGGGATCCGTTCCAGAACTTTTGCCTGTCTGACCAGTTCATCTCTGCCACCTACTGTTTTCAAAAGATTCCCATCCACCTTTGGATGTTTCATTCCTGAAAGATTTCCTATGCGATAGTCCTTTGTATTCGTCTTATCGATCAGCCATTTTGCCAATGGCAGATTCTCTTCATTCCATACTCTTTCCTTATTCATTTCCCTCAACCATATCGAGGTAATCCCCTTTATCAATGTGCATCATAGACACCTGATTCTGATGTCTTCGGAAACCGTATACACAGTCTACATTTCGTATCAGAGACTGTAGACGTTCATCCGGTACACATACGATCAGCTGAAGCTCCAGCTCTCTCGCATAATGAAGACACACTTCGCTTCGCTCCTTATCCATCTTGGAAAATGCTTCATCAAGAAGCACCAGACGGATCTTAGAATCACGGTTTGTCTGCTGCATATAGAGCATCGCAAATCCTGCAAGCAGCGCGACATATTTCGGGTTCTGTCCCTCTCCTCCGGAGTCACGGCCCGCCATATCATCGACTGCATTTTTGCGGATATTTCCATTCTCATCTTCCACCTTTTCATACATACTGAAAGTCAGATAATTACGATAATCCACATACTGTTCCATCTGCTGACGATACTGGCTTAAGGATCTTGCATCTTCCTCCTTCGGAGGCATGAACTTCTCAGTCAGACGCTTGATATCTTCTTCATACTTCTGATAGAACTCATCCTCACCAAGACTTAACTGACCTTCAAATCCGTAGTCATCGAACACTTTACTGTCTAGTTCAGGTGCTGTAAGCATCTCATAGAACTGTCCGTTTTCATTCTGAGCCGGTATGATATCAATCTGGTAAATACTATCTGAGAACTTGATCTTCGCAAGCAGACGGTTGATCTCTTTTTTATGTCTGTAAGCTGCCTTGATTTCACCATGAATGGAAGCAATCACATTTTCACGCAATGTATGGTAAACCAGATTATACTGCTTATCGAATTCTTCCTTGTACTTCGGTTCGAAATCTTTCCTACACTGATTCAGCACTTTGTCATACACATCATTTTCATGTTCTATTCCTGTAAAACCATAGGCCGGATAAGCATTATTGAACTTATTTCTACTTCTTTGCAGTTCTTCTTTCTCCGTCTCTTCCAACGTTTCCAAAGCATCCTTTTCTTTTGTCTTGTCTCTCTTATAAGCTGCTTCGCTCTGTACTTTTAACGCATCTGTTACTTCATTCTGAAGCTGTTCGTTGACAACAAATCCCTCTGTCAGGAAGTTTATCTTTTCTGAAAATGATTTGATATTACTCTCGATTTGTCCCTGTGTCTTCGCATACTGTACTACTTCACTTTGAATGCTATCAAGAATCTCTGCATTTTTCTTAAGCAACTCCTGTAATTCCTGCTTTTTCTTCTTCAGTTCGACGGTCCGGTCGCCTCGTTTCAATTCTTCTACTTCCAGACGTAATTTTTCTTGTTTCTCGTAATAATCCTGAAGCTGTTCCGCTGCTTTTGAAAGATGTAAGATCTGTTCTGTGCTCTGGTTCAGACACTCGAATTTCTGTGCTGCACGCAGTGCCATCTCAACACGGCAGTCCTCTTCCACTTCCTGTTTCAGCTTCGCTGCTTCTTCTTCCAACTCAAGAAGTTTCGCTTTTGACACTTTCGTTCCGATACAGGCATATTTCTCATAATCATTCTTTCTTAAATGTCTGAAAATGTAATTGCTGTAGGAATAACAGTCCTTTGTGACACCATCTCTCGTCTCATGAAGTTCTTCCACCGTCTCACATTTCTTAATGCGGCCTAAGTATCGCTTCAGACAAGTATCTACATAAGCTTCCTCTGCGCGCACACACTCGTACAGTGTATTCTCATCTGCATTCGGCTTGTCTCTCACGATTGCCGCAGTATCCATGAGTTCGACATCCTCGATCCCCTTCATCTGCTTCATTTTGCGAAATGCTTTCGCAGCATCTAACGTATATTCAGGTGCTGTCACCAGACTGTGTTTCACACGTCCCATACGTCCTTCGATTGCAATTTTTCCACTCTTCATCCGTAATATCAAACAAGTCCGCAAAGATATTTACATGGATCGTTCTTCCATACTGAGTACTAAGTATATTCTGCAATTCCTGTCTTGCACGCTTCAATTCCGCACGATATGGTTTTCTGTCATTTTTGAGGTCTTCTACCATCTCCCGCTTCTCTTGAAGTTCTTTCTGATTCTTACGGATTCTTTCACGAACATCGCCTAATTCTGTATTGATGTTGTCGAGTGCATCACTTAAATATTGCTTTAGCTTTTCAATCGAATCTTCACTCACAACACCATCTCGGATATCATCAATTCTATGCAGCGCCTGATTGCTCACATAAGCACTGACTTCATCGTCTTCCTCCCAGGCTGAAAGACCTTTTACGATATCTCTCCATTGTTCTGAATTCGTTGCCAGGAGCTGGATCGTATTCTCAATCTCCTTTAGCTCCTTCTCTTTCTGTCCATAATCGCTGGCTTTGAGTTCTGCCTCGACTTCTACCTGTTCTTTCGTATAAGCATCTTTCTCTGCCAAATAAGATTTTCTCTTTTCTTCTTTTTCCTCAATCTTCTTGAGAATATCCTGCAGATCATCCTCTTTCGATTGCAAATGTGCTTTACAATTTTCTATTTCAATATACTTTAAGATCTGTTCCACATAGATCTTATCAGCTCTTGCTTTCTGCAAGGCTAGATTATGCTGACTGATCTCGTCAAGCATTTTAATTCTCTGCTCCAGATCTTCTACGCGTTCCTTGATCTCACGGTAAGCGCCAAGCTGATCACTGATTGTTGCAACTGTGTCTTCCTTGCTCTTTGGGAACATATAATCTTTGATAAACTGTCCCGTTCCGTTCGTCATACGAAGTGCAATCGCGCTTTTCTCCATTGTCATCATACGGCCCGGCTCTACATAACCAAAGATTGCATCATAAACCGTTTTCAAATACGCTTCTTTCGATGGATATACACGGTTCACATCTCCGCGACCTCTGTTGTCAGCCGATTCTATCCTTGCTTCTGCCAATTTTTTAAGTTTCGCGATTGTATACGGGACACCTTCTTCTGTCAAATATTCATCCTCCGGAATCTTTCCGGAATGACTGAAGAAACAATATTTCCTGATGTCTGTATCTGCCTTTCCAACCTCAAATGAAACACCAATACAAGTATGTGTATTCTTTCCTGTATCCTTAATCTCCAAGACGATCTGAGAACAGAAGTCCTGGTCTTCTCGGTTAAAGGAACCGTCTTTCTGCGCTCCTCTAAGATAACTTAGAACACTACGCCTGTTCTTCGCGTCATCCGCCGCTTTATTCAAGAATGTGGAAGATATACTTCCATATAAAACAACCTGGATCGCATCCATAACAGTAGACTTACCAGATCCACTTTTCCCACTGAAAAGATTCACATACTCATGGAACTCCATCACTTTGTGACTGATACCGCCCCAGTTATTCATTAACATTCTAGTAAATATTTTCTTCGACTGTTTCTCTTTCATCTTCCACACCTCCCTCTGCTTCTTCCTGGATTTCCTGTTCAGAAACTTCTTCTGTAATCTCTTCCTCTGCGTACTGATCTTCCTGATATTCTTTGATCAACGCAGTAATATCCATACTTCCACAATATAGATTGATCGTGCTGTAGATATAAATCGGAGTCTCATCCTCAACATTCTGGATTGCTCCCGGCACTTCAATGATCTGATGCTTACTCATCACATATAAAGCTTCTTTCCACTCACCCATCGTAAGCTTATAATTAATCAGATTCGTATTCTTTCCATATTCACGAATCTCCGCCAGATTCGTCACTGTAGCTTTCAAGCCTTCTCCTAAAATCTTATCTCTGTAAATTAATTTAACAAGTAAGATTACTTTTGTAACGGTGGCATTTATCTTTTCTATCGCGATTCCATCTCCATGTAAACGGTAAATGTGTTCCTGTGGGTCATGCACTAATTCACAGCTTAAAACAGACAGATAGTCTTCAATAAACTTTCTGTGTCTTGTACAGATCTCATAATGCAGATTGTCTCTTGGGACAAGTGTTACAGGATCATATTTCATCTGTAAAATACATGTCTGTCTGAATAATGCAGCAATTGTTTTCTTCAGGTTATCAGCTTCTGTCACTGACAATTCTTCCATATAATTAACCATCTGATTCTACTCCCTCTATCGTAAGTTTTGAAAATCGGAAACCAGCCTCATTCTCCATCTCCTGCGCCACTTCAATCTGTGCCTTACTGTCCGCAGATTCTGTTGCATGCTGCCATACCATAAATAACTTCTCCAAATCTTCTATTGATTTTACAGTATCTTTTGTCACTGTGAATTTTCCATTCTGTTCATTTTTCTTTCGGAAATCTCTGATCTCTTTCTGCGTATACAGTGGTTCCAGGACAAATTCTGTCATATTCTCTTCCTGTGATTTCTCAGGTGTTACCGCCTGTGGAGTGAACTTTTCCTTCTGATTTTCACGTCTTTGATACAGACTCTTCTCTGTCATAATCTTATATGGCTCCGAAAACCTAAGTTTTGAAGACAACTTATCCAGAATCTCTTCCGACTTGCCACTTTCATTGATCAGATTAATCAGTGCGACTGTCTGATCTTCTTCCATTACACCTTCCATCATAATGTACCGGATTCTTGCTGCGGCACGGCTTGCAAATACTGTCTTTTGTTCAATCAGCTTATTATATCTGCGCTCAATCGCATCAAACTCTCTCGAAATCTTATAGAGCATATCTGTCGCCTCTTCACAGATCTCGATCATTCTTCGCAGACGGTAAGATTTCCTCGTATTTTCTTCTTCACTTAAGAGTTCTGTTTCAAATGAGTATTTTCTTGCTTCTGTCTTTTCCAGATTTTCTTCGATCAACTCTTTTACAGCTTCTTTGTATCGATAAAAGCTATCTGTTGTAGTCAATATCGCATATTTTTTTTACTGTCACTGTTATTGATCTCTTTCACAAGTACTTCCTGGATTCCTCGGAAACTTCTCTGCTTTGACAGTTCATCGAAATAACCTCGCATTCCCTCCTGCATGTTCGCGAGCATCTGCAGAAGTGCTCTTGATGTATGAAGCGCACTTTTTAAAATCTCATTATTCTTCTCTTTGTCTAAACTGTAGGTATAGAGATGACTGTATACCGTAAGCACACTCTCTCGTTCCTTACCGTCATTTTCACTGTATAATTTCTGAAATAATTCTACAAACAGCTGACTGTATTCCGGAAATGAAACGACATAACTGTTCAACGTTTCATCATAATCCCTTCTAAGCCATCCCCAGTCTTCAAAATGCTTCAGACTGACTGATGCCATGTTGGCTCTGGTGATTAGTTCTCCTTCTTCATCGACTCTTGCCTCACTCCAGTCCAGTGCCATCTTCGCCAGTCGTTCATTCATGATCATCTGACACTCTCGTTCCGTAAGCCCAAGAAGAGAATAAGACTGACTGCTCTCCTCATAAAGCGCTACCAGAAACTGCATATAGAATTCCATATATTTACTTCCAAATATTTTATATAGATCCTTTGGAACTTTTTCGACCAGTTTCATGTTTTTTCTTATGTCTCCTTTTATTCCTATTAAAGTTTCTTTTACATCTTTTTCATTTCTTATAACATCTTCTCTGCTTCAAAAAACTGAGAAAAATGTGCAATGACCGGACATTTTCCCTTCTCTGTCTGAAGCCACCCGATCTCATTCACATTTTCCTTCGGCCGATACAAGATCACCGGCATTCCTATATTCTGTGCTCCTGTCACATCATGTGCGATGCTGTCTCCGATAAAGATACTTTCTTCCACCATCACTCCTGCTTTTTCAACACAGAGATCAAAAAGTTTTCGATGCGGTTTTTCCTCGCCAGCCTCTTCACTTGTCACAATTCCATCAATATACTTACCTAATCCAAGCTTTAATATCTTCCGATACTGGACGTCTGAAGTCATATTTGGATCCTATACCAATATAAATGCCTCGCTGTTTCAATTCTTTCATCAACTCTTCAATTCCAGGAGATGGAATAATCTGATCGATCAATGTGTCCCAGTACAGATTATACATCTCATACGCATATGGGAAAACTGGCTTTCCAAGTGTCTCCAGCATACACTGAAATCTCACCAGGCGATTATGGTTCACCGCATAATCTCTTCCGGCTCTGTCATCTGCCTTCACTCTTGCCTCGGCAACATATTTCTCCAAGTCTTCTTTTGCTATGCCTAAGTTCTCATATGCCCATTCTTTCATCACTGGCATCGTATTATTATGCGCTCCAATATAATCATAAATGGTGTCATCTATATCTAAAAAATACTGCTTTTGTCATCCCAATGTCTCCTGCTTTTTTTTGCTACTGTCTTGATTGATGTTTTGCATCTTCTGTGCCTTGCATTCAAGAATGCCTCGGCATTCTTGCTGCGAGGTGCGCGTCATGCAATTGCATGA
>ENA-OQES01000307-OQES01000307.1-human-gut-metagenome-genome-assembly--contig:-NODE-307-length-21321-cov-9.908465_pt1 | contig 21321 bp, 19 predicted proteins | sample MGYA00242798_ERZ504641 | MGnify/ENA primary metagenome ERZ504641 (study PRJEB26092, sample SAMD00036327) | human gut metagenome | host: Homo sapiens | study: EMG produced TPA metagenomics assembly of...
TTCACACACCACTATCCCGCGAGGTGTTTTGGCATGAATATGCCAAAATCCCGAGACATACAAGCCAAAATTCCATTGCCGCAGGCAATCTGGAATGAATTTTGGCTACGTTACTGTGAACGGAGTGGACAGTAACGTAGCAGGACTTCACGCTATAGTGGACTGGATTGTTTGCATTATTTATGGAATTGCTACAGAACGCAAAAAAAGAAGCAGCCTCCTCATTCGAAAGCTGCTTCCATTTTCTTAACTATTCACTTCTCAGCTAAACAGATCTGCAAGGATCTGGTCTGCGGTCATATTCATATATCCATCCGGATCAGAAAGCGTACTTCTGTTCCATCTCAGATAATTACCTCTTCTGATATAGTTACCAGATGAAGTATGATAATCATACTTGGTATATCCCGGATATCTTGACATATACTTCTGTGCCAGTGCAATCGCCTGACTGGAATAACCACCGGACGGAGTAGGTGTACCTGCAATCTGAACACCTGCATTCGGGGTAGAATGCACGATCACTGCACTCTTATCAGCACACTGTCCGAGAATGATCCATGTATGTCCACTGTCATATCCCACATCTCCGGGATATACTTTCCAGTCATCACTTGCCAGATTCGCCTGAGTGAGAATACTTCCCCAGCCCATGGACTTATAATAAGAACCAATCTCACCGGAAACTACCGTATATCCGCTTCCTACACCGGACTTACTCTGCATTACCTGATAAGCTGACCATCCTACGAAACCGGAACAGTCAAAACCTTTTGCTCTGTTGGCTGTGCTGAGATCTCTGTAGTTATTGTAATCATAACTGCTGCTCTGACTGTTATAGAAATCAGTCATTGTCTGACTTGTTCCTTTTCTGGTGGAATCATTCCATCCGCCACCCCATACGTACAGAGCCTGACCAACAGGCTGTAATGCACCTGCCAGATAATTCTTGATTGTTCTGGAACCGGTCGGACTTGTAGTATTGCTCAATATACCATTGGAATTAAAATGGTATTTCTGTCCATCAATTGTTACATCTCCGGTAGCCATCACACCGGTTTCCTTATCAAAATAATACTTATTTCCGTCAATTGTCGTCCAGCCTACAGCCATCTTGCCGCTGCCTGTATTAAAGTAGTATTTCTTTCCATCCAGTGTCTGGAAACCTTTTGCCATAATTCCGTCTTCAGTTTCAAAGTATCTGTATTCATTGCTGGAATTCTTTGTCCAACCGGTAAGCATATAACATGCACTTGTAAAATATCTGGTATTTTTCTTACTGTCTGTAAGGAATGTCTTGCAGGCAGCCACTCCACTGTTACTGTAGAAATAATATCTCTTTCCCTTCAGTGTCAGCCATTTCGTCTGCATGAATCCGGTAGATGGATCAAAATATCTTTTCTGATCCTTTGAATCAGTGACCCAGCCTGTCATCATGATACCAGCCTGTTTACTGAAATATCTCTTTCGTCCTTTACTGTCAGTAACCCAGCCCTTTACCTGAACACCAGTCTTTGTGTTAAAGTAATATTTCTTTCCTTCAAGCTCCAGCCAGCCCTTCTGTTTAGAACCGTTTTCATTTATGTAGTATGAATCTCCGTTAATAGTTACAAAACCTGTTTTCGTTGCAGCCTGTACATTTGCCGCAGTAAAATACATGGAAACTCCCACAGCAAAAAGCAGCAGAAACAGAAGTGCCCCCCAGATTTTAAACTTCCTGTTTACGTTTTGCATACATACCTTCCTTTTCTTTTTTCATTATCAGAGCGTGTCTGAAAAGTATGAATCGTGGGTATCGCTCTGATATCTCACATACTTCTCAGATACGCTCTAAGGTTTAACAAAGTTTTTTACAATGTTGTTACGTTTCTATGACTCTATTATATTACACTTTAAATATCCCGTCAACAGACAAGTAAAATTCTGTTAAACATTCACTAATTTTTCACAGTCTATTCCATAAAAAAAGAGACAAAGTCCACAAATACTTTGTCTCTTTTCACAAGATAACACTGTGAAATATAATCTGTATACCTGTTTTCTCTTTATTTTTTCAACAGACAGAATATTATCTTATATCCCTGATCACAACAGATGCTTTCTTAATTCAGCACCATCAGCAGCACATAAATAAGCAGGTGCCACATCAAATACGGTCTTCGCACCACTCTGTCCTTCTTTATTCATACGATATGCAGCTCTTGCATATGCAACAAGTACAGAAGATGTAAACTCCGGATTGGAATCCAACTTCAGACTATATTCGATCACATGATTGTTCTCATCATTCCAGCCCGTTTTTCCGGATCGGATCACGAAACCGCCATGTGGGATTCCACTGTGATCTCGCTTCAGTTCTTCTTCAGAAATAAAATGTACAGTTGTGTCATAGTCAGAGAAATAGTTAGGCATAGTCTTGATATCATTCTCAATCTGTGCCAGATCCGCACCTTCCTCTGCAACTACAAAGCATTCTCTTGTATGTTTCTGTCTTGTTGTAAGATCCGGATTTTCTCCGTTTCTCACTGCTTCCAGTGCTGCTTCAACAGGAATTGTATACTGTTTTGCATCTTTTACGCCTTTGATACGGCGTACTGCATCTGAGTGTCCCTGGCTTACACCCTTGCCCCAGAATGTATAATCCTTTCCGTTTGTAAGGATTGCATTTGCATAGAGACGGTTCAGTGAGAACATTCCCGGATCCCAGCCCACTGAAATAATTCCGATATGACCGCTTTCTTTTGCAGCTGCATCTACTGAATCAAAATGCTCAGGAATTCTTGCATGTGTATCAAAGCTGTCAATTACATTAAACATCTTCGCATATTCCGGTGTCTGTTTCGGGAGATCTGTTGCACTTCCGCCACAGATGATAAGTACATCGATCTTATCTTTCATTTTTTCGGCATCATTGACAGAATATACCGCTGCTGTCTCTGTAAGGATTTTAACAGTTTCCGGAGCACGACGTGTAAATACAGCAACAAGCTCCAGATCCGGATTATGTTTGATTGCGCACTCTACACCGCGGCCAAGATTGCCGTAGCCTAAAATACCAATACGAATACTCATTATGATTTCCTCCTGTAACCTTAATTATATGTTCGCAACTGTTGTATATTATTACAGTTGCACATTATCACTTTACTATAGTAATATTTTCACTTTTAATTGTCAATCCAATTATTACCAAAATTCCATTGCCGCAGGCAATCTGGAATGAATTTTGACTACGTTACTGAGAACAGAGTGAACAATAACGTTTTAGCAGCAAAATATGCCGCTTCCCGGGCAACACAGACTGCATGCCATATTTGCCAGGCACAGCTTCATACAATAATCATCACCGCCTGTCGGCATACCTCCAAAAGGATTCTGCATCTCCTGATACCAGTTTCCTCCGCCTTCCATCTGCTGCAAAACCATCTGATACTGTACATTATCCGGTTCCAGACGGATAGCCTGCTTAATATCATTCAATGCATTTACGTTATTTCCAAGTCCCATGTTTGCCATGGAAGACAGATAATACCACTGTCCGTTCCTCTGTGAAAGTGACTGCAGAACATTCATAGCCTCACGATAATGACCGCTCTGGATATAATTGGCTGCCGCCTGCCTGCGCATAGACTCTTCATCCTGATAGCCAGAGTCTGCCTGTCCGGAAAATCCGCCAAACCCCCCGTAATTATTGCTGCCATAATTCCCGTAATCGATTCCCTGCTCTCTTTCCTTCATAATCTGCTCATAAGCCTGCTGAACCTGCTTGAATTTCTCCTCAGCCTGTTCTTTATTCGGATTGTCAATATTGGCATCCGGATGATACTTTCTGCTCATCTTACGATATGCCTTCTTCACTTCCTCATCGGATGCATCTCTGGAAATCCCCAGTATACTGTACGGATCAATCATTATCTTTCTCTCCTGCTTCTTTTCTCTTCTTATGTATCACCTCAAACCGACACCATACCCCTGAGTAAAGAATATTTCTCAAAATATCAGTGTATTTTATAATAGGAAGTTTCTCAAACTCCCTGCAGGTCTGCGCCATCATCATGATCAGAATCCGGCGTACCTGCTCATCGAACCCTTTTATTATATATTGTTCTGAAAAAGGATTGTAATTTTCATTTTTATATCCTCTTCCACATCATCGTATGCATCCAGAAGATAAATAAATTTGCCAAGAAAAAACTCCCATTCTGCGCAGAGTATCTTCCCATACATCCTGTTTCCATGCAAAAATCTCTTCCATAATTTTTCCGAAACAGCCCGCCATTTTGTCAATGTCTTTTTCGCAGGATTTCTCCATCTCAGACAATTCACTGAGAAGCTTCTGTATTCTTCGGGATTTATCCGGATATTTCTGATCCAGTTTTTTAACTTTTCCCTGAAGAACTTTTGAATAACCAAGAGCAGTTACTTTTTTTGCATCCTCCCAGTCGTCCCGGCATTTATAATAAGTAAGAAGTACATTCATATCTGCCGCATATTCTGTCACTGTATTTCTTCTGACCGGCTGTTTACAGACCGGATGAATGATACATCTTGTGCTTCCCTTTTGTGTGGGCGGCTCATAAAGCGCACTGAGAAGAATCACCACAAATGTCATATCATAAGTCAGAGAAATCTGTCCTGATATTCCATATTTACTTTTGAGTTCTCTGCACAATCCACAGTAAAAGGATCTGTACAGATCAAAATCTTTAAACTTGATTTCAGGCTTATTCATTACTATATAACCAAACATAATTCCTCCAGCCCATAACTTATGATGATCTGCCAGAGCGTGTTTGCAGCAAATCAACGTCTTTTGATAAACTTCTCATGGCATTTCGGACATTCAATCTCTACCTTCTGTCCTTTTCCTCTGGGAATACGAATTTTCTGTCCACAACCCGGGCAGGTATAGATATGATGTGTTTTTCTCTGCTCCATCATATTTTTCTCTCTGGTAAACCGGCTGCGGATTTTCTGAGTATATCCCAGATATTTCTGGTTTTCCGCATATCGTGCAGAGATATTTCTGGAAAGGATTCTGAAATATGTATAAATGATAAGAATAAATCCAACTGTATCCAGAACGCCTCCGGCTGCGTTTTGTCTCATAAAAGAACCTACAACAATGACGAAAAGTGCCACACCGAGAGTGAATCTTGCAAAATTATCCACTCCATAACGCCCCTGCATGAATCTGTTTAATTTGTCTTTCATTAAACTACCTCTTTTTTACTGTTTGTAATGCATTTTTTTACTCTCTGACAAGAACTTTCAGGATCTCTGCAATATACATGGTATGGTAGTCTTTCTGCGGATACCACTTACCGTCGTTTTCCCCGGCATCAAAGCATTCCGGTTTAATCTCATCATGATACATTTTTTTGCAGACCATGATCATGTCAGCTTCTTCAATTCCGGCTGTTCCGTCTATAAAGTAAGGAGTCAGTCCTGCTTCTTTAATCTTGTTATCCGCATTTTTTCCGGAAACCTTTCCGCAATAATTTAATGCCTTGCGATACTCTTCTCCCAGAACAGAAATTGTAAATGTATCTTCCCTGTCCACAAATTCCTTGGTGTATCTCTGAGGACGGATATACACTGTCACTGCGTTCTTTCCCCACATAACACCCATTGCACCCCAGCTTGCTGTCATGGTATTGCATTTTTCTTCATTTCCGGCTGTGATCAGCAGCCATTCCTTTCCAATCTTGGTAAATGGATTCATTGTCAGTTCTTCTGCTTTTACTTCTCTGAAACTCATAATATTATTTCCTCTCTTTCTTTATTATGTACTCTTATGATGTTAGAGCGTGTCTGAAAAATGCTTTCCGCAAGATATATGTCACAATTTGTGGGAGATTTTGCCCGGATGAGGGCGTCGTAGCGGGCTACGGAAACCGAATTCGGGCAAAATATACCGCAAAGTGGGGCGTGCAGATTGTGGAAATGATTTTTTCAGACACGCTCTAGGGGCAAAAGGTATTTTACCCCTAACCTGATATACCAAATAATCATCTGTCATTGCATACCTGGAATATATAAAACTTCAGATAGTAAGACTCATCTGCCGCCCACAGGATCGGATGATCCGGTGCCTGTGTCCTGTATTCTACCTGGCGAAGTCTTTTATGTACATTCTTTGCTGCCTGTCCGATGGTTTTGGTAAATAATTCATAGTCCATAAAATGAGAACAGGAACAGGTTGCCAGAAATCCGCCGTCTTTTACCAGTTTCATGGCACGCAGATTAATCTCTCTGTATCCTTTTACTGCATTTTTAATGGAATTTCTGGATTTGGTAAATGCAGGAGGATCAAGAATTACAACATCAAATTTCTCACCTTTCTCTTCCAACTCAGGGAGCAGTTCAAAAACATCCTCGCAAATAAATTTCACATTGTCGGATAAACCATTCAATGTCGCATTAGCGGTTGCCTGATCTACTGCCAGCTGAGAGGCGTCCACACCGGTTACACTCGCAGCTCCTGCGATTCCCGCATTCAGTGCAAAAGAACCTGTATGTGTAAAGCAATCCAGAACTTTCGCATTCTTACAGAGTTTCTGAATTGCAAGCCTGTTATATTTCTGATCCAGGAAAAATCCTGTTTTCTGCCCGTCTTTTACGTCAACTTCATATTTTACACCATTTTCTTCAATCTGCACAAGTGTTGGAAACTCTGGTCCTATAAAACCCTTAACCATTTCCATTCCTTCCTGTTTGCGCACCTTCACATCGCTTCTTTCGTAAACACCGCGAATAGTGATCCCATCTTCTGCCAGGACTTTCCTGAGGAGTTCTACGATTGTTTCTTTAAAACGATCGATCCCCAGAGCCAGTGACTGGACTACCAGTACATCCGAAAATTTATCCACCACAATTCCCGGAAGGAAATCTGCCTCTGCAAAAATCAGACGACAGCATCCTGTATCTACCACTTTCTTACGATATTCCCATGCATCACGTACACGCTTCTCCAAAAGTTCTTCATTAATATCAACATTTTCATCTCTGGTCATAAGACGTACCGTAATCTTAGAATTAGTATTAATGAACCCTCTTCCCATAGGATATCCGTCAAAATCATGGACAAGTACAATATCACCGTTCTCGAAATTTCCCATGACTGTATCTATCTCATTATCAAAAATCCACATTCCGCCGGATTTCAGAAGTCTTCCCTCTCCCTTTTTCAGAGTTACTACTGCCATTCCCATTCGTATTTCTCCTTGTATTTTTAAGTTTATCTTTTGTCAATTATATGACTCTGTTTTCTATAGCAGCCCTCATAAATAAGTTACTGTTCACTCCGTTCCCAGCAACACGCTTCGCGATGCAGGAAATATGAACCTCCTTGTGCAATGCCCAAGGAGTATCGTTTGCTTCGCAAACTTAATTTATGCTAATCGCATAAATTCGCGCAGTATGTCTCGGGTTTTCTGTGACCTTCGCTCACAAAAAACACCTCGCGGGATATTACCAGTGAACAGTAACATAAATAATACATTTAAGACAGTTTCAGATTTCACACTCTGATGGGCCGGATTAAGATGCATTATTTACAAGGATTTCTATAATCACATCATTTTATCACATTCATCTCATTTTTTCCATACATAACAAAAAGCAGCCGGCAAAATCACAAAAATTTCACCAACTGCTTTCCATTGCTATTATTGTTTGCTGCTTTTCACAACCTGTGCAGGGGACTTCCCTGATTCGGTTAAATCCTTAAGAAGGATACATCTTGGCAGACCTCCGTAACAGAGTGCCGTTCTCTTAACTTCATATCCATGGATTTCCATATTATGTCTGCTGAACTGATTATCCGGATGTATGGTGCACATCAGATAATAATATTGGTCTGTATCCAGCAATCTCTCCGCTTCTTCCAGCATATGCCCCTGCAGCCCGTTTCCCCTGTATGCACAACACACAACTGCCGAATCCATGACTGCAACATGGGAAAGCTGTTCCTCATCAAAATCAAGATAAGTTCCCAGATTATCTTCCCTGTTTTCAGGATATTTAATAAGGAAGAAACCCGCAACAGAACCATCTGCTGTCTGTGCCACGATCACAAAACCCTGTTCTTCTATATGTGTCCTGACATATTCCTCATCATCAGATACAAACCAGTCCGGATGCTCTTTATCATTCTTCGCTTCATGCATAACAGCCATAATCTCATCCACATCTGTCATCTCTGCTTTTCGTATCCTGAACAATACCTTTGCAGAACCATCCTTATTCTCTGAAATCTGCATGATGCTTTGATTATTCTGCATTTTCCTCGCCGCCTGCAGTCTCTGTGGAATCTGCATCCGTTGTATCATAAGTCTCTGTGCTTTCTCCGTAGAGTTTCTCAAAGAATTTCATTGTTTCATTATATAAGGTCTGTCTGTCATCATCTGAAAGTTCTCCAAGCTCCGGACTTGCCTGTGCATCTGCACTTAATCCGAAGATTTCCTTCATGGACTTATCTACCATATTGAGCTCTGTGCTCATGTAAATCTCTGTTCCATCTGCCTGATAAGAAGCTGTGCCTTCTGTAAGAATTTTCAGATATGCCTTCTCCACATTCTTAGCAAGAGTTGCACCATTTTCAGCATCAAGAGTTACGGAAGCTGTTGCTGTTTCATCTTCCATAGCTGTTGTAAGAGCAGTGGTATCGCCTTCATATTCTCCCTTGCAGAAATTCTCAGCTTTATCAAACATGGTTTTCTGATCTTCTGTCAGTGCAGAAGTATCCAATTCATCTGATATGGCACTATTTTCTGTATCATCTGTTCCTTCATCGGAGTCTGTATCACCTTCATCCGTATTTCCAAGTGTACTGTCATCCGTAGTCTCATCACCATCCGGCTCCTGCGGTTCCTCTGTTTCGCTGAGGTCTCCGTCACTCTGATCGTCCCCGTCGTCCTCAATCAGACCTGAATCCTCCTCCAGCGATGGATTCTCTGTGGAACTCTCTACGATATCTCCGCCTAAAGCACTGTTATCCACATTGTTCAGGATATCATCACCATCTGCGGAATCACCTGCATTTACAGTGTCATCCTCTTCATCATCAATATCACCAAGCTCATCATTATCACCGGATGTATTCTGTTCTACCTGCTCCAGTGTTGCTTTTACATCATCATAATTGTACTCCTGCTGTGCAATCTGTTCCAGAAGCTCTACGATCTTATTAATCTGGTCAGAATCCAGATTTACATTATTCTGCTGAGCAACATTTACTACGATATTATAGATATCATCCACATTCTGGACATTGTCTTTGATAACCTGTATCTTGGAGTTATTCATAACAGTAGTTGCATCATTCTTTCCAACCTCATCAGCCAGATTTCCTGTTACTACCATTTCCTCTGTAGCAAGTTCTTTCTTCGTGCTGTCAAGCTGCTCCCCTGTAGCTGTCTCATACGCCATCTGAATACCTGTAAGCGCTCCGGTGCCGGATACCTCAAACGGGCAGGCGGCTACAACTTCACAGTTCTTGACACCTGATGTGGAAAGTGACGTTGCGATCATGTTACATGTTACCCAGTTAAGGTTGGCTGTTCTTACTTTGATACCGCCTGACTGAGTCGGCTTTACATATGCACAGCTCACTGTTCTGGTTCCGATCTGCTCTAACGGTACATAAGCACTCAGATGATCTCTCTCATCCTGATTAGTGATAGTGAGAATCTGTACCTGGTTACTGTCTACATTAAAATATTTCATCATTGTATTCTTCTGGTCCTGAGTAAGATCGGCTCCCAGCGTCACAACTTTCACTGAATCTGCCATTGTCGGTACAGCAGTTCCTGAAAGTACCAGACATGCACTGCATAAAAGTGCTGCTGCTGTTTTTACTTTTTTCATAATAGAAACCTCCCTGATATGTTATTTAAATTATTCAGGCAGATAATCATTTCATGCCTGTTCATTAATAGTAGTATTATAACACGTTTGAGTTGAGATTTGTAATTATTATTTATATCATTCCCAGTCCTTCCAGCAGGATTTTTGTACCTATGAGGATAAGGATAATACCTCCGCATAATTCCGCTTTGGATTTGTATTTCATTCCGAAAAGACTGCCTATCTTTACCCCTGCTGCTGAACAGACAAAGGTGATCACACCGATAAAGGATACTGCTGATACGATCTCTACTTTCAGAAAAGCAAATGTCACTCCCACTGCCAGTGCATCAATACTGGTAGCCACTGCAAGGATGAACATGGATTTTATATCCATATCCGCATTTACATGTTCTTCCTCTTTCGATTCTTTGATCATGCCGGCACCAATGAACACCAGAAGGACAAAAGCTACCCAGTGACTGTATCGAGTAACCTTATCTGCAAAGAATCGTCCGCCAAAATATCCCACAAGGGGCATTAATGCCTGAAATCCCCCGAACCATACGCCTGCGATACACATATACTTTGCATTGATTCTGCCCAGAGAAAGGCCCTTACAGACAGATACTGCAAATGCATCCATAGACAGGCCTATCGCCAGTATAAAAAGGTTCAAAAATATTCATGTGTTTTTTGCTCCTTTTCCTGTATAAAATAATTTTTCAGTAACATAGAACCCTTCCCGGAAGACTTTTTTATGTTATCTGAACTGCTGTAATGTTCCTGCAGCATGAAAAAAAGAGACACACAGACAGCTGTTTTAACTGTCCATGAGTCTCATCGTTTACTGTAATACCGGGTGCATATGGCACCATTATGTCGATAGTACTACATACTCTTCAAAACATATCTGAAAAATGTTCCGGAATATGCCGATTACTCCCTCGCGGAGAATGGCTTTATTTTATCATATTGATCTATATTTATCAAGTAGAATTTTTTGTCAGTCTGGAGCTCATAAGCACCACCTCGTTACTGTTCACAGCAACACGCTTCACGATGCCAAAAATATGCACCTCCTAGTCAGCAAATATCAATCATGTATTGACTCAAATGATGATTCTTTAAATTCCAGTCATCAGTTTCCCTGACATACGTTGACTTATATGACAATTCTTCAAATTCCAGTCATATGCTTTCCCGATATTCGTTGACTTATATGGCGATTCTTCGAATTCCAGTCATATGCTTTCCCGGCATTCGTTGACTTATATGGCAATTCTTCGAATTCCAGTCATCAGTTTACCCGGCATTTGTTGACTTATATGGCAATTCTTCGAATTCTAGTCATCAGTTTACCCGGCATTTGTTGACTTATATGGCGATTCTTCGAATTCTAGTACATCGTTTCGTAAATAACTATACCAATCGCGTAGGATGCGGATTCGAGTGTGCTGGTATAAAAACGCAGGCGTAGCGGGCTACGCTGAGGCTTTTAGACCTGTGCAATCGGATTCGCAGACAAGTGAGTGGTATAGTTATTTCGAAAACGATGTACTAGTCACCTTCTCATCCAGTTTTTATTCTAGTTTAGACAATAAAGCGCAACTTTCGACGGTACTTTCGTTGTCCCAACAAAGTTCCTGTGTTTCCCTGTCTCCAAAATACACCGGAAAACGGAACTTTATGTGCTTCAGGAATCTGCCATCCGGCTGCTCCTGCTCATAAATATCCACCTGTTCTACAAAGCTGTTAAGAAATTCTTTCTTCTCCAGGTCGGTGAACTTATCATATAGTTTATCAAAATATAAAAGAAATTGATAGACGTTTTCTTCTGATATTTTCTGTTGCCGGATGTTCAGCAGGCGGTTCTTGACTTCTTCTATACTGTTCTCCACGCCTTCAATCTCATCATACAAACGGTATAACCTTGTCTCCATATCCTGATATTTCTTCTCATAAAATTTATCCATGATATCCAGATTGTCCATCTGCTGTCCAAGTCTTGCTTTTGCTCCGGTCAGCTGCCTGTGCTGCTTTTCCAATCCTTCAATCTCTTTTTCTATTTCTTCTGTATCAATTCTTGAACCGATTTTATTCAGAATTGCTTCTTCAAATTTAGGATTCTTCACCAGCTTCCGAATAACTTCTTCCACTGCATTGTTAATCTTCTCCTCACTCCATTGTTTACGATATCCACATTTATGACCATCTACCAGGCGACGATGTTTGCAGGCATAATAGAAATAATCCTTATATAAAGTTCCGTCTTTCTTTTCTTTCGGTTCACGTTTCCATACATACCACTTCCACATAACGGGCATCTCAATATTCCAGATAAAATATGCTCATGATCGAGACTATGTGTCTTTTCATATTTCACACCTGTTTTTTCCCCGTTTTTGATGTGCCAGCTCCCAGTCTGTTTCTGAAACAATCCCTTCATGGATACCATCGTGCAGCATATAATTTTCCTGCTTTACAATGCGGTATTCATTTCTTGTACCAGAAACTTTCTCGTTTTTCCTTCGTCCATAAGCCAGCTTTCCACAGTATACCGGATTATCCAGAACGCCTTTTATAAATGATGCGGCAAATGCGTCCAGTGTATTATTCTGTCGTTTTTTCTTTTTATATCCATGCTGGTTCAGCCATGCGGCAATCGCAGAGATTCCCATATTGGTATGAATAAATTTGTCATAGATCAGACGAATAATCTCTGCTTCGTCCTCTGCAATCTGCAATTCTCCATTTACTAATTCATAACCATACGGAGCAAATCCACCATTCCATTTTCCTTCCCTGGCTTTCTGCTTACGTCCTTCCATTGTCTGAACAAGGATATTCTCTCGTTCGATCTCTGCCACCGCAGACAGAACAGAAATCATCAGCTTTCCACTATCTTTTGAGCTGTCAATTCCATCTTCTACACAGATCAGATTCACTCCAAAATTCCTGCATCCTCTGCAGAGAGTTTAATACATCTGCTGCATTACGACCGAATCTGGAAAGCTTGAACACCAGTACAAACTGTACCTCATCTGTTCCATTCTCAATATTATCCAACATTCTCTGAAATTCCGGTCTGCCCTCTACGCTCTTTCCAGACTTACCTTCATCTGAATACTCATTTACGATTTCCATATTCTGAAATTCCGCATATCTCTTGAGTTTTTCTTTCTGAGCATCCAGACTGTAGCCATCTACCTGCATGGTTGTGGATACTCTGGTATATATATCGCATTTAATCTTTTTATTCTTCATAATCTTCCTCGCAGTATAACTCTGTTTTATTGTCCCAACCTTATTTTAGTACTTGTTCCAACTATTTTCAATACTTATTTTCCGTATTGACGCATTTCTTCGCCAATCGTATAATTAAGTTAGATACAGAGCATTTCTGTTATCAAAATATTGCCCGCCCACCATTGGCGACTTATAAATGATTGGCTCGAAAATATTGTTCGCTTACCGGAAGCGTCTAATAAATGTCCGGCTTGAAAATTATTTAGAAATAATTTCTGTTTTTGATATTGTGTTTTTATCACACATTGCATATACTATAAATACACAAAAAAGCCAAAAAAGAGGAGGTGTTAGTATGGCTACTTCAAGTATTACTCATAATTTTGTCGTATCCAATCCAAATAGCGTAAAGCGTTTTGTCGCAGCAATTGACGAAGCCGACCGTGACCGCACACCAAAGCAGACACTTCCCGGACGTCAGTTAACGAACCCACAGGAAATCTTAGCTTTAATGTCAAAAAGGAAGAAAAAACATGTCTGATAAATATTTTACCGTTAATATTCGGGCATATTTGGATAAAGACGAACCGACATATATCGGAGAGGAAAGTCTTTACGACTTACTCTCCGATTTTTCTTGTCCCAAAAATCCCGATGTGGAATACTTTTTATTACATAATGCGATTGAGTTTACCAAAAAAGATCAATCTATCACTTATCTGGTATTTGATGCTGAAGATGCTTCACTGGTTGGTTATTTTTCACTTACAATAAAACCAATCTCTGTCCGTGCTTCAAATATCAGCAAGACAATGGCGAAAAAAACTGTCCCGTGTCAGTATTTTGGATGAAGAAACACAATCCTATACTACCGCAGCTTACTTGATCGCCCAGTTGGGAAAGAACTATTCTCTTCCAAAGGAAAAACGAATTCCTGGAAATATTCTACTGGGATTTGCACTGGAAACCATATCCAGTCTCAAATATTCCGTAGGTGGCGTTATGGAGTTTCTTGAATGCGAAGATAATGAATTTCTTCTGAGCTTTTATACGCAGAATCATTTCAAGCCATTTGATACGCGTATTACCGCTTCTCAGAATAATGAGCCACACACTCTGCATCAGCTTTTAAAATTTATTTGATTTAAAAATGCATGAAAAAAGCGACAGTCTGATTTACATTTTGTATTTCAGGAAACTGCCGCTTCTTTTTCTTCCTTATTCTGTTTTTCTTCCTCCAACTCCCGGAGGACTTCAGCGCCGTACTTATCAATCATCCGTACCAGAAAATCAATGCACCGCTCAAATTCAATATTCTGTTGCATAAGCTCCTCCCGTTATTGTTTTGATCTGAGCTTATTTTACAGAACCTGCCGGAAAACCACATTGAATAGAAATTGATTGTAAATTGACACAATCAATTTAAAAATATCCGCATTTTCTTGAATCGAATATATGTTCGTGTTATGATAGATATACTTAATCTTAACTACGAAAGGGGAATTTCTATTGAATCGATGCGATTTTTCTTCTATTAGCACTTGCTTAAAAAATCATATCAGCGAAAGTAATCAAATGAGTCAGCCTGATTTTTTATACGAATTATTTGAAGATTTTATGGATGATCCGGCAAATCAGGATTTTTCTATGGATAATGGTCTGGTTTGTCGTTGGCTGACCGGTCAAGCAAAGATCAGTCCCAAAATATCTGCCTACTATTCCAAACCCAGTAATCAGAAAAAACTGGCAGAAACCATTCACCAGAATTTGCTTCCATTGATGTCTGACTGCAATATGGCTATGCAGGATATATACACATTATTTATACAAGATGACACCATCTCCGATGCCAAAAAGAAAAATCTGGCTTCTCTGTACAAACCAGCCAGCTCACGTCTGCTTTTTCTTGCAAAGCTGATTTCTTTTGGCATGGAGCGACAATTTATCAAACGTGATACTAAAAATCAAAAATTAATTGCCGGAGGTGCCCTGTCACCCATTGTGCTGGATTATATTATGGACAGTGAGGTTCCGAAACCATGCCGTCATTTTATCGGAAGAGATAAAGAACTAGAAGAATTATATACCATGCTTGAGGAAAACCGTCATGTTTTTCTTTGCGGAATTGCCGGTATTGGTAAAAGCGAACTTGCCAAAGCCTACGCAAAACATTACAAAAAGCATTACACTAACATTCTATATGTAGAATATACAGGTGATCTTCATCAGGACATTACTGACATGGATTTTATTGATGATCCACCAGAAATCAGCGAACAGGAACGGTTTCAAAGACATAACCGTTTTCTGCGTTCCCTGAAATCCGATACTCTGCTTATCATAGATAATTTTAATGTCACAGCTACACAGGACAGTTTTCTGTCAGTAGTATTAAAATACCGCTGTCAGATTTTATTTACGACCAGAAGTAATCTGAATGAATACTGTACTTTTCAATTAAAAGAAATAAAGGATATAAACATTCTTTTCCAACTGACATCTGCATTTTATTCAGAAGCAGACAAGTATCGTTCGACCGTCGAAAAAATCATAGAGACCGTACACTATCATACTTTTGCTGTAGAACTGGCTGCAAAACTTTTGGAAAATGGAATTTCAACTCCAGGTCAGTTATTAGCAAAACTTCAGGAAGAAAGAGCATCTCTCGATAATGAAGATAAAATTAAGATAATCAAGGATGGTCAAAGCAGTAAAGCCACTTATTATAGTCATATCCATACTCTATTTTCACTATATGCTTTATCCCGAAAACAGCAGGATATCATGTGCAATTTGTGTTTTCTTCCTTACACTGGTATTTCTGCCCGCATATTCGCCAAATGGCTGGAACTGCCTACCTTAAATGAAATTAACGACTTGATTGAAACTGGTTTTGTGCAGACAACTACACGTCACACAATCTCCCTGCATCCTATGATTAAGGAAATTGCCCTTTCAGAGACAAAACCATCTGTAAGTAGCTGTCACATATTACTGGATTCTTTACAGAAAATATGTTTAATGCATGGAATTGAAGTCGATTATTACAAGAAGCTGTTTCAGACAGCAGGAAACATCATAGAATTGATTGAAAAAGATGATATACCAAAATATCTACTTTTTCTGGAAAATGTTTTTCCATATATGGATAATTATAATTACCAGAAAGGTATGAAAGAAATCATTCAGGAATTAAAAAATTTTTTGAAGCCTAAAGACATTGGCACCGATTCTGACCGGGCATTGTTACTGGATTTTCAGGCTACTCTTGAAATCAAGCCAGAAAAAGCAATAAAACTGGAAAAGGATGCACTTGCCCAGATAGAAAATATCACTGCTGACAATGCTCGCCTTGTTTCCAACCTTCATGCCAATCTCGGTGGACTTTACCGCATGAACGGTCATCCCGATCTTGCAAGAGAACACATGGAAAAAAGTATCTCACTGCTTGACCAATTTAACCTGCTTCATATAAATGACAGCATACCTCAGATTGCCAATTATGCAATGTTCCTGACAGAACAGCAGGAACCCGAAAGAGGCATCTCTGAATTGCAAAAATTATCCGGCATCATCAAGGAATACCATTCCGATGACTGTCTGGATTATGCCAAAGTACAGGAAACCCTTGGAACCATTTATCTGATGACTGCCAATCTTCCGCAAGCCAAAACACATTTTAAAAGAGCTTTCAAAATATATGAAAAGATCTGGGCTGATGAACCAGAAATGATTGAAGCAAAATATCAGGAAATTCAGGAGTTATATCCACAGATTGGATTTTGCATTGGAAAAAACTCTATCCGGTCTTTTAACAAAATAAGCATAATTTACGGCGGGCAACTTGCCCGCCGTTATATTCAACTATTCGTCAAATAAATATATGCATCTTCCAAAGTGATATCATTATCCAGGACACAATTCTCATTTGGCTTTCCTTTGCTTAATACTTTCATATGAATTCCATTTTCTACATACTGCTTAGATGATATAGAATAATTGGCTTCTAACAAACGGGCTTCTTCTGCATTTTGTACCGTACAATTCCAAACACAGCCCTTTGCATTTTCCAGCAACCCACTCACGCTTCCAGAATATAAAAAACTTCCCTTTTTCATAATGGCAAGCTGTGTACAGGTTGCTGCTAAATCTTCTACTACATGAGTGGAAAACAGCACAGTTCTATCCTTTGAAAAATCAACCAAAAGATTGCGGATCCTGATTCTTTCTTCCGGATCTAACCCGGTGGTAGGTTCATCAATAATCAAAAAATCCGGATTATTAAGAAGTGCCTGTATGAGTCCGACACGTCTCTTCATACCACCAGATAATTGCCGCACTTTTTTTATTCTGATGCTCTGTAAGAGAAGTCTTTTCCAGATAATAGGTAATTCTTTGTTCGAGGTCATTTCTGGCTACTCCTGACAGTCCCCCCATATATACAAGACATTCTTTCACCGTAAGATTCGGATATAAGTCGATTTCCTGTGGAAGATAACCAATCTTTTTCTGTATTTTCTCATAATTTCCCTCGTTATACAGAATTCCATCAAGGGAAACCATTCCTTCCGTTTGTTTTAAAACAGTTGTAAGAACCCTCATCAAAGTGGTTTTTCCGGCACCATTCTCACCCAAAAGTCCGTAAATTCCCTTAGGTATTTCAAGAGATGCCTTATTTACTGCAACTACACCATTTTTAAATCTAACTGTTAAATCATTTATTCTAATACTCATAATCTATCCTCTTTTCTTTAAAGTCATTGGTAATACTGCAAATAAAAACAGCCCCGCTATAAAAGACACAAGCGTTCCATAAATCCAACTCTCGGACATTAATTGAGTAGGTTCACAAAAGCTGAAAGAAAACAATCCCAGATTTCCGAAAAATGAACTTCCCGCTTTTGATATAAGTCCAATGACAATTCCAAATAAACATCCAATACCTGCCCACATATTTCGAAGCAATGTACACAAAATCACAGAGCATATACTCCAAAGCCAGATAGTTCCAAACATTGCAATGAAATATAAAAGAAATATCTGAATACCCGAAATGCCTTCGTTTACACTGCCCGGTTTTTGCCAGAAAAACAAAACATATCCAACACAGGAAAGTATTAATAAATATAATATTTGAACGCCCACTCTCTGCGATATTACTTTTAACTGCATTTTTTTGATCATACAAATGAAATACATCGGCACGCTTACATTTTTTACTTCCATCAAATATGTGTCACTACGAAAAAATAATTGTTAAAAATGCTATTGGCGACTGAATCGCTGAACCGATTTCTTCATAGTATATAATCGGATGAATAGCACACAATATCAGTATAAATGCACATGAATAAAAAATCTTATATAACGACAGGCAGTTTTTTAGTTCCGTTTTCAATAAACCCTCCTCCTTTTCCAGATTGTAACAGAAATACATACTAATATAACTGATGAAATTACAAGAATAATCTGATTTATGTTTGACATTTTAGCTGCATGTGTTTCAAAAAATCTGCCAGGGAATCGCACCATAATAGAGAACGGTCTCATATAATAAATATCATTCTTCATGGTCAGCATATTTGAATATATAATGTGTAAAAACAAGATTGGTGCTGCCGGAAGCGGATTTTTAAATATTACTGCTGTAATTGTATAGACACAACATATCATCAAAAGATTCGGAATAATATAGATCAGAGAATTCACGCAAAAATCAATTGGTGTTACTGGAAAGCCCGATTCTAAAGACGTTTTCAAACACAGCATAAAGAATATAACATTCAAAATCACTAATACTCCCAGCATACTAATGAATCCGCTTATTACTTTCCCACATATATATTGGACTGCCGTAACAGGCTTTGTATGTAATAATTCATAGGTACTTTTTCGTGTATCCTGAATAAATAAAAATGATAGCAAGACTGTTGCAAAAAAGGCCATATGCAATCCTGCAAAATCCGTAAATTTTTTGGCAAAGTACCAGGAAAAAGAATGTTCGGATAATTTCCGCTCGATATAATGATTGATTTCTTCTGCTGTCCCCTTATGAATTTCAAGGTCCTCATAAGCATATATTGCATTATAATAGCCATATTGGGATTCCAAAAACTCAGAAGCAGTCTTTACATCCATATTCTGAATTTCTTTCATTACATGATCTGCTTCCTGCCTGCTAAATCCAAAACCATTTTTGGAGGTGTCCATTAACGTCTCTTTGATCGTATCTTCCCACTCCCTTCTTCTTTCTTTATCATCAGATGTGGGAATGTACCCATCCATGACATCAGCATCTTCCAATGCTACGTCATTTTGTGTGATCTGTTCATTCTGTTTGATATAATGAATTTGCAAATACGATGACAGACATTGATACATACTGGCAACTATAATAATCAAGCCAATCCACAAAACAGGGTTCTTTAAATAATCAAGTATACTTCTTTTTATGATTGTTTTCATTGTATCTCTTCCTTTCTTTATTTCTTTAACAACATCATACAAATCAATTCTCAATAAATTCACAACAAAAAATGACTAAAACCACTTTATTTGCGATTTCAGCCTTATAAAGTATTTTTATTCAGCTTTGAAAAGAGCTTCTACATGAGCACCGCCTTGTCTGGCATTATATATTTTCAAATTTCCTCCATGCTTTTCACAGAAAATACGAGAAATATACATACCAAGGCCAAAATGCTTTAAATCATCTTGTGGATTCTTATGATAAAATGGTTCTGTTACTTTTTCCTCAGTATCCACAAATCCTATTCCATCATCTTCAACAGAAATTATAAGAAAACCATCCTTTTTCTTTATCTGCAAAACAATACTTTTTTGTGCATATCGAACCGCATTTTCCAGTAAGTTGTCTGCCACTTCCATGACAAGTTCCTCATCCACTTTCACAATGTTTTGTTCCTGCACTCTTTCTACCTTACATAATTTACTTTCCTTCTTGGACAGCATGGCAGCTTCTGCCTCAATCTTTTTTGCCAGTTCCGATAACTCTATCTCTGAGCATTGCAGTTCCCTCTGTTCTAAATGGGACATTTTTCTCATGTTTTCCGTGAAATGCTCTATACGGTCAATCTGATACATGCCTGTTTGTAAGATATCAATAACATCCTCTGTTTTTATACTCTCGGCAGAAACAAACTCTAAGAGCATTTCCTGATACCCACGCAATATGGAAAGTGGAGAACGTATATCATGTGCAATTGCATTCCGCAAAGCCTTCTCGTCATCAATCATTCGCCACATCTTTCTGTTGTTATCTGCTAAATCACTTCGCATCATTTCAAATTCTTTACACAAAGTTCCCATCTCATCTTTATTTTCATAGGACACATGAAAATCCAGTTCATTATCTGCAATCATTTGTGAGGCATCTTTTAGTTCCTGTAGAGGTGTCTTTAACTTATTTTTATAAAAAAAGAATACCGCAACAACACTCCCAACAATCGAAAAAATCAGTACCGAATATGTTTCCATAAAGTCACACATTTCCGAAAGATGATAGTCCAAACGATTCATCTGCGATTGATTAGGTCTTGATATCTCAATCTCGTATTTCTTTCCATATTGCTGAAACACGTCCGTATAATCTGCATAATCAATATATTTTTCCCATATTTTATTCTGCATATTTCTTGCAAAATGAACTGTAAATCCAGATAACAGAAATGCTGCCGTTAAGCTTGATCACAAAATTAAAGCAGAATTGGTTTTTTTCAGTGACAAGTTTCTTATTTTTTCCATCGGTATCCAATCCCCCATACAGTTTCTATGTATTCTTTTTCTGAATAATCCGCTATTTTTTTTCCTTATACGCCGTACTAATTCCGTTATCGTTCTACTGTCCCCTTGTGCATCATATCCACAGACTTGTGCATATATACGTTCTTTATCAAACACCTGCCCTGGATGCATGGATAAGAATTCAATAATCTGATATTCAAATTTTTGTGAACTCCATCCTGTGTCCAGCTATAGCTACTATTTTTTCAGAATAATCAATCAGCATTTCATCCATGAAACGGTATTTTGTTTTTGTTGATGCCTTTCTTCTCTCTTTATGTTTGTAACAATCCTCGCTTCCAACTCCCGAAGACTAAATGGTTTCGTAATATAATCATCCCCACCTGAAAGCAACCCATTAATTTTATCATCTTCGTCAACTCTTGCTGTTAGAAATAAAATTGGACATAACACTTTACT
>ENA-OQES01000308-OQES01000308.1-human-gut-metagenome-genome-assembly--contig:-NODE-308-length-21293-cov-2.564585_pt1 | contig 21293 bp, 24 predicted proteins | sample MGYA00242798_ERZ504641 | MGnify/ENA primary metagenome ERZ504641 (study PRJEB26092, sample SAMD00036327) | human gut metagenome | host: Homo sapiens | study: EMG produced TPA metagenomics assembly of...
CCTGTGAACAGTTACTTTATCAACAAAAGAAGCGGCTGTCGCAGATTGCGGCGGCCGTTTTGTGCCTTTTTATAAGATCAGCACCCATTACACGACTAAAGCACTAACATATAAGAATATATAAGAAAGAAGTTTAATTTAAGTGAAGTTATATAAAGAAAAAAAGGAAAAAATTATTATCGAAAAAAATCAGCAGTATAGCGAATCTAGTGAAGTGTTCGATACATCTGCTGATGAAGATTCTCTTAATGCAGAGCAGGATCATGACGATTCAAATCATGAAGGCAATAAAAAGAAGCTGCTGTTAGAGTTAATGTATGATAAAAATTACCGCCCGATGAAATTTAGGGAATTGTGTGTGCTGTTAGATGTCTCAAAAGCACGTCGTTATGAGCTTGAGACTGCTTTGAATCAGCTTGTTGATGAGGGAAAAATTGGTATTTCTGCTCATGGAAAATATGGTAAACCAGAGTTATTTACGCTTAAGGGTTCCTTTAGCTCCACATCAAGAGGCTTTGGCTTTGTTACAGTAGAAGAAAAAGACAATGATATTTTATTGCCCCTGATAACACCCTAGGCGCCCTTCCTGGCGATGTTGTCTTAGTATCTGTAATTTCCCATGCCAATGGAAGCAGACGCGAAGAGGGACGTATTGTACGCATTTTAGAGCACACGCTTACAAGTGTTGTCGGTACTTTTCAGAAAAACTAAAAATTTTGGCTTTGTCCTTCCTGATAATCAGCGCATTCTTCGTGATTTCTTTGTTGAGAAGGGAAAGGATATGGATGCACAAAATGGAGACAAGGTTGTTGCTACAATCCTTGACTATGGAAATGAGCATAAAAACCCACAGGTTGAAGTCACTGAAATTCTTGGTGCAAAGAATGAACCTGGTACTGATGTGTTAAGTATTGTGCGAAGCTATGGTATTCCAGAGGAATTTCCACAAGAGGTGCTAGATAGTCTTGATTCCATACCAGAAGAGGTTACAGAAGCAGAAAAATTGGTAGACGCGACATGCGTGATTTCCATACAGTTACAATTGACGGTGAGGATGCAAGAGACTTAGATGATGCCATATCATTGACATTTTGAAAATGGTATTATCATCTTGGTGTGCATATCGCTGATGTTACTCATTACGTAAAGGAAGGCTCCTTGCTTGATGAGGAAGCGGAAAAATCGAGGCACAAGCGTGTATTTGGCAGATCGTGTAATTCCGATGCTTCCAAGAAAGCTTTCAAATGGCATATGCTCTTTAAATGCCGGGACAGATCGCTTGGCTTTGTCATGCCTGATGGATATCGATGAAGAGGGTACTATTGTAAATCATGAGATTTGTGAAACTGTAATTTGTGTTGACCGCCGCATGACATATACTATGGTAGCTGATATTCTTGATGGTGCAGAGGCACCTGAAGAATACAAAGACTTTGTTGATGATTTCAAGTTAATGAAGCAGCTTTCTGATTTGCTTCGCAAGAAACGCTCTGGACGCGGAGCCATTGACTTTGATTTTCCAGAATCAAAAATTATTCTCGATGAAAAAGGTCGTCCTATTGAGATTAAAGCGTATGAACATTCTGCTGCAACACGGCTGATTGAGGGAATTTTTATGCTGCTGACTAATGAGACAATAGCAGAGGAGTATTACTGGCTGGAGCTTCCGTTTGTTATCGTATTCATGAGACGCCAGATGAGGAGAAGCTTAGGACATTTGCAACCTTCCTCAATAATTTTGGCTATTCGCTTCATCTTACAAACCACACAATTCATCCGAAAGAGCTGCAAAAGCTGTTAAGCCGCATTGAGGGAAGTGAGGCAGAGGGGCTAATCTCACGCATTTTGCTGCGTTCAATGAAACAGGCAAATATTCACCGGAAAATCTTGGTCATTTTGGCTTGTCAGCGAAGTATTACTGCCATTTTACTTCACCGATTCGCCGTTACCCTGATTTGCAGATACACCGCATTATCAAAGAGCAGCTGCACGGAACACTTTCAAAATCACGTCAGGAGCATTATGAGCATATCCTTCCAAGCGTCTGTGACAGCTCAAGCAAGCTTGAACGGCGGGCAGACGAAGCGGAGCGTGAGACAGATAAGCTTAAAAAAGGCACAATATATGCGCCGTCATATTGGAGATATCTATGAGGGTGTAATTTCTGGCGTTACCGCATACGGCTTCTATGTAGAACTTACAAATACAGTAGAAGGACTTGTACGTGCTGCCAATTTAGATGATGATTATTATATCTATGATCAGGAGCATTATCAGCTGGTTGGTGAAATGACAGGACGTACCTTCAGCATCGGACAGAGTGTATCTGTTGTCGTAGTTGATGCGGACACGCTGACTAAACAAATTGAATTTTTACTCTATTATCCAGAGGAAGATTGGTCAAAGGGGGAAACGAGACATGGCAAAAGAAAGTCGAAAACTCATCGCAAATAATAAAAAAGGCATTTCATGACTATTTTATCGAGGATACCTGGGAAGCAGGAATTGCCCTGGTAGGTACTGAGGTAAAATCTCTTCGTATGGGAAAAGTGCAGTTTAAAAGGAATCCTTTATACAAATTTCATAAGGGTGAAATCTTTATCTACAACATGCATATCAGCCCGTATGAAAAAGGCAATATCTTTAATAAAGATCCGCTTCGTCCAAGAAAGCTTCTTGTTCATCGATATGAGATTAACAAGATTGTTGGAAAAATCGACCAGAAGGGCTATACATTAGTGCCGCTTCAGATTTATTTCAAGGGAAGTCTTGTAAAGGTTGAGTTTGCTCTTGCAAAGGGTAAAAAGCTTTATGATAAGCGTGCCGATATTGCAAAGAAGGACACAAGAAGAGAGGCTGAACGAGAATTTAAGGTATCAAATCTATATTAAGCAAAAAAAGGAGATCCTTGGAAAACCAAGGATCTTTTTTAGTGGAGCTGAGGGGAATCGAACCCCTGTCCGAAAGCCCATTCATTAAAGCTTCTCCCATCACAGTTGCTCTACATTCATTCCCTCATCCGACTGCCGAACAACAGGCTGTCAAATTCAGTAGCTTCATAAATCTCTTACCACCGCAAAGCTTAGGCGGTAAGGTGCCCTGCAAAGTCGATGCCAGATTCTTAAGCAGCAGGTGACTTAAGGCTGACAGCTGCCATTAGGCAGCGTATGCTAATTCGTCGTTAGCGTTTATTTTTAATTTTGCCATTTAACCCATCGCATGGGGATAGCTTCACCAGCTGCATGACCCCCGTCGAAACCAGTACAACCCCTGAATGGAATACTCAGTTTTTGTTTATCTGGTAGGCCAACGAAGAAATGCTACTCTTAGTATCATATCATTTTCATTCTTTTATGTCAATACAGCAGAGGGGAGAATTGTCTGCATTTTGTGTAAGATAATGTGCCATTTATTTGTCAGGTATTTGTAATAAACAGGCAAATCATTATTAAGAGAAAAGAAAACAAAAAGTAATCTTAATCTGCTAGAATAGAATTATAAAAGAGGTCAGCAGATGTCCTCTAAAGGAGAAGAAAACAGTAAAAGGAGGAAACGTATTATGAAGAAAACTTACAGAAACATGGCGCTGGCGGCAGCTTGTGTTTTAACGGCAACAGGACTTTGGGGATGCAGCACCAGTGTGCAGATCCCGGATACTGTAAAGGTGCAGCAGGGAGATAGCAGTGACAACCGTATTACAGTAAGCGGTATGGAAGAAGTAAAGGCAGTGCCGGATATGGCCCAGATCCAGTATAGTGTATACACACAGGCAGCGACAGCCCAGGAATGCCAGGAAGAAAATGCGAAAAATGTAAATCAGACCCTGGAGACTTTAAAAGGTCTGGGAGTGGAAGAGAAGTCCATCCAGACATCGGATTATGGTTTGAGTCCTATTTACGATTGGAATTCCGGACGCCAGAAGATTACAGGTTATCAGATGAGTACCAGCATCACAGTTTCAGATATCCCGGTAGAAAACGCAGGAAAGATCATTACAGCTTCTGTAGCTTCCGGTGTCAATGAACTGGACAGTGTTCAGTATCTTTGCAGTGACTATGATGAAAAATATCAGGAAGCATTGAAAATGGCTGTAGAAATGGCAAAGAACAAGGCAGATGCCATGGCAGAGGCTGCAGGAATGACGGTTGTAAAGGCAGTAAATATATCGGAAGATGGTTATTATCCTCAGGCGAGATACAATACAGCAGGTGCTTCTGCCAAGCAGATGATGATGGAGGATGCTGCTGCAGATATGGGCGTTATGCCGGGAGAAGTGTCCATAGAAGCCCAGGTAAGCGTAACTTTTGAGATGGAATAGAATGAGTGCGTTAGCGCGTGTTTGTGAGTCAATAGATACACAAATTAAAAGAGGGATGTCACCCGGCTTAAAAAGCCGTCAGGTGACATCCCTCTTTTGAGGATAGAAAAGAGACCAGATTAATAATGAAACATTTTAAACATTCTGAACATCATTAATTGGCCTTTTTTATCTCTTGGAAGTGTTACATTCAGGATAATAGCTACTAATGTAGCAATAACTACCGGAGATTTTCCGAAAATAGTTGTTACCCATGCAGGGAATGCGGAAAGGGACGCAGACGCCTGAGAAACACCCATACCAAGAGCTGCTGCAAGACCTACGATAGAGGTATTGCGGTAGTTCATATCTTCTGTCATAACCAGTTTCATACCGGTCATGGCGATGGATGCGAATACGGAAACGGTTGCACCGCCCAGTACTGCATATGGAATAGTTGTTAAAAGAGCAGAGAATTTAGGAAATACACCTGCAATAAAGATGATCACAGCTGCAAGACCAAGAGTTACTCTGTTTACAACTTTTGTAGTAGCAACGATACCAACGTTCTGGCTGTAAGTTGCAGTAGGAAGACATCCTAAACATGCGCCGACCATATTGGAAACGCCGTATCCAAGGATAGCACCCTGAAGCTCATTTGTAGTTGGTTCACGGTCTAAACCGCCGGAAGTAGTAGCGGAGAAGTCACCGATAGCCTGTACAGAGTTGATGACAAACAGCAGTCCTAAGGCGATACATGCAGATGGTTCAAAAGTAATGCCGAAATGCAGGACCTGAGGAAGCTGGAACACACCAGCCTGAGCTACGTTGGAGAAACTTACCATACCAAAGAAGCTGGAAAAGATATATCCGATGATCATACCAATCAGGATAGATGCCAGTTTTAAAATCCTTTTGCAAAATGATTTAAACCAGTAACAACTACCAGAGTAAAGATAGCGACCAGCCAGTTCTGCCAGGAACCATAAGTAGCGCTTCCTGTACCTCCCGCCATATAGTTGATAGCAGTTGGGTAAAGGGAAAGGCCGATGGTGAAAACTACGGTACCGGCGATTAAAGGTGGGAAGAACTTACGGATCTTTTTGATCGTCAGTCCTACAAGGATAGCACAGACACCGCCTACGATTTGGGCGCCCAGGATAGCCGGGATGCCGCCTTGATCAGCAATGGCCTGCATACTTGGCACATAGGCGAAACTTACACCGATGATAACGGGAAGTCCGGCACCTAAGTGAAAACCTGTCTTCTTTCCGATTGGGAAGAGCTGCAGGAGAGTAGCAAGTGCAGACACAACTAAAGATGCCTGTATCAGCAGTACACGGTCTGCGGTTTCAAGACCGGCTGCACCGGAAATGATGATGGCAGGTGTAACGCAGCCTACGATCATTGCCACAACGTGCTGTAATGCCAGAGGAAATGCCTGGCTTAATTTCGGCACGCCGTCTAATTCAAATAAAGATCCTTCTTTACTGGTTGTATTCATATGCAATGCCCCCTTTATTTACGCTAAATGGATATGGGTACCGGTCTTGCCCTGGATACCGTCTTTTGCTTTCTCCAACAGCGTAATGAGCGCAGTGCGTCCTGGTTTTGATTCAGCAAATTTAACAGCAGCCTGAACTTTTGGAAGCATAGAGCCAGGAGCGAAATGTCCTTCTTTGATGTACTTTCTAGCTTCTTCGGTTTCAAGGTCATCCAGCCATTTTTCTTCCGGCTTTCCGAAGTTAATAGCAACTTTTTCAACAGCAGTGAGGATGATAAGGAAATCTGCATCCAGATTTTCAGCTAACAGCTCACTTGCAAAGTCTTTATCGATAACAGCGCTTGCGCCCTTTAAGTGGTTGCCCTGTCTTGTAACAGGAATACCGCCGCCGCCGCAGGCAATTACTAACTGACCGGAGTCAACTAAGGAACGGATCGCGCCGATCTCAACGATCTCAGCTGGCTTTGGAGAAGCAACAACACGACGGTAGCCTCTTCCGGAGTCTTCTTTCATGATATATCCGTACTTTTCTTCAGCAATCTTAGCCTGTTCTTCTGTCATGAAGTGACCGATTGGCTTGGATGGAGCGTCAAAAGCAGGATCATCTGCGTCTACACGTACCTGAGTGATCATGGTAGCAACCGGGATATCATAGATATTGCGGTTGTAAAGCTCTTCTCTTAAAGCATTCTGTAAGTCATAGCCGATATATGCCTGGCTCATTGCAACACAGACAGAAAGAGGAGTGTTAGGCTGGTTTGCATCTTCACGGCTTAATGCAGCCATAGCGTTGTTGATCATACCAACCTGCGGACCGTTTCCGTGAGCTACGATCACTTCGCAGCCTTCCTCGATCAGGTCTACGATAGCCTTAGCGGTGATCTTCACTGCCTTCATCTGCTCAGGAAGAGTATTTCCTAAAGCATTGCCGCCCAGAGCAATGACGATACGTTTTTTCTTCTTGTTTTCCATTGTAATTACCCCTTTTTTCGATAAAAAGAGCCACCGGTAGCCCGAGTGCGTCTGACAGAAAGCCATTTACGACGCGCTCCGGTCCGGCAGCTCAGAAACACCTATCTTTTAACTAGATTTTATTTGAATACTCTTGGAGTTCCTTTTTCTTCCAGTTTCTTTAAGATCTCAGCAGGATCAGCAAACTTAGCCAGCATGATCATAGCTGCGATAACGTATGGCTTGTAGCTTGCTTCTTTGTACAGAGGATCACGGTAACGATCGAATACAGAAGCCTCAACCTCGCCGTCCTTGCAGCTTACGCCGTTGATATCAGCTGGTAAGCAGTGCAGGTACAGAGCCTTTCCGTCCTTGGTTGTCTTCATCAGCTCTTCTGTACAGCACCAGTCTTTGTGCTCTGCGTTCTGAGCTAACAGTTCTTTCTCAAGAGCCTTGATGCCATCGGTATCGCCTTCAGCATACAGGTTGGTTCTCTTTTCCATAGCTGCAAATGGAGCCCAGCTCTTTGGATATACGATATCAGCATCCTTGAATGCGTCAGCCATGTCATGAGATACACGGAAGGAACCGCCGGACTTCTCAGCGTTCTTTCTGGCAACTTCTTCAACTTCTGGCATTACTTCGTAGCCTTCTGGATGAGCCAGAACAACTTCCATACCCATACGTGTCATCAGACCGATAACGCCCTGAGGAACGGATAATGGCTTGCCGTAAGATGGAGAGTAAGCCCATGTCATAGCCAGCTTTTTGCCCTTTAAGTTCTCTACGCCGCCGAATTCATGGATGATGTGCAACATATCAGCCATACACTGGGTAGGATGGTCGATATCACACTGTAAGTTTACTAAGGTTGGCTTCTGCTCCAGGATACCATCTTTGTAACCCTGGGTTACAGAATCAACAACCTCATGCATGTAAGCGTTGCCCTTGCCGATGTACATATCATCGCGGATACCGATAACGTCAGCCATGAAAGAGATCATGTTAGCTGTTTCACGTACAGTCTCGCCATGGGCAACCTGAGACTTGCCTTCGTCCAGATCCTGAACTTCCAGACCAAGCAGATTACATGCAGAAGCAAAAGAGAAACGGGTACGGGTAGAATTATCGCGGAATAAGGAAATACCCAGACCGCTCTCAAATACTTTTGTAGAAATATTGTTCTCTCTCATGTAACGGAGAGCATCAGCAACAGTCCAGACAGCTTCCAGCTCGTCGTCTGTCTTCTCCCAGGTCAGGAAGAAATCGCCTTCGTACATTTCTTTGAAGTTTAATGCTTTCAGCTTGTCAATGTAATCCTGTAATGTTTTCATGATTCAATTCTCCTTTTATATGTAGGTTTATGGAATTTAAAGAATTTCTTGATGGAAGCGCAGCCCCGAAGGGCCACGCAGACTGGCTAAAATAATTGATTACTTGCAGTAAACAGTTGGAAGAGCTGCATATACAGCTGCACAGGTTACCAGATCCTGTTTCCAGGTCTTCTCGTTCGGAGCATGAGCCTGAGCCTCAGCGCCTGGTCCAAAGCCGATGCAAGGGATTCCGTTACGTCCCATGATGGATACGCCGTTGGTAGAGAAGGTCCACTTGTCAGTCAGAGGACGAGCGGTTCTCATAGCCAGAGTTTCCTCAGCACCGATACGCTCTTCACCGTACAGGTTGTGGTAAGCTTCTTCCAGAGCCTTGGTTACATCATGATCCTTCGGGATTACCCATGTTGGGAAGTAGCACTCGATTGGATATACCAGATCAGTGTAGGAAGGACGATTGTATTCGTACATGGAAACCTTAACGTCATCGCCGTACTTCTTAACAGCCGGAAGGGCACGGATCTCGTCTAAGCAGCTTTCCCATGTTTCTCCGGCGGTCATACGACGGTCAAGAGATACTGCACAGGAGTCAGCAACTGCACAACGGCTTGGGGAGGTGAAGAAGATCTCGGATACAGTTACAGTACCACGTCCAAGGAAGTTAGCCTCTTCCCATTCTGGATTGTATTTCTTGTCTAACATCTTAACAAGGCCCTTAACTTCCTTGTCATCAGCTGCGTCGTTCTCGTTCAGAGCACGAACGTCCTGAAGGATGTCAGCCATCTTGTAGATAGCGTTGTCACCACGCTCTGGAGCGGAACCATGGCAGGAAACGCCCTTAACGTCGATACGGATTTCCATACGTCCTCTCTGTCCACGGTAGATACCACCATCAGTTGGCTCTGTGGAAACTACGAATTCAGGACGAACTTTGTCTTCGTTGATGATATACTGCCAGCAGAGACCGTCACAGTCTTCTTCCTGAACAGTACCGGTTACTAATACAGTGTACTTGTCAGACAGCATGCCTAAGTCTTTCATGATCTTAGCGCCGTAAACAGCAGATACGATACCGCCACACTGGTCAGATACGCCACGGCCGCCGATCTCGGTCTCGTTCTCATATCCCTCGTATGGATCGAAGTTCCAGTTATTTCTATTACCAATACCTACAGTATCGATATGAGCATCAAATGCGATCAGGGTTTTTTACCGGTTCCCATATAGCCAAGTACGTTGCCCATTGGGTCGATCTCAACTTTGGTGAAGTCTAACTTTCTCATTTCTTCTGCGATGCGGGTGATGTGAGCCTTCTCGTCACAGCTCTCACCTGGGTTCTTAACGATCTCACGTAAGAACTTAGTCATATCTTTCTGATAATTCTGAGCTGCTTCTTTGATTTTTGCGTAATCCAGATTCATTTTAAATATCCTCCTCTTGTTTTGCAATTACTTTTGATGGTTAATAGTTATTTGTCAAGGCCTTTCCATACAATGTTCTTGTAGCGATCAGGATCGGTATCGCCCTCTGTAGAGAAGAGCAGTACTTTGGAGTTTTCATCCAGGCCAATGTCATTTCTTAAATCTTTGTATTCGTCCATGGTCATCATAGCTGCTAATGCACCGAATGGAGCAGCACCGGACTCACCGGAAGTGATCGGAGCATCGCCTTTAACAGGAGCAGCTAACATACGCATACCATTTGCAGCAACCCAGTCAGGAGCAGCAATGAATACTTTTACATGGTTCTTTAAGATGTCCCAGGAAATGGTGTTCGGTTCACCACATGCAAGACCTGCCATGATGGTCTGCATATCGCCGTCTACAATGCGGATGTCTCCATCACCGGCAGCAGCACCCTTGTAAAGACATGCAGCAGCTTCAGCCTCAACAACTACGAATGTAGGTAAGTTGTCAGCATACAGATTGGAGAAGTAACCAACAACTGCACCGGCTAAGGAACCAACACCGGCCTGTACGAAGATGTGGGTAGGACGCTCACATCCCTGAGCTTTTAACTGTTCACCAGCTTCCATTGCCATGGTGCCGTATCCCTGCATGATCCATGCCGGGATCTCTTCGTAGCCGTCCCAGGCAGTATCCTGTACGATAACACCTCTTGGAGTTTCATCCGCTTCCTTAGCAGCCAGACGAACACAGTCATCATAGTTTAATTCCTGGATGTCTACCTGAGCGCCTTCTTTTGCGATATTCTGAAGACGGGTCTGAGTAGTTCCCTTAGGCATATGAACAACTGCCTTCTGTCCAAGACGGTTAGCAGCCCATGCAACACCACGGCCGTGGTTGCCGTCTGTTGCTGTAAAGAAAGTAGCCTGTCCGAATTCTTTTCTTAACTGTTCGGAAGTAAGTACGGAATAGGGAAGTTCAGAAACATCCTTTCCGGTTTTTTTTGCGATGTAACGAGCCATTGCAAAAGATCCGCCCAGTACCTTAAATGCGTTCAGACCAAAACGGTAAGACTCATCCTTTACATATACTTCCTTAACTCCTAAATAGGAAGCCATGTGAGGCAGCTTGGTTAATGGTGTTTCGCTGTACTGAGGAAAGCTCTCGTGGAAAGTACGTGCCTTTTTGATCTCCTCAAGTCCCATAATTGGAAGGTTTTTGTCATCTGTTTTAGGCATCTTGTTTACTGCCCACAGAATCTTCTGATCCATGTTACTGTATCCTCCTTAAAATTTTTGGTTCTTCAAAAATTTTTAGTTCTTAAGATGATTTACGACTGTTTACGTCGATGTAACTGTACAGAGTAAATTTGGAAATTCCAAAATACTTGGAGACTTTGTCTCCTGATTTTGTTATGAGAAAAGCGCCTGCGTCATTCAAAAACTGGATGGCGGTTACTTTTTCTTCCTTATTCATAAGAGCTGCCGGTTTTCCAATCAGAGCTACGGACTGTTCGATCAGGTTGTCCAGAAGATCATTTACATTGTGTACGATCTGTTCTGGCTGCTGTCTGGTATCACTTGGATCTTCTGTACTGATGAGAGCTTTAATGGATCTCTCAATGGTCATCAGACCGGTGATATCGTAGTTGATGGAAAAAACTGTAATCCACAGCGGAATCCTCTGGGTTTCTGATAAAAAAGCGTACTGGATTTTAAGATCTTACCGTTTGATGTGCGGGTAAGATAACCAAGATGGTCTTTCAGTGAAGCCGGATCCCTATGCAGGGTTTCCAGAACTACCTTAGATGGTCCGTCGCCTTCACGCCGGTTGGTGATATGTCCGTTGTTGATGTGTACAACAGAGTGTTCCAGGTCGTGGCGCTTTAAGTCGTGGATCACAATTTCGCAGTCTGGTCCGAACTGTCTTGCAAGGCCGTCTGCAATCTGTTCAAGCAAGCTAAGTGTGTATGCCATGAACAACCTCCTCATTTCGGACTTTCATAATATGATATGGTAACTTTGTACAATAAACAATCTGCAAAACAATTTTTTGCGTTGTTTATGATTACATAATAGCACAAATAAAACAGATTTGCAATAGGTTTTTTACGAAAAAAATTTTGAATAACTCAAAAAAATTGTATTTTTCCCTTGCAAATGGTATTTCAAGGTGTTAATATAAGAGTACGACAACATTGTTATTATATAGGAAAAGGAGAGAGCCATATGTTGATCATTGGAAACGGACGTCTGGTTACAAGAGATGCCGGACAGCCATTTTTCGAAAATGGAGCAGTAGCAATTGACGGAACTACTATTAAGAAAGTAGGAACTCTGGAAGAGATCAAAAATGGAGTTTCCGGAAGCTGAGTTTTAGACGCTAAGGGGGGCGTTATCATGCCGGCTTTCATTAATACACATGAGCATATCTACAGTGCAATGGCAAGAGGCTTAAGCATTAAAGGATATGATCCTCACGGATTTTTAGATATCTTAGACGGATTATGGTGGACCATCGACCGCCATCTGACCAATGAGCAGACCCGTCAGAGCGCAAGAGTTACTTTCATCGACAGTATCAAGAACGGTGTTACCACTGTATTTGACCATCATGCAAGCTTTGGCCAGATCAAGGACAGCCTGTTTGCCATCGAAGATGCTGCAAAAGAATTTGGTGTAAGAGCCTGTCTGTGTTATGAAGTATCTGACCGTGACGGTATGGACAAGTCCAGAGAAGCTGTATTAGAGAATGCAAGATGGATCAAGCATGCATTAGCAGATGATACAGATATGTTTGCTGGTATGATGGGTATGCATGCACAGTTTACCATTTCAGATGAGACAATGGAATTTGCTGCAGCAAACAAACCAGATGAAGTTGGATATCATATCCATGTTGCAGAAGGTATCGAAGATCTTCATGACTGCTTACATAAATATGGAAAGCGCATTGTAGACCGTTTATACGACTGCAATATCTTAGGAAGCAAGACTTTACTTGGCCACTGCATCTATGTAAACCCACATGAGATGGAACTGATCAAGGCAACTGATACTATGGTAGTACACAACCCTGAGTCTAACATGGGTAATGCCTGCGGATGCCCTCCAACCATGGAGATCGTTCACAGAGGTATCTTGACAGGTCTTGGAACAGATGGTTATACACAGGATGTTCTGGAGTCTTATAAGGTAGCAAATGTACTTCACAAGCATCATCTGTGTGACGCAAATGCAGCATGGGGCGAAGTTCCTCAGATGCTCTTTGAAGGAAATGCTAAGATCGCAAACCGCTACTTCAAGAAGCAGTTAGGCGTATTAAAAGAAGGCGCAGCAGCAGATGTGATCGTTACAGATTATGTACCGAGAACACCTATGGATGCTTCTAATATCAACAGCCACATCTTATTCGGTATGACCGGACGCAGCGTTGTTACCACAGTCTGCAACGGTAAAGTCTTAATGAAAGACAGAGAGCTGATCGGAATTGATGAAGAGAAGGTTCTTTACGAAGTAAGAGAAGAGGCTAAAAAGCTGGAACGTTCCATTAACGGTTAATAATGTAAATGTTACAGTTCAACCATGCCATCTTCTTGTTTCCATATTCATGAAAACAAGAGGCTTGGTGGATCCACCATATGCTGATTTGAACAAGAAAGTGTTTATGCAAGCGAACTTGCAACACGCTTTCTCATTCAAATCAGCGCATGGTTGAACTGATGTAAATTTAATTAGTAATAGCCGATTACAGGGCGGCGGGAAAACAGCACACCGGAATATCCGGGCGGCTGAGCCGTTGAAAGATAAAAACCTGGCTTCTGCAAAGATACAAAAATTTTGCAGAAGCCCCCCTACGGTGCTGGGACCTGATCGGGTGCTATATATAAGGAGGAAATAGAATATGAGCGATATTATGACACCCATTCCCTTTGGAAAAATGATGAACTGGATCCTGGAGGAACACAAGAAAGGCGCGATCTTCGGCATCAGAAGACCTTTTGTTGCAGATCAGAGCAAGAAATATGAGATCTTTGGACGTACATTAGAGACACCTTTCGGACCTGCTGCAGGACCACACACCCAGCTGACCCAGAATATTGTAGCTGCTTATGTGGCAGGAAGCCGCTTCTTTGAATTAAAGACAGTTCAGAAGTTAGATGGTGAAGACCTTCCGGTAGCAAAGCCATGTATCAAGGCTGATGATGAGTGCTACAACTGTGAATGGTCCACTGAGCTTTATGTGCCACAGGCATATGATGAGTACGTGAAAGCATGGTTTGCCTGTAAGGTATTAGCTAAGGAATATGGCCTTGGCTCTATGGACGGCTTCCAGTTTAATATGTCCGTTGGTTATGACCTGGACGGCATCAAACTGGAAAAGGTAGACCGTTTTATTGAAGGAATGAAGGATGCTTCTGCAGCACCTATTTTTAATGAGTGCCGTCAGTGGCTGTTAGATAACCTGGATCGTTTTGATAACCTGACAAAAGAGGATGTTGAAAGTATCTCCCCTGAAATCTGCAACTGTGCAACTCTCTCCACTCTGCACGGATGTCCTCCACAGGAGATCGAGCGTATCGCAAGCTATCTGCTCACTGAGAAGAAAGTACATACCTTTATCAAGTGCAATCCAACTCTGTTAGGATATGAGTATGCAAGAAAATTAATGGATGACATGGGCTATGATTATGTAGCGTTCGGTGACTTCCATTTCAGAGATGACCTTCAGTACACAGATGCAGTTCCAATGTTACAGAGACTGCAGAAGCTGGCAGATAAGAAGGGACTGGAATTTGGTGTTAAGATCACAAATACCTTCCCTGTTGATGTAAAACAGAATGAACTTCCAAGTGAAGAAATGTACATGTCCGGTAAGTCTTTATACGCTCTGTCCATGTCTGTTGCACAGAAACTGGCAAAAGACTTTGACGGAAAACTGCGTATTTCCTACTCCGGCGGTGCTGATTACTTTAATATCACAAAGATCGTAGACGCTGGTATCTGGCCTGTAACCATGGCAACTACCATGTTAAAGCCAGGCGGCTATGAAAGATTAGAGCAGATCGGACAGTTATTTAAGGCAAAAGAAGCAGCAGCTTTCGCTGGCGTAAGCGCAGAGAAGGTAGAAGCTATGGTAGAGGCTGCAAAGTCTGACAAACACCATGTAAAGGCTGTTAAGCCGCTTCCATCCAGAAAGGTGAAAAAGCCGGTTCCGTTAACAGACTGCTTTATCGCTCCATGTCAGGAAGGATGCCCGATCCATCAGGATATCACCCGTTACATGCAGTTGGCAGGTGAAGGAAAGTACGAAGAAGCATTAAAGGTTATCTTAAACAAGAACCCGCTTCCATTTATCACCGGTACCATCTGTGCGCACAACTGTATGAGCAAATGTACCAGAAACTTCTACGAGGCTTCTGTAGATATCCGCAGAACCAAGTTAGAGTCTGCACAGGGCGGAATTGATGCTGTTATGGCAGCATTAAAGGCACCTGCAGTTACTTCTGATAAGAAGGCAGCTGTAGTAGGCGGCAGGCCCTGCTGGTCTGGCAGCTGCATACTTCCTTGCAAAGGGCGGTATGAAGGTTACTGTATTTGAGAAGGCAGCAAAAGATGGGCGGCGTTGTACGCAATGTGATCCCAGGCTTCCGTATTTCCCACGAAGCAATCGATCATGACGTTGAGCTGGTTCGTGCTATGGGTGCAGAGCTGGTAAACGGCAAAGAGATCACTTCTGTTGATGAATTAAAGAAAGAATATGACTACGTTGTACTGGCAGTTGGTGCTTCTGAACCAGGCAGACTGAGACTGGAAGCTGGCGAGACCATGAACGCATTAGAGTTCCTGGCACAGTTTAAGGCAACTGACGGCAAGGTAGATTTAGGCAAGAACGTTGTTGTTATCGGTGGCGGTAACACAGCTATGGATACTGCAAGAGCTGCAAAGCGCAATGCAGGCGTAGAAAAGGTATCCCTGGTTTACAGAAGAACCAAGAGATATATGCCAGCTGATGAAGAAGAGTTAGTAATGGCAATTGATGACGGCGTAGAGTTTGCAGAGCTGTTAGCACCTGTTAAACTGGAAAATGGCGAACTGATCTGCCGCAAGATGCAGTTAGGTGATTACGATGCAAGCGGAAGAAGAAGCGTTGTTGAGACTGAGGAGATCGTTAAGATCGCTGCTGACACTGTGATCGCAGCTGTTGGTGAGAAGGTTCCAGGCGCATTCTACGAAGCAAATGGTATCGCTGTAGACGAAAAGAAGCGTCCAGTTGTTGACCACAACACTCTGGAGACCTCTGTAAAGGGCGTTTATGTTGCCGGCGATGGTCTCTTTGGACCAGCTACTGTTGTAGAAGGCATCAGAGATGGTAAGAAAGCAGCAGAAGCTATTATCGGAAGAGATTTATCTGAGGATATCTTCAAGATGGCTGATGCTGAGGTTGTTTACGGACGTAAGGGCAAACTGTCTGAGGAGAATGAAGAGTCTGACAGCAGAAGATGTCTCTCCTGCAACAGCATCTGCGAAAACTGCGTAGAGGTATGCCCGAACAGAGCAAACGTAACCTTAACAGTACCTGGCATGGACAAACATCAGGTGATCCATGTAGATTATATGTGTAATGAATGTGGCAACTGCCGCAGCTTCTGCCCATGGGACAGCGCTCCATATCTTGACAAGTTTACCTTATTTGCAAATGAAGCAGATATGGAAAACAGCAAGAACCAGGGCTTCACGGTTCTTGATGCAGCAGCAGGAATCTGCAAGGTACGTTTAGCAGGCAATGTAATTGATTACACAGTTGGAACTGCAAATGAGAATGTTCCGGATGGAATTCAGAAGATCATTAAGACTGTAATTTCTGATTACAGCTATCTGCTGATTCGGTTAAATTTTAATAAAAGAAAAAAACTTCGGGGCGTGGCTTTTTGGTCATGCCCTAGAGGATTTTTTCACAAGCCATTAATGAAGATCCCGCCTGCGTAAGCAGGCAGTGAAGCATGTCAGCATGTGTACGTGTGGATCTGAGCGAGAGAGGAAGATAACATGCCCAGAGAAAAGACAATGAAGGTGGTATTTGCATTTCCAACTACCACAATGGCAATGAAAATGGAAGCAGCTGCAAAAGCAAAAGAGGCTCCGGGACGTCTGATCCCGGTTCCAAGGCAGATCAGCGCAGGCTGTGGAATGGCCTGGTGCGCACCGGTTGCGGACAGAGTTTCTCTGGAGCAGCTGATCGCTACGGAACAGATCGTAACAGAGGGCTGCTATGAGCTGTTATTATAAAGGAGGCTGGATAATATGAGACAGATCATTCAAAAACGGAACTATAGTCACAGGAAGCGGAAGTTTTCCTGCAGATATCCTCATTGATGGGGAAAAGATCGCGGCTACAGGTACAGCTGAAGAGATTAAAAAACTGGCACAGCCGGGAGATAAGGAGATCGATGCATCTGGATGCCTGATTTTCCCTGGATTTATTGATGCACATACCCATTTCGACCTGCATGTGGCAGGAACTGTAACAGCAGATGATTTTGCTACCGGTACAAAGGCTGCTTTAAAAGGCGGTACTACTACCATTATCGATTTTGGAACCCAGTATCCGGGAGAAACACTGGCAGAAGGCTTAAAGAACTGGCATGAAAAGGCAGATGGAAAGTGTTCCTGCGATTACAGCTTCCATATGTCTATTACAGACTGGAACCCTTCTGTTTCCAAAGAAGTCCAGGATATGATGGATGAAGGAATTACTTCTTTTAAACTGTATATGACTTATGATACCCAGGTAGATGATAAGACCTTATTTGAGATCTTACAGAGATTAAAAGAGACTGGCGGTATCACCGGTGTACACTGTGCAAAACAGCGGTATGATTGCAGCTTTACAGGAAGAAGCAAAGGCAGCAGGAAAAATGGGTGTTTCCAGCCATCCAAAGACCAGACCGGTAGCTGCGGAAGCAGAAGCAATTGGAAGACTGTTACGTCTGGCAGAAGTAGCAGATGTTCCTGTAGTTGTAGTGCATCTGACCTGTAAAGAAGGATATGATGTGATTGCACAGGCCCGCAAGAGAGGACAGAAGGTTTATGTGGAGACCTGTCCACAGTATCTGCTGATGGATGACAGTCTTTATGAACTTCCTGGCTTTGAAAGTGCAAAATATGTGTGCGCGCCGCCTTTAAGAAAGAAAGAAGACCAGGACTGCTTGTGGAAAGGTCTGGCAGACGGTACCATCCAGACTGTTTCTACTGACCACTGCAGCTTTACCACAGAGCAGAAGAAGTTAGGAGAAGGCGACTTTACCAAGATCCCAGGCGGTATGCCGGGTGCTGAGACAAGAGGGACTTTGATCTATACTTACGGTGTAGATAAGGGTCGTATCACAAAAGAAGATATGTGTCGCGTTCTGTCTGAAAATCCTGCAAAACTGTATGGCTTATACCCGAGAAAGGGCGTGATCGCTCCAGGAAGTGACGCAGACCTTGTGATCATGCGTACAGGTGTAGAAGATGTGATCACAGCCAAAGATCAGGTCCAGAATGTAGATTATGCACCATTTGAAGGTACAAAAGTGACCGGAAGAGTGGAAAGCGTGTTCTTACGTGGACTTCAGGCTGTAAAGGACGGAAAAGTGGTAGAAGAGAAGAAGGGCGAGTTCCTGAAGAGAGGAAAATATGCTCTGTAAAATAGAGTGAGTGAGAAACGGGCTCTGGCAGCTGACTAATGTGGCTGCCGGGCCCGGCTTTTTTGTTATGGCAGTTGATGACTTTCCCCGCCAGGCGGGGTTCCAATGCTATATTTATCTCACTTTCGTAAAAATTCCTCGCAAATCATAGATTGCATGCCGTGGACATTTCACTGCACACATACCGCAGCTTAAGCAGGATGCTTCATCAATCACTGCGCAGTTGTCTTCTACGTGGATGGCACTGGCAGTACAGGTCTTTTCGCAGATGCCGCAGCCGATACAGCTGACGGCACAGACACCTCTTGCGTCTTTGCCTTTATCTTTGTTGGAACATTTAACAGCAATGGTATTGGCACAGTCGTGTAAGTGGATGATGTGCTGAGGACATTCTCTGGTGCAGCGTCCGCAGGCGATACATTTTTTCTTCATCTACTTCAGCTACGCCATATTCATTCAGATGGATGGCACCGAATTTACAGCTTTCTACACATTTTCCGCAGGCGATACAGCCATAGGAACAGCTGGAGCCTTCTGTTACATGACATCCGCCGTTGCAGGCTACAAAAGCAGAACGATATGGAAATTTCTTTTTAACAGCCATGATTAGAATCTCCTTTCATAAGGTGTTCCTGAAATTGGAAGGCTGTAGCGGCGTTCTCCGTCACAGCGATAGTAAGCGTCTGTAATGGCCGGAGCAGTAGGGATAGAAGTGATCTCTCCGATACCGATGGCTCCGCAGGCTACATTCAGACCAGGTTTGTCAATAACAATGGCTTCGATCTCAGGTACTTCATGAGCGCGGAAGAGACCTAAAGAACCATATTTTTCAATAGGCTTGCAGTTGTCATCAATTGGATAACGCTCTCTTAAAGCATATCCCATGGACATAACGACACCGCCCTCGATCTGGCCTTCGCAGGATAATGGGTTTACTGCCTTACCTACATCATGGGCAGCAACCATTTTCTCGATCTTCTTGGTCTTTGGATCGACGATGCACATCTGGGTAGCATAACCGTAAGCTACGTGGGATACAGGGTTTGGTACGTCAGCTCCTAACGGGTCTGTCTTTGCAAGGTATTCACCGTAGAATACCTGTCCCTTCAGGTCATCTAAGGAATGATGTTCGCTGGCATTCTTTGCTTCCATTACCTTTTCGCAGGCACGGCGGCAGGCTTCACCGGTAACTAAAGTCTGGCGGGAACCGGAAGTATCACCAGAGTCAGGTGCGATCCAGGTGTTGCTCCGCTCATATACGATCTGGTCTCTTGCCAGGTCAGTATTTGTAACTACCATCTGTACCAGGACGGTACCAAGTCCCTGCCCAATACAGGAAGCACCGGTATAGATGTGCAGTTTTGCGTCATCTTCTACGATTAGTTTTACACGGCCCCAGTCAGGGATACCAACGCCGACACCGGCATTCTTCATAGCGCAGGCAAGACCAACGGCTTTACCAGAAGCTACAGCAGCGTCATATTCTTCTTTTACAGCTTCCAGTGTTTCAACCAGACCGGTGGAATTATCTACGATCTGACCGTTTGGAAGAACGCCGCCCGGACGGATGGCATTGCGGTAGCGGATCTCCCAAGGAGTGATACCGATCTCATCTGCCATCATGTTCAGAAGAGTTTCTACTGCAAACAGGTCTGTGTTACGCCGAAACCGCGGAAAGCACCGGCTGGCGGGTTGTTTGTATAATAAGCAGTTCCCTCGATCTCAAGTTTTCATAAGCATAAGGACCTGCAGCGTGGGTACATGCACGTTCCAGAACAGGACCGCCAAGGGAAGCGAAAGCACCTGTATCAGAAGCAACTTTTGCCTAACGCCCATGATCTTACCGTTTTCATCACAGCCCATGGTGAAATCCATAACAAAGTGATGACGCTTTGGATGTACCAGGAGAGACTCTGCTCTTGTAAGGCTTACTTTTACAGCACGGCCTGTGCAGTAGGTCATCAGTGCAGCGTGATGCTGAACGGACATATCCTCTTTGCCGCCGAAACCGCCGCCAACTAAGGCATTCTGTACCTTGACATTTTTTGCTCCCTAACAGTCTGGTACATTCGTGAAGGGTAGTATGGGAAGACTGGTCAGTAGTGATCAGGAACACATCGCCGTCACTGTCCATATAGGAAACAACACATTCCGGTTCCAGGAAAGCATGCTCAGTCCACGGAGTCTCAAAGTGATGGGAAATAACGTGTGCTGCATGTTTGATGGCTTCCTCAGCATTGCCGCGACAGACATGTTTGTAAGCCTGTACATTGGAGGTTTCCTCATCATATACTAAAGGTGCATCTGGTGCAGCTGCTTCTTCAATGTTGTGGATAGCCGGAAGTACCTCATACTCAACTTTTACCAGTTTCTTTGCTTTCTCCAGAGTTTCTCTGTCTTCAGCAACCACCAGGGCAATGGCATCTCCCAGATAATGGGTCAGACCGCCTACCGGGATCAGTGTATATTGGTCATGCTTTAAGTGTCCAACCAGATTTTCACCAGGAACATCTTCTGCAGTAAGTACAGCCACAACACCAGGAAGTGCTTTTGCTGCAGAAATATCAATAGAAAGCACACGAGCTCTTGGATATTTGCTTCGTACAGCAGAGCCATAGCACATGTTGTCAAAATAGAAGTCGTCCGGATATTTGCCATATCCTAAAACTTTTTCTTCTACGTCCAGACGATGGACTCTGGAACCGATCTTCCAGTCAGTTGCGCTGTCTTCCGGGATAATTCCTTCACGTTTGATCTTGGCTGCCAGACGGATCGCAGCAATGATCTTTACATAACCGGTACAGCGGCAGTAGTTGTTGCGGATGGCATAGCGTATCTCAGCTTCTGTCGGATCTGGATTTTATCTAACAGTGCTTTGGTACACATAACCATGCCAGGGATACAGAAACCGCACTGTACAGCACCTGCTTCCCCGTAAGCGTAGGTGTAAACTTTGGATTTCCCAGTCAGTAAGGCCTTCTACGGTAATAATGTTGCGGCCCTCTAAGGTGTCCGTGGTAGGAACACAGGCGCGACAGGTTTCACCGTCAATGGTAACGGTACAGGCACCGCAGGCACCTTGACTGCATCCGTCTTTTACGGAAGTCAGTTTCAG
>ENA-OQES01000309-OQES01000309.1-human-gut-metagenome-genome-assembly--contig:-NODE-309-length-21233-cov-3.065337_pt1 | contig 21233 bp, 25 predicted proteins | sample MGYA00242798_ERZ504641 | MGnify/ENA primary metagenome ERZ504641 (study PRJEB26092, sample SAMD00036327) | human gut metagenome | host: Homo sapiens | study: EMG produced TPA metagenomics assembly of...
CACACATACCCACGCAACGGAAACAGCAACAGCGCCCACGTCGGGCATTTCGGGCAGGAAGCGTCTTACTGCAATCACCCGAAATGCCCGCCGCCGGGTCCGCTACTGTTCTACGGGAAGACGGCCCCGCGCTACTGCCCGTTGAGAAAGAAAGGTGAAAATACATGAACTATCGACCGAAAGTTGTTCGTTGCCGCCTGAAAAACGGGCGGAAAGAGCATTCCACAAATCCGGGAGGAATGCAGAGGGCAAGGCTTGACCTACCGGGACTTTGAGAATATCCAGAGATCGAACGAAGAGTTCGACGGGCTGGTTGTCCTGCTTTCCCTGTGGGCCTACGACAACCACGCAAGCTATCACCTGCATAATTGGGACCCGGCAGACGACGAAAGAATGATGATGGCGATTTACTACGCCGAACAGGTACACCCGTTCCCGCGCTACAAAAACGACCTTGCGAAATTCAAGGCGGATTGGGCGGCGCAGGCATACGACCCCGGCGGCGCGTCCCTGACGTTCGCCCCGGCGGACGTGGAGGAACTGGAAGTTCTCTGCGAGGAAGCGGCGGAGCCGGAGCCGGAACCGCCCGCCCATCCCGCTCCAAAGCGAAAAAAGCATAAGCGGCGGCGGAAGTAAGACCGGGAGCCGCTGACAAACGAAACGGAGGTAAAAGGAAATGAAACTTGCGGCATTCAACGCCGTTTGCCCCTTTGAGATTGGCGACAAAATCGGCATGAGGAAGAACGCCTGCGCGGTGAGCGGCAGAACGCTTGACGTTATCGTTGAACGGACTATCACCGACATTGTGTGTATGCACTCCGTCAAAGCCGGAACGGTGAAGTTCCTGTATGAACTGGACAACAGCGGGAAGCTGGTAGTTATCGCCGCGGCGGAAGAACGGAGGGCGCAAAAAATGATTCATGCGATTTGCGACTTTTGCGGGAAAGATTGCGACAGAACGGCGACGCTTCTTACCCTCCAGCCGTTTCAGAACTTTGCAAGATACCACACGGACAACAAGCCTTTCGGGACAGAGGATAAAGCAAGAAGTTTTGTGATTTGTTCGGAGTGCGGAAAAAAAGCACGGGTTTGCCGAACCCGTATGAAACGTACAGCGGAATAACAGATCAAAATGCAAGCTACGAAAAGCGGCTGGACAATTACACGGATTCGGACCTGATGAACGACAGGGACGAATAACAGGGTAAAACCCCGCCGTCGAGCGGGTCAACATCAAAAAGGAGGTTTGCACGGTGAAAACCATATCAATTATCAACCTAAAAGGCGGCGTTGCAAAGACGCTGACCGCTGACAGCATGGCCCACGTCCTCGCAACGCTCCACAACAAGCGTGTTTTGCTTGTGGACAACGACAAGCAGGGCAACACGTCAAAGGCATTCGGGGTCCATTCCTACGACGACAAGAGCATTTCGGACGTGCTGACTGCCCGGCGGCTGGACCCGCGGGAGGTCATCAAGAAGACCCGGTTCGAGAATATCGACGTAATGCCTGCGAACATGACCTTGATTCGGGCGAACATGGAAGTCCTGATGGACAGCACCCGCCCCCAACAAACGCGCCTGCGGTCCGCCCTGAACGCGATTGCGGAAGAAAACTTTTATGATTTCTGCATCATCGACAACGCCCCGGACATCAACATTTCAACGATAAATGCCCTTGTCGCGTCCGACGACGTGATTATTCCCATAAAGATTGACAAGTACGCCTTTGACGGGCTGGAAGAACTGAAAGAACAGATCGAGGACACACGGGACGACCTGAACCCGCGCTTGCGCCTTGCCGGGTGCTTGATTACCTGCTTTATCCGCGCCGACGCAGAGAAGCAGGGCGAAGCGTGGTTGCGGTCCCGCCCGGAATACCCCGTCTTTGACACCCGCATTCGATATTCGGATAAAGTCACCGAAAGCACCTTTTCGGAAATCCCTATCGTGGAGTACAGCCGCCGGAGCGGAACCGCGATGGACTATATCGCGTTTGTACGGGAGTATTTGCGGAGGGGCAAAAAGTGAAAAACTGCAATTATTGTGAACACCTGAACTTGACAGAGGAACAGCAACACAAAGCCGGAACAGACAAGCCGCATATTTGCTTGAAGTACGGGAAACGGGTTTTTCACAGATCGACCGAACGGGGGTATCACGAAATGATTTACCCTTGCCGGGAATGCGAAAATGAAAGTTTGTCCGAATCGGACGGGAAAGGGGCTATCTATGGGAAGATTTAATTTGAACCAGATTTTGAGTGACACGTCAAAGGCGGCGGCGGGCGGCGGGAGCGCAAAGCCCCGCCCCTCTGAAAGCCGCTATGAGAAATTGAGCGTCTTTGACCTTGTGCCGTCGGAAGACAATTTCTATTCCATGCGGGAAATCGGGGAACTGAAAGCGGCAATCGAAATTGCAGGGAAAGTTCTTCAAAACCTTGTCGTCGTTCCGCTGGGCGACGGCAAGTACAAGGTCATTGCCGGGCATCGCCGCCGCCTTGCTTCTATCGAACTTGTGAACGATGGGAAGCCGGAATACGAATTCGTACCCTGCGTCATCGAACCGACAGAGGAAGCGGCGGACGAACAGGAAATACGCGACGGGCTGGACCTGATCGTTACCAACTCGCAGAGAGAAAAGACCGCATGGGACAAAATCGAAGAGGTCCGCTATCTGCGGGAGGTTTTGGAGAAAGCGAAGACAAAGCCCAGGTTCGTCGAACTGTTGCGCCGCATCGTCGAAAAGACGTTTGAAGACGGAGAGTTACAGACGGACGGGACCCGCGATTTTATCGCAAAGGTGCTTCATACCAGCACAACGCAGATCGGACGATATGACACCATCATTCGCCATTTGTCCCCGGAATTCACGGAGGAACTGAAAGCGGACCGCATCAACCTTTCGACCGCCTACGAATTGGCGGGCCTGCCTGTGGAGAACCAGAACGCCGCCTTTAAGGAATATCACCTGACCGGGGCAATTTCCATCAAGGCCGCGCGGGAATGGAAACGTCCTGCCCCGCCTGCACCGCCCGCAGAGAACACCGCCACACCTACGCAGGCAGAACGCCCGCAGAAAGAGCGGGAACCCGTAGTCGAGCGGGACAAAGTGCCGGACACGCAGGCCACGCCGCCGTATAGCGCCGCTGTGGAGCGGGACACCGCAGACGGGACGCAGGACACGAAGCCGACCGAAAGCACCCAGCAGAGCGCACCACGCCGCCCGCAGGCTACCAGAAGTAGCGAATGCGGGATTTGCCCGTATTGCGGGGCGAAGTTTGACGCGGCAAAAGTTATCGAATACAGCATTCGCGGCGCGGCGGAGGGAAAGCCGCACACCTGCCAACATTGCGGACAGCGGGTGAAAATCTTTTGTTCGGTTTCTTATTTCTGTTCCCCGGCGGAAGAGTGAGGGGCGCAGATGGACGAATACAAGACCGATTATCTGGAAGCCGCGGTGGAGGAAGCAGAGCGTTTCCGTGAAGCCGCGATGATACTTGCGGAGCGGGCGGGCATATCAGCGGAAGAAGCCATATACCGCATTCAAGAAGCTGTGCAGGTCATACGGGACGAAATCACGTCCATTGCGGACGCGCTGACAAGCGCAGTTGAAAAATTCATCACGCAAGTTGAAGAAGCCGTAGCGCAGGCAGAGCCGAAGCACCGCCGCAGAAAACGGCAGAGAGAGCGGGCCGCGCTGATTGAACGGCGGTACATGGTACAAATCAGGCATTACGAGCGGGCGCACCCTTTCCGCAGGGTATATAAGCCGCCTTGATAGAGCAGGAACAGGAGGAAACGGAGCAATGAAGCAAGAAAGAGTTATTGCTATTCTGGATTTTTACCGGGATATAGATAAAACAGTCACCATGAACGAGCGGGTTATTCGGAACCTTGAAGATCAATACTATTCCACGTTGGGCGCGGTGAATTCCGACGGTATGCCACACGGGAAAGGTGGGGTTTCAAACCCTGTCGAACGCGTCGTACTGAATATCCCGCAGTCCGTTTCCGACACTATCGCAAATATGCGCCGGGAAAACGAAAGGCTGACCGCGATAAAGGGCGAAATTCTTTCGGAGTTGAACGCCCTGAACTACCGCGAAAAAGCGGTGATTTACGGCTTTTACATAGACGGGCTTCAATGGGAACGTCTTTCGCAACGCGTAAATTACAGCCCGCGGCAATGCCGGAATATCCGAAACATTGCGTTGGATAGATTGGCAAAGCGCTTTGAGCAGAACAAGCGGATTTCCCGCTACGTTTTCCCTGAAAAAGTAAGATTGCCACCTATTGCCCGTTTTTCCTGCTATAATTGGCATTGTGAAAAGTGAACACAACGATACGGGCGGCGCATTCCTCCACGCCGCCGGAAGCCTGAAAACGGACCATGTTTTGAACATGGCCCGTTTTTTACGCACTTCCGCGGCAACGCCCAGAACGAAAAAGTGAAAAACAAACGAAAAGGGGGGCCGCGGCGGACGCATGGCAAGAGAGCGAAACCCGGAACGTGACAAAGCCCGGCGGATATGGCTTGATTCCGGCGGCACGCTGACGGCCCGACAGGTTGCGGAGCAAGTCGGCGTAAAGCCTGAACAGGTCCGCAAATGGAAAAGCCTTGATAGCTGGGCGGCGGAATTGGAAGCGCAGAAACCACCGCGGAAGCGCGGCGGACAACCCGGCAATAAGAACGCCGCAGGCGCAGGCGCTCCACACGGGAACCGAAACGCGGAAACACACGGCGCATATTCAACGGTTCGCCTTGCGGACCTCCCGGACGAACAGCGCGAATACATCGAAAGTATCACGCTTGACACGGGAACGAATATGCTTTCTGAATTGCAACTTCTGATTGCAAAGGAAGCCGACCTGCAAAGCAAGATTGCAAAGATAGAGAACGGCGACCCGGACGCACTGTATATTGACCGCGTTGTTGAAATGCGTGCGCCAAAGAGTACGGAGCGTTTAGAGCAACAGCAAGAGAAACTGGAAACCCTGCGCCGTAAGCGTGATGACCTGACGTGGGAGATTGACAGCGGCCCGGATGGTAAGCCGCCGTCAAAGGCAAAGCAAAAGCAACTGGACGCATTACAACGCGAAATAGCCGCGCTGGAAGATACCACGGCAGACCGTCAAATGGAGTTGGAGAAATCCAGTTACAAAGTCAATATGCAAACAGTCATCAAGGCAAGCGCGTTTGATCGCGCTATGAAACTGGAGCCGAACTGAACAAGATACACGGGCGTATCATCAAGCTACTTGATTCTATCAAGGGTTATGAGATGGAAAGCCGCCGCCTGCGCCTTGAAGAGCGCAAATATAATCTTGCGAAGCGAAAAACTATCAGGAGCGTTCGACGTTGACCCTGAAACGGGCGAAATCATCGACGAAGTGGACGACCCGTGCGGCGACCCGGAAATTTGAAATAGGTTCTTTCGGCGGAGCCTACGGCCTGCGGGTCCGCGACGCCCGGCGATTTTTTTAGCCACGAAAATTTTTTTGAACGCTTCCGGGCCGTGCCGATTTTTTCAGTATGGGGGTGTTTTTTCGTAAAATAAGGGCTTGGGAGGGGTAAAAAACCGTGAAACTTTACGACGTGCGGGCGGTTGCCCGGTTTCTGGACGTGTCAGAACGGCGCGTCCGGCAGTTGCGCGACGAAAAAGTGATAGCGGAGGTTCGCCCCGGCCTGTATGACCTGATCGACACGAACCACCGCTATATTAACTACCTCCGAAAGCGAAACCCGGAGGGCGACGAAACCATAGATTACAACACGGAGCGGGCAAAGCTGGTTCGGGCGAAGCGCAAAAACGAAGAGTACGAATTGCAGTTGAAAGAAAATCAGCTTCACGCGGCGGAGGACATCGAAGCCGTTATGACTGATATGCTGGTAAACTTCAAATCCCGGCTTATGGCGATTCCCTCGAAACTGGCCCCGGTCCTTTGTAAGAAGACGGACAAGGCGGAAATTTTCGCCCTGCTGAAAGACCACATCGACGAAGCGTTGATGGAACTTTCGGACTTCAAAACGACATTCGGGGAAAGGGTGAAAGAAGATGAAAAAAATGCGACGGTTGACCTGTTCACCCGCATTTTCTCCGTTCTGGCCCCAACCCCCCGAACATGACAGTTTCGCAATGGGCGGACAAATACCGCCGCTTGTCCTCCGAATCATCGGCAGAGCCGGGGCGATGGCGAACGTCAAAGGCCCCGTATCAACGCGAAATCATGGACGCAGTATGCGACATGAGGGTTCAGAAAGTCGTTATCATGTCCGCGGCACAGATCGGTAAAACGGACGCGCTTATATTAAATCCTATCGGCTACTATATGCACTACGACCCGTCACCGATTATGGTTATGCAACCAACTATTCAGATGGCGGAAACGTTCAGCAAGGACCGTCTTTCGCCTATGTTGCGCGATACCCCGGTTCTACGCGACAAAGGTGAACGACAAAAGCCGGAACAGCGGCAACACCATTTTGCAGAAAATCTTCCCCGGCGGTCATGTAACGATGGTAGGCGCAAATTCGCCGTCGTCCCTTGCGTCCCGCCCTATCCGCATTCTGCTTGCGGACGAAATCGACCGATACCCGGCGACAGCGGGTAACGAGGGCGACCCTCTGTTACTTGCCGGAAAGCGTCTTGCGACGTTTTGGAATAAAAAATGAAGTCTGCGTTTCGACCCCTACCAACAAGGAAACGTCCCGCATCGCTGTTGAATTTGAACACAGCACGCAAGAAGAATGGAACGTACCTTGTCCGGCCTGCGGAGCATTCACGCCCCTACTGTGGGCGAACATCGTATTTGACCGGGACAAGCTGGACGAAATCGGCTGTACCTGCCCGGCCTGCGGCGTGGTTTCCAGCGAAACGGAGTGGAAAGAACAGTACATCAACGGAAAATTCATTGCGGCACACCCGGAACGAAAGGTTCGGGGCTTCCACCTGAACGCCCTTGCTTCCCTGTTCGTAGATTGGCGGGAAATCGTTGAAAAGTTCCTGACTGCGAACGAAGAGAAGAAAAAAGGCAACATCGAACTTCTGAAAGTCTGGACAAATACCGAAATGGGCGAAACGTGGGAAGAGGACGGCGAACAGATCGAAACGGACGACCTCTACAAGCGCCGCGAAAAATATAATTGCGAAGTGCCGGAAGAAGTTCTTGTGCTGACGGCAGGCGTTGACGTTCAGGACGACCGCTTTGAAGCGGAAGTCGTCGGCTGGGGCGTGGACAAGGAAAGTTGGGGCATCAAGTATCAAGTCATTTACGGCGATTTGAAGCTAAAGCCCGTATGGGACGAACTGGACCGCTTTCTTTCACAGACGTTCACGACGGCAGACGGAAGACACCTGAAAATCATTTGCGCCTGCGTCGATTCCGGCGGACACTTCACGACGCAGGTTTACCGCTTCTGCAAGGAGCGGACAGCCCGCCGCGTGTTTGCAATCAAGGGCAAGGGCGGCGCGGAAGTCCCGTACTTCAACCGACCGTCCACGGCAAACAACATCAAAACCCCGCTTTTCACTGTGGGCGTTGATACAGGCAAGGCGCTTTTATATCAGCGTTTGGCGGTGCAGGAAGAGGGGCCGAATTACTGCCACTTCCCACGGGAGAAAGACCGGGGATATACGCAGGAATACTTCAAGGGCCTAACCGCCGGAAAAAATGGTTATCAGCTACAAGCGGGGAAAAGCACAATACGTCTGGACACTGAAAGACGGCGGCTACAAGCGAAACGAGCCGTTGGACATTCGGAACTATGCGACCGTAGCGCTGGAAATCGCAAACCCGATTTTGAAGCCGCCGGAGCATGACACCACCGCACCCGCCCCGCGGCGGCGTGGCAGGCGTTCACGGACGAACGGAGGAATTCTATAAATGGCTACATCACAGAAAGCGCGGCTTGAAATCGCGCGAAAACACCTTGAAGCGTGGCTTGCCGCCGAATTGGAGGTAACAACGCATCAAAGCTATACCATCGGTTCGCGGAGCCTGACGAAAGCCGACCTTTCCGAAATCGGCGAACGCATCAAGTATTGGACGAATGAGGTTTCCCGGCTGGAAAACATCGAAGCCCGCGGCGGAAGAAACCGCGTGTTCCGGGTAGTACCGCGGGACCTGTGAGAAAGGACGGTGAAGCGGTTTGAACGCATTAGACCGGGTGATTGCCGCCGTGTCCCCGCAAACGGCGGTAAAACGCGCCGCCGCCCGCCGGAAGCTGGATATTCTGGATAGCGGATATGGAAACTACGGCGCATCACACACGAAGAAATCGCTTGCGGGCTGGCTGTATGGCGGCGGGTCCGCAAAGGAAGATATTCAGGACAATTTATCGACCCTGCGGCAACGTTGCCGCGACCTCTACATGGGCGTTCCGTTGGCGACGGGTGCGCTGAAAACCTGCCGAACAAACGTCATCGGGTCCGGCCTGCGGCTGAAAAGTCAAATCGACTATGAAGCGTTGGGAATGGACGAAGAAGCCGCCCGCGACCTTGAACGCAAAATCGAGCGGGAATTTTCACTGTGGGCCGATTCGACCGCCTGCGACCTTGAACGGCTTGACAACTTCTACGAACTGCAACAACTCGCGTTTCTGAACTGGCTTATGAGCGGTGACGTTATCGCAACCTTGCCCGTGACAAAGCGGGCAAATATGCCTTACGACCTGCGAATTTGTCTGATCGAAGCGGACAGGTTGAGCAATCCGAACGGGATTGTTGACCCGCATATCATCGGCGGCGTTGAAACCAACGACGCGGGCGAAGTCGTGGCCTACCATATCAGCAAGCACCACCCTCTTTCGTATGACATGACGGAAACCGGGTGGACGCGCGTTGAAGCGTGGGGCGCAAAGACCGGGCGGCGAAATGTGCTTCACATTATGAACCGGGAGCGCATCGGACAGCGCCGCGGCGTGCCGTTTCTTGCCCCGGTCATTGAAGCGCTGAAACAGCTTGGGCGATATACAGACGCGGAACTTGTCGCCGCCGTGGTTTCTGGTATGTTCACGGTGTTTATCGAAAAAGAATCCGCGTCCAGCGACGGCGGGTTCGGTGAAATCATTCCCGAAGACGCACAGGTGGACGCAGGCGACGACAGCACGATTGAACTTGCCCCCGGCGCAATCGTGGATTTGAACGAGGGTGAAAAGGCACATGACATGAATCCCGGCAGACCGAACACGGCTTTTGACGGGTTCGTTGTGGCTATCTGCCGTCAGATCGGCGCGGCCCTTGAAATCCCCTATGAACTGTTGGTAAAGAACTTTAACGCGTCTTACAGTGCGTCCCGCGGGGCGCTTCTGGAAGCATGGAAAACTGTTCCGTATGTATCGGACGTGGATTGCAAATGATTTTTGCCAACCAGTCTATGAAGAATGGTTCGCCGAAGCCGTGGCAAAGGGCCGCATTCCCGCGCCCGGCTTTTTCTCTGACCCGCTGATACGCAAGGCGTACACGGGCGCAGAGTGGAACGGCCCGGCGCAGGGCCTTTTGAACCCGGTACAGGAAGTCACCGCGGCGGAAAAGCGCGTGCAGAATGGTTTCTCCACCCGCGACCGCGAAGCTATGGAAATGAACGGTTCAGACTTCTACCGAAACGCCACGCAGTTGAAGCGCGAAGAAAAAAGTGTTAAGGGAGGTAAAAGAAAACTGGAGAAAACGGCAACGCCGCAGGCAAAATCCGAAGAATAAACACTTTGGAACTTCCAGCCCGCAAGCGGGGACAATCCCCCGGAACTTATTCTTTACGGCGACATTGCTTCCGAAACGTGGTGGGGCGATGAAGTGACCCCGCGGCAGTTCACGGAGGAACTGGACGCGCTGGGCGCTGTACCTGAAATCGTGGTACGCATCAACAGCGGCGGCGGTGACGTGTTCGCCGCAAATGCCATTTACACCCGCCTGAAAGACAACGCGGCGAAAATCACCGTGAAAATCGACGGTTGGGCCGCGTCTGCGGCGACGATTATTGCAATGGCGGGCGACAGCATCGAAATCCCCGGAAACGGCGTTTTCATGGTGCATGACCCGGCGTTGGGGCTGTTGGGCTACTTCAACGAAACGGAACTTGCGAAAATGACCGATGAACTAAAGGTCATCAAGCAGTCTATCGTGAACGCCTATACCCTGAAAACGGGAAAGGACGCGGCGGACGTTGCCGCAATCATGGCGGCTGAAACGTGGTACGACGGCAAACAGGCCGTTGACGCGGGTTTCTGCGACAAACTTATGTTTGAGGACGCGGAAACGACCGTGGAAAATGCGGCGAAAGTCGTTGTGAACAGCGTTTCCCTCGACCTGACGCGCTTTCCGAATATGCCTGTATCGTTGTTAAACCGCATGACGGCCCGCACGCCCGGCGGTTTTTCAAATAAAACCAACCATAAAAATACCGAAAAGGAGCGAAACACAATGGACGGAATCGAAAAAATCACTACGGTTGACGGCCTGAAAGCGGCTTTCCCCGACCTGACGCGTCAGATCGAGGACGCGGCGACAACCGCGGAGCGCAAGCGCATTCAGGACATTGAAGACGTGGCGCTTGCGGGCTATGAGAGCATCGTAAACGACGCGAAGTTCAACAACCCCATTGCGGCGGGTGACATGGCAAAGGCTATCGTTGCCGCGCAGAAGAAGCAGGGCGGAACTTACATCAAGAACCGCGACGATGACGCGCAGAAGAGCGGTGCGGGCGACGTTGGAGCGGGCGCACATGAGGGCGCAGGCGATGACGGCGGCGACAATGACATTGACAATGCCATTGACAAACTGTTCCCTGTGACGAAGTAAAGGAGGAAACACCATGTACGAAATCCAGAAAGACCAGAGCGTACCCGTGAAGTTTTTCGCCGGAGAATACCCCGTAGTTACGGCGGTCAAGGCTGTTGCCGCTGGAAAGAGCGTCAAGCAGTACGAACCCGTCAAGCTGACGGAAAGCGGCATTGAACCCGTTGTAAAAGTCGCCGCAAGCGAAGCCGTGAGCGACACAAGCACCCCGGCGAAGTCCGAGTATGAGAACACCACGGCGGGCATTTACGGCATCGCCGCGACCGCCGCAGAAGCCGCGGAAGAAGTCGTCGTCTACCTGACGGGCGAAATTTTTTCGCGGACGCTATCACCTTGCCGGAGGGCGTGACCGCCGATACGCTGGCAAAGGCGTTCCGCAATATCGGAATCTTTTTGAAGTAAAGGAGCGAAGAGAAAATGGCTATCGAAACAACTATTTACACCCCGCGCACGCTGGGTAAGCTGATTACCAGAATGCCCCCCGTGCATACCTTTTTCCGCGATACCCTGTTCAAGAACCGCCGCACTTTCCCCACGAAGAGCGTTGACGTTGACTTCAAGAAAGGAAGCCGCGCCCTCGCACCGTTCGTTCACCCGAAAGTCGGCGGCAAGGTGGTTCCGAACAGCGGCTACCAGACGAAGACTTACACCCCCGTTCTGCTGGCCCCTGACAAAATCACCACCGTTGACGACCTGCTGAACCGTTCTGCGGGTGAAAACCCGTACAGCGGCAGAACCCCCGCGGAGCGTGCCGTTGAGAAGCTGGCGGACGACCTGCGCGAACTGAACGAAATGATCGTGCGCCGCGAAGAGTGGATGGCGGCTACCGCCATTTTCACCGGGCAGATTCCCATTATCGGCGAGGGCCTGAACGAAGTCATCGACTTTGACTTCACCAACAAGGAAACCATCGTCAGCGCCGAAAAGAAGTGGAACGCCGATACTTCCGACCCGCTGGGCGATTTGGAGCGCTGGCGCGAAGCCGTTCAGAAAGAGGGCTTTGTGAACTGCAATATCTGCATCATGGCAAAGGACGTTGCGAACGCCTTTGTGAACAATGCAAAGGTCAAGTCCGTTTTGGACGTTCGCGCCTATGATTTGGCAGTCATCAAGCCCCGCGAACTGCCGAACGGCCTTACCTACATCGGCACTATTCACAAGCTGGGCCTTGACATCTACCAGTATAACGAGTGGTATCTGGACAACTGGACCAACCCCAACGCCCCGACGCAGAAGCCGCTTGTTCCCGACGGCACGCTTGCCCTGCTGTCTACCGAAGCGGAGTATTCCATCTACTACGGCGCAATCACCATGATTCCCGAAGAGGGTAAGACGTTTGTTACCGTGGAGGGCGACCGCGTGCCGCAGACGTGGGTTGAGCGCCGCCCGGACCGCCGCTTCCTGCAAGTCAACAGTAAGCCGCTGACCGTTCCCCATGAGGTCAATAGCTGGTACGTTGCAAAGGTCCTGTAATGAACTTCAAAGCGCAGGTTGAACGGGACCTTACAGCGGTATTCCATAACGCCCGCGAACACGCCGACGTTATGGAATTCTGGATTGACGGGGTGCGCTACAAAGGCCCTGTCATCATTGATGACGGCGGCGCACAGGACAGGAAAAAGCCGTCTACGGACCATGTAGACGGCTTGGTTCTTGTTGACCTTGTTGTATATGTCCCGTTATCCCTGTTGAAGACAATTCCACAAAAGGGCCTGAATATGGAAATCGGCGACCACATTTACCAAATCACAAAGGTTCACCCGGAAGCCGGGGAAATCGTTCTTTATTTGGAGATGCTGACCGAATGATTACTATTACAGCCGAACAGATCGAGCGGGTAAACCTGATTTTATCGGGTGTTCCCGGCGGCATAGAAAAGGCGCTGTCAAGCACTATCCGCCGGGCGAACAACACTGTTCGTTCTGAAACCCTAAAGGGCATCACGACCGTTTATGCAATCACGCGGCAGAACGTCCGGGCGGAAACGACAATCAAGGTCCGCACACAGTCAAGCGACGGCGGAATTGTTGGAACTGTCCTGTTTGCGGGCCACAAGATACCGCTATACCGCTTCAACGTATCGCCGACAATTCCTATCCAACGGGCTACCGTGTCGGCGGCGGTGCTTGCCGGAAACGGGCGCACGCCGTTTCAAGACGCATTCATTGCGAGAATGCAAAGCGGACATACAGGTATGTTCGAGCGCGACGGTTCAAAGCGCCTGCCTATCAGCGAGTTCATGGGGCCGTCTACGGCACAGATGGCAGGAAACAGTATTGTTCTTGCCGACGTGGAGGAAAAGGCACAAGAGGTCATCAACAAGCGCGTTGAACACGAAATCACCCGCATTCTAAACGGGTACGGAGGTTGAACGCATGACACCTTTAGAACTGCTTGACGCGCTGGAAGCGTTTGTGAAGCAAGAAACGAAAAGACATTCTTTTAGCCCGTCCGGGTGGACCGCAAGAGTGGAGAGAACAAGGAACGCGCGGCGGAGGTCTACAAAATGCGCCTGCCGAACTAAAACCGCGCAAACGGAGCGGGTCCCCTACCTGCTGTTGCAGTACATCAAAAGCACCGACACGCAGGAACAGGGACAGGACCCGGAAAGCGAATGCACCGTGCGTATCGTCGCCGCCACCTATTCGGAGGACGAAAGCGAGGGCGCAATGTGCGTCTTGAACCTGCTGACGCGAATCCGTGTCGCCCTGCTGAAAGATGGCGTTGTCGGCGGGCAGTTCGTCTTGAAATCTCCACTTGAAATGATTGTGTACCCGGACAGCACAGCCCCTTACTATTTGGGCGAAATGATGACGAAATGGACCATGCCGATTATCGAAAGTGAGGTTCAACAGATATGGCAGTAGAATTCAAGTCCAGCATGAGCAAAAACGAACTGCTGGAAATTGCCGCGGAACACGGCATCGAAGCCGACGACAGCATGAAGGAAAAAACGACATTCTAAAACTGCTGGAACAGGCACGCGCCGCAGAGGGCGCACAGGAGCCGCAAGACGGCACAGAAACGCCACCGGAGGGTAACGACCCGGCGGAGGGCGACGAAGCAACACAGGAGCCGCAGGACGGCGAGGAAAGCACCACCGGGGACAGCAACACAGAGCCGCCCGCAGAGGACGCGCAGGAAGCCGTCCCCGGAGGGCTACGGCCTGTTCGTGTATGCCGGTCCCTCCCTCCCGCACGGACGCTTGAAAGAACACGCCGTATTCAACGGTACGTTCGAGGACGTGAAAGCCTACCTTGCGGACGTGCTGGAAGACTACCCGCAGGCGGAACGTCTGATCGTTCCCGTGGAGCGGCTTTCCACGTTTGCCGCAAAGGTCAAGACCCCCGGCAATATCGCGCACAAGTATTACAACGACATTGTTTCGACAATGCGAGGAAACAAGGAGGTATAAACGATGGCAAACTATTTTTCACGGCGTTTCGACGCGTCAGAACGACACGTCGATTTCTACCCCTGTAACCGCTGATTCTGGTATTGCGTTCGTCGTCGGCGCGGCCCCCGGTCATACCGTGGACGGCGCACCGAACGACCCTATCATGTGTCAGTCTTACGCGGAAGCCGTCGCCGCTTTGGGGTATAGCGACGATTGGGAGAAGTACCCCATTTGCGAAGCTATCTATTCGCAGTTCAAGCTGTACGGCGTGGCCCCTGTGGTGTTCGTGAACGTGCTTGACCCTGCGAAGCACAAGAAGAGCGTCGCAGAACAGAACTACCCCGTCGCAGACGGAAAAGTTCTGCTTCCCCTCGAAGCCCTGAAAAACACGGTCAAGGTGACAAGCTACACCGCCGGGACCGACTATGAACTTTTCTATGAGGGCGAAAACCTGATTCTTGAAGTTCTGGACGGCGGCAGTATTCCCGCTGAAACGGGAGAACTGACAATCACGTTCGACGCGGTGGACCCCTCCAAAATCAACGAAAACGACATTATCGGCGGTTTCGATACCAGCACGAAGAAGTATTCCGGTCTTGAACTGATCGACAAGGTTTTTCCGAAATATGGCATCGTCCCCGACCTTATCGTTGCCCCCGGCTGGTCCGACAAGTCCAATGTCGCGGCGGTTATGACCGCAAAGGCGGATGCAATCAACACCGTGTTCACGGGTGTAAAAGCCCTGATCGACGTGGACACCAACACCGTTCGCCACTACGCGGACGGTCCCGCATGGAAGAAAGCACAGAACATGAACAGCAAGGCGGAAATTCTCTGCTGGCCTATGTTCGGGCTGGGCGACCGTGCGTTTCATGCGTCCGTCCACGCCGCGGGCCTGATGGGAAAGACCGATTCGGACAACGGCGGTTGCCCGGCGGAAAGCCCGTCGAACAAGTCCTTGCAGATCGACCGCGCTATGCTTGCGGACGGAACGACTGTGCTTCTCGATCTCGCGCAGGCAAACTACCTGAACAGTAACGGTATCGTTACGGCGCTGAACTTCATTGGAAGCTATGTGCTGTGGGGCGATGAAACCGCCTGTTTCCCCGCCGATACGGACGTGAAGAACTACTTCATTTCCGTTTCCCGTATGTTCGGTTGGGTTGCCCGTTCTGTCATTCTTACTTATTGGAGTAAGATCGACAAGAAAATGACGCGCCGCCTTATCGACAGCATCGTTGATTCCGTCAACATTTGGCTGAACGGCCTTGTTTCGGAAGAAAATGCTGTTGGGCGCACGCGTGGAGTTTCTGGACGAAGAGAACAGCACGACCGCACTTATGGCGGGCAAGGCTGTTTTTCATATCTACATGACCCCCGCAAGCCCTATGAGGGAATGCGAATTCGTCCTTGAATACGACGCGGACTATGTGACCGCGGCGCTGTCGGCGTAAGGAGGTAAAGAGCAATGAAAATCGAAAACGGCGTAACCAACTTTGCCGTATATGAGGACGCGACCGAATATTACGGCATGGCAGAAGTCACACTCCCCGAAATCACGCAGATTTCGGAAGAGGTCAAGGGCGCGGGCATCGCAGGTACGTTCGACGGAACGTTTGTCGGACACCTTGAAGCTATGTCCCTGACCCTGAATTTCCGTTCCGTCACTACGGACGCTATCAAGCTGGCAGAGCCGCGCAAGCACCAGCTTGATTTGCGGGCGGCACAGCAGTCTTGGGATAACAGCACGGGCCGCTATGTCCAGCAGGCCGTGAAGCACGTCCTTGTCGTCAATCCGAAAAAGTTTGCCCCCGGCAAGCTGGCCCCGGCATCTTCCGCGGAAGCGTCCGGCGAATATCCCGTGACCTACTACGCAACGTACATCGACGGTAAAAAAGGTTCTGGAAATCGACATTCTGAACTTTATCTACTACGTCAACGGCGTTGATTACCTCGAAGACGTGAGAAAAGCACTTGGCAAGTAAAACCCGGCGGGGCTTCCCGCTGGGTTTTATTATGCCCTTTTCTGTATCTGAAAATATGAATTTCTAAATCGGAGGAATTGACAATGAGTGAGAACATCAAAAACACCGCCACAGAGAGCGCACAGAACGCCGCAGGCGCGGCGGAAGCCGTCACCCATGATATGACCGCGGAAGCCGTAAACGAACCCGTACAGGCTGACGCAGGCGTTTATACGCACACGTTCAAGAAGCCTTTCGAGTACGCAGGCGAAACCTATACGACCCTGACGTTCGATTTCGAGAAAATGACGGGCCGTGACATGGTTTCTATCGAAACCGAAATGCAGATGAACAATGAATACTGCCTTGCGCCGGAAGTGTCCCGGAGTTTTCAGGCGAAAATGGCGGCAAAGGCCGCGGGCATTGGTAGCGACGTTCTCGACGCTATGCCTATCAAGGACTTTAACCGCATCACCAACGCGGCAAGAAGTTTTTTAATCGACACGGGCTATTAAAAAGCCCGGCGAAGTGGTGGCGGCGGGAGTGCTTCAAGCTGGCGCAGGCAACGTATACGCCCGTCCCGTTCTGGCTTGATATGAACATGACGGAAATTACGGCGTGGATTGAGGACATAAACGCCGCCGCGAAACAGAAATAGACGAAAAGGGGTGGTGAATTTGGCTGGACGAAAAGAATACGAACTGCTTTTCAAACTGCAAGCGGCTTTGGGCGGCAACTTCAACACGGTTTTTCAAAGCGCGTTGAACACCACAAAGCAGATGCAGAACAGCCTAACGAAGCTAAATTCCATCACCGGGAAAATCGACGCTTACAAAAAGCAGGAAGCCGCCCTTGAATCGAACCGTCAAAAGCTGGAACGCCTGACCGCAGAGCATGACAAACTCCAACGGGAAATGAGCGAAACCGCCGCCCCGTCGGAAGAACTGCGGCAGAAGATGGCGAAGAATGAAAAGCAGATCGCCGCGACAACTGCGAAAATCGAAGCGCAGGAACAGCGGTTGCAGACGCTTGGTTCTGAACTGTCCGACGCAGGCGTGAACACGGCGAATTTGAGCGCGGAGAATGAACGGCTTGCAAAGACCTATGACAAGGTAAAGAAAAGTCAAGAGGAATTGGCAAAGGTAAGCGCCGCCCTTGAACAGAACAACGCGGCAATCTCCCAAACGAAGACCCAACTTGCGGGAACGCTTGGAACCCTTGCCGCACTGGGCGGCGCTATCTATGCCGGACCCGTGAAAAAGGCTGCTGAATTTGAAGCCCAAATGTCAACCGTCAAGGCCATTTCCAACGCATCGGTGGGCGACATGAAGCGGCTTTCAGAGGAAGCGAAGCACATGGGCGCGACAACGCAGTTCACCGCAGTTGAAGCCGGAAAAGCCCTTGAATATATGGCTATGGCAGGCTGGAAGACCGACCAAATGTTGGGCGGCTTGCCCGGCATTATGAACCTTGCCGCCGCGTCCGGCGAAGACTTGGGGCAGGTTTCCGACATTGTAACGGACGCACTGACAGCATTCAACATGACGGCAGACCAGTCCGGGCGCTTTGCGGACGTACTCGCGCAGGCATCTTCCAACGCGAACACCAATGTTTCCATGATGGGTTCGACATTCCAGAAAGTAGCGCCCGTGGCGGGCGCGTTGGGCTACTCTGTGGAAGATATGTCGCTTGGAATCGGTTTGATGGCGAATGCGTCCATCAAGGCAGAAGTCGCAGGCACAAGCCTAAAGACAGCCCTTGCGAACATGGCAAATCCCACAAAGCAAATGCAAGCCTACATGGACAAGTACGGAATCAGCCTGACAAATGCGGACGGAAGCATGAAGACGTTCCGCGGGGTCATCGACAATCTGCGGTCCAGTTTGGGCGGGCTTTCCGAATCCGAACAGGTGGCGGCGGCTACCGCCATTTTCGGCAAAGAGTCTTTCGCGGGTATGCTTGCTATCGTAAACGCAAGTGACGCTGACTTCAAGAAACTGTCCGATTCGGTCAACAACGCCGCAGGCGCGGCGGAGCGCATGGCACAAATCAAACTGGACAATTTCGAGGGTAAAGTTACCCTGCTGAAATCCGCATTTGAGGGCCTGCAAATCGCGCTGGGTGACGCGCTGTTACCGACATTCACACAAGGGGCGGAGAACGCCGCTGAACTGATTTCCAAACTGACGGAATTTTATCAACGCAAACCCGGAACTTGTGCGGACCATCGTAAAAGTGACGGCGGGGCTGTTGGCATTCAAGGCCGCGGCCCTGACTGCAAAGCTGGGCTTTCTTGAACTGAAAGGCGGCGTGCTGACTGTTCAAAAGGTCATGGCGCTTTTCAAGGGAAAGACAGCACTTGCGGGCGTGGAAGCCGTCGGGTTCGCAGGAAAGGTCAAGGGCGTTGCAAAGAGCGTGACCGGGTATTTCGGCGGCATTGGGTCCGCGGCGGGCGGTGTAGGCCGCGCGTTCGGGCAAATGTTCAGCGGAACAAAAATCGGCGGCGCGTTCTCCAAAATCGGCGGCGCGGCGGGCGGCGTATTCTCAAAGCTGTTTTCGGGAATGGGCGGCGTTGCGACGCGGGCATTCACAGGCGTTGCCGGGACAATCACCAACATATTAGGCAAGGCCGGGACCGCTGTTGTGGCGGGTCCGCTGGGTAAAATCGGTTCCGTTATCGGAAAGGGATTCGGGAAAAATAGGAACCCTGATCGCCCCGCTTCAAAAGCTGGGCGGCGCTATCTTGGGGCCGTTCAGCGGCATTCTTGGCAAGGTGCTTCCCGTGGTGGGCGTTATTTCGCTGATCGTTGCCGCGGTCCAAATTCTACGGGACAATCTGGACAAGGTGCGCGAAGTCGTAGGCCGGGTGTTCGGTGACGCTGGACTTGTCATTTTCGACAAGGTAGTTGCGGCAATAACAAGCATCGGCGATACGATACGCAACGTCTTCACGGACGGCAATTTGGGCGGCGCACGGCAATTCCTGATAAACCTGTTCGGAGAGGAAGCAACAGGCGTTATCGACGGGGCCATTACGATTCTACAAACCGTCTGGAATATTCTTTCCGGGTTCATCGAGTTTGTGAACACCTATGTTCGCCCGATTGTAGAACAAATCTTTTCTTTCATCGTCGGGACCGTGCTTCCGCAGATCGCGCAGGCGTTCGCAGAGTGGGCACCGACTATCGCTTCTATCCTGCAAGGGCTTGCGGAAGTGGTTTCCACCATTGCAACGGCAATCATGGCAGTTATTCAATTCCTTATGCCAACGATACAAAGCATCATCGGCGTTGCGCTTGAAACCATCAAGGGCGTTGTATCTGGTGCGCTGACTGCGATAAAGGGCCTTGTAGACGTTTTCGCAGGCATATTCACGGGAGATTGGACCCGTGTTTGGGAGGGCGTAAAAAGCATATTCAGCGGCGTTTGGAATTCTCTAAAGAGCATTGCAAGCGGCGTACTGAACGGCATTATCAGCCTTGTAAACGGCGTGATTTCCGGCTTGAACAAGCTGAAAATCCCTGATTGGGTCCCCGGCATCGGCGGAAAGGGCATCAACATTCCGTTGATACCGCGGTTTGCAACAGGTACAGACAGCACGCCGGACACGTTCATAGCTGGCGAGCAGGGTGCAGAACTTATCACCAACGCAAAGAACCGAAGCGTATTCACCGCGGCGCAGACGGGAAGCATCTTCCGCAATCTTGCGGACACAGTAAACGCTATTCGCACCGCAGGGGCCACGCCGTATCAACTGGCCTACGCGGGAGCGCCCAGCGTTGCCGCGCCGACCCTGAACGCAGGCGGCGGCAGAACGTCCGTCGTCATTCACAGCGCACCCGTGTTCCACGTCGGCAACGACGCGCAGACACAGGACATTGAAGAAATGCTACGCCGCCACGACGAAGAGTTGTTGGACGAAATCGACGAGCGGGAGCGGCAAAGACAGGACGACGAAAGGCGGCGGAACTATGACTAAATACACCACCATAGCCGGGGATATGTGGGACGGCATCGCCTATAAGACATTGGGCGACGAAGCCTACACGGACCGGATTATGAAGCTGAACCAGCAGTACCGCCGCACTTTCGTTTTCCCCGCTGGAATCACGCTGACAGTCCCGGAGCCGGAAACACGGGTTTCCTCTGACCTGCCGCCGTGGAAGCGAGGGACTGCCGAATGAATGCACGAAGAACCGTTGTCCGCCTGACCTTTGCAGGGGTGGACATTTCAGCAGACATAAACAAGCATCTTCTTTCGCTGACCTACACGGACAACGAAGAAGATGAAAACGGACGACCTGCAACTATCGCTTGATGACCGCGAGGGCGTGTGGCTGGAAAGTGGCTGAACACACCCGGCGCGTCAAAGGGCGTGGAGATCTCCGCCGTCATCGTTCAAAAGAATTGGGAATCCAACGGGAAAGACCGGGTGCTTGACTGCGGCGATTTTTGAAATCGACACCGTGGACGGGAGCGGCCCACCCGCAAAAGCGACCATCAAGGCCGGGTCCATTCCCTACAAGTCCACCGTGCGGACGCAGAAGAAAACGAAAGCATGGGAGAACTACACGCTTTCCGGCATAGCAAAGGAAATCGCGGGCAAAAACGGGCTTACCTGTATGTTTGAATCCGCGTTCGACCCTCTGTATACCCGGAAAGAGCAGATACAGGAATCGGACATCACCTTTCTTCAACGGCTTTGCAAGGCCGCAGGAATCAGCCTGAAAGTCACCGCAAAAATCATCGTTCTTTTCGACGCGGCGGCTTATGAGCAGAAAGACGCGGTGCGCGTCATCAAGCGCGGGACGGCGGACGTTAGTTCGTGGTCCTTTTCAACCAGCTTGCACGACGCGTCATATAGCAAGTGCCACGTTTCCTATACCGACCCAACGACGGGAAAGACCATCGAATACACCTACACCCCGCGAAACGCGGATAAGGACGGTCAAGTTCTGGAAGTGAACGAAAAGGTTTCCAACAGAGAGGAAGCCCGGCAACTGGCAATGAAGCGCCTGCGGCAGAAGAACAAGGGCGAATTCAAGGCATCGTTCAAGTTGACCGGGGACGCGCGGCTT